>Ga0207683_10001096_pt1 | contig 24667 bp, 27 predicted proteins | sample KBSM73metaG_FD_184333 | JGI IMG/M metagenome (GOLD analysis project Ga0207683, IMG submission 184333) | Miscanthus rhizosphere microbial communities from Kellogg Biological Station, Michigan, USA - KBS M7-3 metaG (SPAdes) (version 2) | ecosystem: Host-associated > Plants > Roots > Rhizosphere >... | reverse complement strand
GATCTATCTTTAAACAGCAGATCGAAGTACGCTTGATGCGCTTTCTGTACGTCTGCTTTTCCGCGCCAATGCATCCCAACGACGTTGACCCAATGAACGTCATCTGTCGCTAGTTGCCACATGGCGGTCATATCCGAAGCATTCCAAGCCGCTTCCCACGCCTCCAGCACGGCTTTGACCTTGGCACCTGCGCTGTCGTCGATTGTTAGCACTGCAGTATCCTCCAGCTTGCTGCAACGACGGATGACCTCGGCGTCGCGCGCATCCTGCACGGCCGCATGCGGCCCGGCGGATATTGGCGCACGTGGGCACGCTTTACCACGCATTCGCGCGGCCAAGCTTCGCCCACCCTACGGATGCGACGGAGAGTAGACTGCCCTAGTTCACATCCAGCGGCGTGGTGCCGGCCGGCTTGCCGGCGTCGAGCGTGATCTTCTCGACGCGTGCCTCGGCCTGGCGCAGCAACTCCTCGCAGCGGCGCTTGAGCGCCTCGCCGCGCTCGTAGATCGTGACGCTCTCTTCGAGCGGCACGTCGCCGCGCTCGAGCTTCTGTACGATCTGTTCGAGCTCCGCGAGCGCCTTCTCGAAGGTCAGCTTCGGGATGTCGGTATTAGGGGTATCGGCCATGGGTTCTGATAATCCGACTCGGGTAGGCGAGTCACCCCCGCATCAGCGCGGTGACATGCGCGGCGACCGACTTCGATAACCCTTCGAGGTCGTAGCCGCCTTCGAGCAGCGAGACGACGCGGCCGTCGCAGCGGCGGTCGGCCAGCTCCATCAGCTTCTGCGTCACCCAGGCGTAGTCCGGTTCGAGGAAATTCAGATTGGCAAGTGGGTCGCGCATGTGCGCATCGAAGCCGGCCGAGATGATGATGAGGTCGGGCGCGAAGCCTTCGAGCCGCGGCAGGATCACGGTCTCCATCGCCTCGCGGAACCGGTCGCCGCCGTCGCCCGGCCGCAGCGGCGCATTGACGATGGTGTTTTGGGCGCCGCGATCCGACACCGCGCCGGTGCCGGGATAGAGCGGCATCTGATGCGTCGAGCAATACATCACGCTCGCGTCGTTCCAGAAAATGTCCTGGCTGCCGTTGCCGTGATGCACGTCGAAATCCACGATGGCGACGCGCTCGGCGTCGTGCGTCTTCTGCGCATGGCGCGCCGCGATCGCGGCGTTGTTGAACAGGCAAAAGCCCATCGCGGTCGCGGTCTCGGCATGGTGGCCCGGCGGGCGCGTCGCCACGAACGCGTTCGCGGCCCTGCCGGTCATCACCTCGTCGACCGCGAGCGCGGCGCCGCCGGCCGCGCGCATCACGGCTTCGAACGAGCCGGGCGACATCGTGGTGTCGGCATCGATCCGCACCATGCCCTCGCGCGGCGCGGCATCGCGCACATTCTCGACGTAGTCCATCGGATGCGCGAGCGCGATCGTCTCGAGCGTCGCCATCGGCGCCTGCTCTCGCACCAGCCCCTGAAACTTTTCCTGCTCCAGCACGCGCTCGATCGCGCGCAGCCGATCCGGCCGCTCGGGGTGGCCTTGCGGGGTGAGATGATTCAGACAAGCGGGATGGCTGAGCAAGAGGGTCGTCATGCGGTCTGCTTTTGGTTCGCCGGTATATAGGACATCAGCGGCGCGATACCTAGCTCGGGAAATATCCTGGCTCAGGAGGAACCCATTTTATCCAGGCTCACGCCCTTCGGCGGCGGCATTTCGTCAGGCACGAAGAAATCGATCTGCAGCCGCTGCGTAGGATCGGCGCGATACTGGTCGAAATCGGTGACGCCTTCGCCCGCCAGGAACGTATCGTCGAGCAGGAAATTGCCCGTGAAGGTCTTCGGCTTGTTGAAGATCGCGTAGGCGGCGTCGGCCAGAATCTGCGGCGTGCGCGACATGCCCATCAGTGCGTCGCCGCCGACGATGTTCTTGATCGCCGAGGTGGCGATCGTGGTGCGCGGCCACAGTGCATTGACGCCGACCTTGCCGCGCAACTCGCCCGCGAGGCCGAGCACCACCAGGCTCATGCCGAACTTGGCCATCGCGTAGCCGGTGTAGGCGGCGAACCATTTCTCCTTCATGTCGAGCGGCGGCGAGAGCATCAGGATGTGCGGGTTCCCGGCTTTCAGCAGGTGCGGGATCGCGTGCTTCGACACCATGAAGGTGCCGCGCGCGTTGATCTGGTGCATCAGGTCGAAGCGGCGCATGTCGGTCTGCGCCACCGGCGTCAATTGGATGGCGCTCGCATTGTTGACCACGATGTCGATGCCACCGAAGTGCGCAGCCGTTTGATCCAGCGCCTTCTTGACCGTCTCCTCCTCGCGCACGTCGACCACCAGCGGCAGCGCCTTGCCACCGGCCTTCTCGATCTCTTGCGCCGCCGAATGGATCGTGCCGGGAAGCTTGGGATGCGGCGTCTCGGTCTTGGCCGCCACCGCGATGTTGGCGCCGTCGCGCGCGGCCTTGAGCGCGATTGCAAGTCCGATGCCGCGCGATGCTCCGGTGATGAACAGCGTCTTGCCTTTGAGCGACATGCGATCCTCCCCGGCTTTCGTGCAAACGGACCTTGCAGGCCCATCCTCGCTTTCAGACCCCGATCTGCCTACATCACTCCCGACAAATCAATCAGGGGTACGCGTCATGCAGCTTACCGGCATCCATCACCTGACCGCGATCTCCGCCGACGCGCCGGGCAACAAGCGCTTCTACACCGGCACGATGGGCATGCGGATGGTCAAGAAGACCGTCAACCAGGACGACACCAGCGCCTATCATCTGTTCTACGCCGACGCGCTGGCGCGGCCCGGCACCGACCTCACCTTCTTCGACTGGCCGGCGCCGCGTGAGCAGCGCGGCACGCATTCGATCGCGCGCACGGCCTTGCGCATCGCAGGCCCGGAAAGCTTTCGCTGGTGGAAGGAACACCTGAATGCCGCCGGTGCGAAGACGGACGAAATCGCCGAGCGCGACGGCCGCCTCACGTTCGACTTCGAGGACCCGGAAGGACAGCGGTTGAGCCTGATCGACGACGGCGGCGCGGGCGAGGCTTTCCCGTGGGAGAAGAGCCCCGTGCCGGCGATGCACCAGATCCGCGGGCTCGGGCCGATCACCTTGAGCGTGCCGAACCTCAAGGCGACCGAAGCCGTGCTCACCACGCTGATGGGCATGCGCGAGGTGCGGACCTATCCGCTTCCCAACAACGCGAAGCACACCGTGCATGTTTTCGAGATGGGTGAAGGCGGCGCGGGCGCCGAACTACACGTCGCGGTGCAGCCGGACTTGCGTCCCGCCAGCCAAGGGGCCGGCGGCGTGCACCACGTCGCATTCCGTACGCCGGACAATGAATACGACGGCTGGGCCGAGCGGCTCGAAAAGCTGCGCGTGCCGAACAGCGGCAAGGTGGACCGCTTCTGGTTCCGCAGCCTCTATTTCCGCGAGCCGAACGGCATCCTGTTCGAGATCGCCTCGGATGGCCCCGGCTTCGGCGTCGACGAGCCGATGGACAGGCTCGGCGAGAAGCTCGTGCTGCCGCCGTTCCTTGAGTCGCGGCGCGCCGAGATCGAGAAGGGGCTGAAGGCGATTTGATTGTCATTCCGGGGCACGAGCGCAGCGCGTGAGCCCGGAATCCATAGCCACGAAACGCGAGATGGCGCCCGACAAGCGCACACCCGCTCGATTTGTGGTTATGGATTCCGGGCTCGCCGCTTCGCGGCGCCCCGGAATGACAGCTACTTCTTCCTCGTCAAGAACGCCTCGAACGCCTTCCGGGCCTCCGGCGATTGCAGCCGCTTCTTGAACTGCTCGGCTTCGTCGTCGATGCGCTTCACGATCTCGTCCGGCACGCCCTTCATCAGGCGGCGCGAGATCGCCACGCCTTCGAGCGGCAGCGCGGCGATCGCCTGCGCGGCTTTCATCGCCTCGGCTTCGACCTGATCGGCCGGCGCCACCTGATTGACCAGCCCGCAGGCCTTCGCTTCCTCGCCGGACAGCGGCTTGCCCATGACCAGCAGTTCGAACGCGCGGCGATGGCCCATCAGGCGCGGCGCCAACAGGCTCGAGGCCGCCTCGGGCACCAGCCCGAGCGCGACGAACGGCGTCGAGAAGCGCGCGTCGCTTGCCGCGACCGCATAGTCGCAGTGAAGCATCATCGTTGTACCGATGCCGACGGCCACGCCCTGCACGGCGGCGACCAGCGGCCGTTCGGCACGCGCCAGCGAATAGAGGAAACGCAGCACCGAATTGCCGAGCCCCTCGCCGCTGGTCGCGGCCTTCATGAAGTCGCCCAGATCGTTGCCGGCCGAGAAGGCGCCGGGCACGCCGGCGATCACGATGCAGCGGATCGGTGAATCGCCGCTGGCGCTCTCGATCGCCTGCGCCATCCCGTCATACATCCCCGACGTGAGCGCATTCTTCTTGTCCGGCCGGTTCATGCGGATGAGGCGAACCGGGCCCTGATCGATGATGATGACGTTGATGCTCATGGGTGTTCCTTTACGCCGCAGGCAGCGCGATGGGCGAAACCGAATCCGCGCCTTCGGTGACCGTGGTCTCCAGCCCGCCCGCCTGCACGGCGATGTTTTCGGCAAAGAAGCGCGCGAGCGCGACACGGCCGCCGTCGGCGCCGCCATTGAGGCGGCTCGCCGCGAGCGCATCCTCGGCAAGCGCGCAGCCGCCGGCCGCGGAGGCGAACAGCCGCAGATACGGCGTCGCGCCGGCGAGCGCCGCGTCGGGAGATTTATCGAGATTGCCGAGCAGCCACGCCGTGGCGCGGTCGAGACTGTCGACCGCATCGGACAGCCGGATGCCCGTCGCGCCGAAAGCCGGGTCGTTCGCCTGCTTCACGGCCGCGACGGTTCGGCGCAACTCGTCGAGATAGTCCTTCATCACGGCGCCGCCCATCATCGGGATCTTGCGCGTGACGAGATCGATCGACTGGATGCCGTTGGTGCCTTCGTAGATCTGCGCGATGCGCGCGTCGCGATAGTGTTGGGCTGCGCCGGTCTCCTCGATGAATCCCATGCCGCCATGCACCTGCACGCCGAGCGACGCAACCTCGGTGCCGACATCGGTCGAGAATGCTTTCGCGATCGGCGTCAGCAGCGAGGCGCGCTGGTCCGCCGCCTTGCGCGCCGCATCGTCTTTGGCCAGATGCGAACGATCGATCGCGGCGCCGGTCGCGTAACAGATCGCGCGCGCCGCGCCGGTCAGCGCCCGCATGGTCAGCAGCATGCGCCGCACATCGGGATGATTGACGATCGCGCCGTTGCCGCCGGCGCGGCCCTGCTTGCGGTCGTTCGCATAGGCCATCGCGTGTTGCGTCGCGCGCTCCGCGATCGCGACCCCCTGCAGGCCGACCGCAAGGCGCGCATTGTTCATCATCGTGAACATGCAATTGAGCCCGCGGTTCTCCTCGCCGACCAGCCAGCCGGTCGCGCCGCCGTTGTCGCCGTACACCATCGTGCAGGTCGGTGAGCCGTGAATGCCGAGCTTGTGCTCGACCGAATGACAGCGCGCATCGTTGCGTTCGCCGATCGCGCCATCGTCGCTGACGAAAAACTTCGGTACCAGGAACAGCGAAATGCCTTTCGTGCCCGGCGGCGCATCGGGCAGGCGCGCGAGCACAAAATGGATGATGTTGTCGGTCAGGTCATGCTCGCCGTAAGTGATGAAAATCTTCGAACCGGTGATGCGATAGGAGCCGTCGGCGGCGCGGTCGGCGCGCGCACGCAGCGCTCCCACGTCGGAGCCCGCCTGCGGCTCGGTGAGTTGCATCGTGCCCATCCACTCGCCGGTGGTGAGCTTCTCGAGATATTTTGCTTTCAGCGCATCCGCGCCGTGGCGGTCGAGCGCCTCGATCGCGCCCATGGTCAGCACCGGCCCGATACCGAACGCCATCGAGGCCGAATTCCACATCTCGATGCAGGCGGCGTTGAGCGCGTGCGGCAGTCCCTGCCCGCCCCAGTCGGCCGAGGCCGCAAGCCCGTTCCAGCCGCCCTGCACCCAGGCCGTATAGGCCTCCTTCCAGCCGGGCGGCATCGTCACCTTGCCGTCCTTGAGCGGCGTGCCGTGCTTGTCGCCGACGGTGTTGAGCGGCGCGATCACCGTAGAGGCGAACTTGCCGGCCTCCTCCAACACCGCATCGACGTCGGCCTCGGTCAGGTCGCCGTAGAGCCCTTCGCCGAGCGCCTGGCTGAGTCCGGCCGAATGCTTCAGCGTGAAGGCAATGTCGGCGACCGGCGCGCGGTAGGACATAATCTGGTCTCTTGACGGGTGATTGTGCCTGCCCAATGTAGCGGCGCCGAACCGATCCTGAAAGCCATTCATGCCCGTCGAAGTGGCGACACGTCTGCTGAGCGCGAACCGCGACGCGATCGCGGCGGCCGCGCGCGTGCTCAGCCAGGGCGGGCTCGTGGCGTTTCCAACCGAAACGGTTTACGGCCTCGGCGCCGATGCCACCAACGGCGCAGCGGTCGCGCGGCTTTATGCCGCCAAGGGCCGCCCGCGCTTCAATCCGCTGATCGCGCATGTGGCGGAGGCCAAAGCCGCGCTGTCGCTCGCGCGCTTCTCCGATGACGCGAAGTTGCTTGCCGGCGTGTTCTGGCCCGGACCGCTGACGCTGGTGCTTCCCAAGGCTGACGGCTGTCCGGTGTCCGAGCTTGCCACCGCCGGACTCGACTCGATCGCGGTGCGCGTGCCGGATCACGTGATCGCGCGCGATCTGCTGAAAGCATTCGGCAAGCCGGTGGTCGCGCCGTCGGCCAACCAGTCGGGGCATGTGTCGCCGACATCGGCCGAGCATGTTCGCGTCGATCTCGAGGGGCGCGTCGATCTGATCGTCGACGGAGGACCCGCGAGCGTCGGTGTGGAGTCCACCATCGTGTCGTGCCTCGGCACGCCGACCTTGCTGCGTCCGGGCGGCGTGCCGCGCGACGCGATCGAGCGCGTTCTCGGACACCCGCTCGTCATCGCGGAAGCGTCGTCCGACGAAACGCCGCTCGCGCCGGGCATGCTCGCCTCGCACTACGCGCCGAAATCACCGCTGCGGCTGAATGCCACCGACGTGCGGCCGGGCGAGGCCCTGCTGGCATTCGGACCCGGTTCGCCGTACGCGGCGGCGACGCTCAACCTGTCGCCTGACGGCGACCTGGTCGAAGCCGCCGCGAACCTCTTCTCTCACCTGCGAACTCTCGACGCCGCCGGAGTGGTCATCGCCGTGATGCCGATCCCGAACGAAGGCCTCGGCGAAGCCATCAACGACCGTCTCGCCCGCGCGGCTGCGCCTCGACCCTGACGCCCTGAACGAGTAAAACTGCGCCCATGAACCCGCACGTCAAACCGCCCGCCTCGTCCTCCCTGCTTGCGCAGTTTGCCAACATCGTCGGCGCGAACTACGCCATCACCGATCCGGCAATGCAGGAGCCGTATCTGCGCGAGATGCGCGACCTCTATCGCGGCAACACGCCGATGGTGCTGCGCCCGGGCTCGGTCGCCGAAGTATCGGCGGTGTTGAAGCTCGCGAACGAAACCAGGACCGCGGTCGTGCCGCAGGGCGGCAACACCGGATTGGTCGGTGGACAGATCCCGCATCATGGCGAGATCGTGCTCTCGCTCAACCGCATGGACAAGATTCGCGAGGTCGATGCGACGTCGAATACGATCACTGCCGAGGCCGGCGTCTCGCTCGGCCGGGTGCGCGCGGCGGCGGCGGATGTCGACCGGCTCTATCCGCTGCTCTTGCCCTCCGAAGGCACCTGCACGGTCGGCGGCAACCTCTCGACCAACGCGGGCGGCACCACCGCGGTGTCGTGGGGCGTTGCGCGCCAGCAGGCGCTCGGCCTCGAAGTCGTGCTCGCCGACGGGCGCGTGCTGAACAACCTCAACAAGCTCAAGAAAGACAACACCGGCTACGATCTGAAGAACCTGTTCATCGGCGCCGAAGGCACGCTCGGCGTCATCACGGCGGCGTCGCTGCGCCTGATCCCGCGCCCGCGCTCGGTCGAGACGGCGTTCGTCGGGGTCGCCTCGCCGGAAGCCGCGCTGGAATTGCTCGGCATCGCGAGCGAACAGAGCGGCGGGAATATCACGTCGTTCGAGCTGATGGTGCGGCTCGGCATCGACGCGGTGCTGAAACACGATGGCGGCGCACGCGATCCGCTCAATGACAAGCACCCCTGGTACGTGCTGATCGAGATTTCCTCGCAGGCGCGAACAGGCCTGCGCGACACGATGGAGGCGATCCTGGCCGAGGGCGCAGAGCGCGGGCTGGTGGCCGACGCCACGATCGCGGATTCGCTCGATCAGACGAAAGCGTTCTGGCGCATCCGCGAGATGTTCGGCGAGGTGCAGCGCCAGGTCGGGGGCTCGATCAAGCACGACATCTCGGTGCCGGTCGCCAACGTGCCGGCGTTCATCAAGGAAGCAAACGACGCTGTCGTGAAGCTCATTCCGGGCGCACGGCCGCTGCCGTTCGGCCATCTCGGCGACGGCAACATCCATTACAACATCGCGCAGCCGGTCGATGCCGACAAAGCCGCATTCCTCGAGCGCTGGCATGACGTCAACGCGGTGGTGTTCGACGTCGTGCTGAAATACGGCGGCTCGATCTCGGCCGAGCACGGCATCGGCGTCATGAAGCGCGACCTGCTGCCGACCATCAAGGACCCGGTCGCGATGGAGCTGATGCGCACGCTCAAGCGCACCCTCGATCCGAACGGGATATTGAATCCCGGCAAGGTGCTGTGAGCGAACTCGCAATCGCACCGATCACCGACGCCGATGTCGAAAGCGTCGTCGCGCTGTGGCAGCGCTGCGGGCTGACGCGGCCATGGAACGATCCCACTTCCGAGATCGCTTTCGCGCGGCGCGGACAAAACGCCACGATCCTGATCGGCCGCGCAGATGGCGCACTCGTGGCGACCGCGATGGTCGGACACGACGGCCATCGCGGGTGGGTTTACTACGTCGCGGTCGATCCCGACCTGCAGCGCCGAGACTTCGGCCGTGCCATCATGGCGGCGGCGGAAGACTGGCTGCGCGGCCAAGGCGTTGAAAAGGTCATGCTGATGGTGCGGCCGGACAACACCAAGGTGCACGCCTTCTACGACAGGCTCGGCTACGACGTGCAGGAGCGGGTCATTTACGCGAAGTGGCTCGATGGACGAGAGATGACGCCGTAGCTGCGGCTGTCATCCCGGGCGACCCGGGCCTTGAGCCGGGGGAGACCCGGGACCCATGTCCGCCCACGCGTTGCTCACGATGGATCCCGGCTCTCGCTGCGCTCGGCCGGGATGACAGTGGAGGTCAAAACAAGCTCGCCTGCCCGTTGTCCTTCTTTTCTTTTTTCACGCGCTTCGGCGCGGGCGCATCCTGCATCTCAGGCTCGCGCAACGGCTCCAGCAGCACGGCCGAGTCGTTCGCCGTCCGGTTCACCGCACTCGACACCTCATAGGCCTCCAGCAGCGCATCCGGCGTCGGCGCAATCACCGCGGCGGCCATCTCACCGTCCACATTCGGATCGAGCCAGAAGTCGAATGCGTCCGGCGCGACGATGACCGGCATGCGGTCGTGGATATGCGCGATCGAGCGGCTCGCCGCGGTGGTGACGATCGCGGCGGTTTCCATCTCCTCGCCGTTCGGCCCCATCCAGCTTTCCCACAGTCCCGCGAAGGCCATCGGCTGCCCGGATTTCAGCCGCACGAAATAGGGGCGCTTCCTGCCGCCTTCGCGCTTCCACTCGTAGAAGCCGTCGGCCGGGAACAGGCAGCGCCGCCGCTTCATCGCGTTCTTGAACGCGGGCTTCTCATTGACCGACTCACCGCGCGCATTGATCAGCAGCGAGAAGGCGCGCGGGTCCTTCACCCAGGGCGGGATCAGTCCCCAGCGCACCAGCGCGAACTCGCGCTTGCCCTCGACCACGCGCACGATCGGCACCGGCTGGGTCGGCGCCACGTTGTAGCGCGGCGGGAAATTCGGCTGCTCGAAATAGCGAAACAGCGCCCGCAGCGCTTCCGGATTGGTGATCACGGCGTAGCGTCCACACATGAGGATTTCCGCTTAACTCCTTCAAACAGGCAAGGAACAAGGCCACGCCCGCCTTGTTTCTTAATCGAGATTTAACCACGCCGGACAAGACTGCTAGAGCGTTTTCCGGCGAAGTGGATACCGGTTTCGCCGTAGAAAACGCGGCAAATGCAAGAAATCCGGAGCGCATTCGTCTGACTGCGCTCCAGACCGAACAAGGCGCGCGCCCGGCCCGATGACCATCCAGCCGATTCCGATAGCCTACGATGCTGCGGCCGATCCGGCACGCCTTGCGGCTGCGAATATCAATCCCAAGACCCGCCTCGCCTCCGACTATCTCAACCACTTCAACGAAGCCGTGATGCTGCTCGACCTGTTGCCGAGCATGCCGGAATGCATCGTCGAGCTGATCGGCTGGGAGCCGATGGAGTACCAGGAGCATTTTGCGAACTCCCATTTCAAGGACAAGGAACTGGCGATCGCCGCATACGACGCCGCGGACCCCATTGCGCGGGTGCGGTTGGAGGAGCTCGCCGACACCATGAACGCGCTGCTGGTCGCGACCTGCGAGGCGTTCCAGCGCCGCGCCTCGCTGGAAACCGCGACCGCGCTCGCCGCCGAGACGGCGGCGCGGTTGAAGCCGCTGGTCGCCCGCGCGGGCGCGATCATCAACGGCTACGACATCGCGGCCGCGGAAGACATGACCACGGGCGAGCAGCAGGCCGCGGTCGACGCGCTTCTGGAACGCTGATCCACATGAATGATCCGCGGATGTATCCCGACCGGCCGTTCCTGGCGGTCAGCGCGGCGATCATCCGCGACGGCCGCGTGCTGATCGCGCGGCGCGCCAAGGGCGCAAGCACAGGCGTGTTCACGCTGCCGGGCGGCATGGTCGAGGCGGGCGAGACCCTGCAGGAAGCGGTGGTGCGCGAAGTCCAGGAAGAGACCGGCGTCGCGATCGAGCCGCTCGGGCTCGCAGGCCAGCGCGAATTCATCACCCGCGACGAGTCCGGACGCGTCTCGCGCCATTTCGTCATTTTGTGCTTCGCCTGCAGCTGGGTTTCCGGCGAAGGCACGCCGCTGCTGGAGGAACTGTCCGAACTGCGCTGGCTACGGCCGGCCGAGCTTTCCGGGCTGAAGACCACCGAAGGGCTCGCCGAGATCGTGGAGTCGGCGTTCCGCCTGGTGGAAGCAAACTCAGTCGTCATCCCGGGCGACCGAGCCAACGGGCCCGGCCAAGGGTCGGCCCGATGATGAACGACGCGAGCGAGATCCGGGACCCATAACCACTCCGATCGCAAAATCCCTAATTCATGGGTCCCGGCTCGCGCGGCGCTTCGCGCCGCTTGGCCGGGATGATAGCGCCGCCTTGCCCTTGCCACGTCGGGCAGGCATATCCCCGCCATGTCGCGCGCCTTTGCCTTCGTTCTGCTTGTCCTCGCCTCCTCCCCTGCTCTGGCGCAGGCGACGCAGGGCGGCCGCCCGGCCTATGAAAACGACCTGCAGCGTCTCTCGGAAATCCTCGGCGCGCTGCATTACCTGCGCGACATCTGCGGCGCGCGCGAGGGGCAGGCCTGGCGCAACGAGATGCAGGCGCTGCTCGATGCCGAGGCGCCGAGCGGCGAACGCAAGGAGCACCTGACTGCCAGCTTCAACCGCGGCTACCGCGGGTTCCAGCAAAGCTACCGCACCTGCACGCCTGCGGCCGATTTCGCGATCCGCCGTTATCTGGAAGAGGGCGCGAAGATCGCGCGCGACATCACGGCGCGCTACGCGAACTGATTTTCGCCAGCGCGGCGCGGCCTGACTGCACCGTAAGCGTGCTACCGGCGCCGTCGATCCGCAGCGCCTCGTCGGATGCGAGCGTAACGCTTGCATCAATGGTGACCGCGCTGTCCTCCAGCGCATAGACGACATTGATCGTCGCATCGAGCAGACACGCCATGCCGCCGGTCAAGATCAGGACCTTGATGTCGTATCTCGTCCGGTCCGCCAGCAGGTTGAGCACCGCGACCGGGCCGGCTTCGAGCCGGCTGACGATGCGGTCCTCACCGCGAAAGCGTACCGGGCGGAAAGGCTCGCGCACGTCGAGCGATGTGCCGTCCTCAATGTCCACCCACAGCCCGCGCCCGCCGATCACCGTGAGGATGCGGTCGAAGCCGGTGAGGTCGGAGAACGGCGCCGGCTCGACGATATGCGTCCGCCCGAACCGCCACAGCATCCCGCTCCAGCTTCCCGGCGGCACGCCCGGCGCGTAGTCGTCCGCAATGTCGATCGTGACGCCGCCGCCGTTCTTCCACGGCGTGCGCCGGTAAGCCCTGGGATCGAGCCGCACTACCGCATTCATTCCACACCCGTTTCGGCGTTAACCGGCATTGCTATTTGCACGTTAACCTTTCCTAAAGTCTCGTCTATTCTTCCCCGATCCGCATGCTAACGTCCGGCGCGGTTGGGACGGCGCTTGGCGCCGAACAGGTTTGTGAACACATGAGCATTGCGGGCGCCAGACCGGCACGTGAGCCGGCTTCGGACTTCGAGCAAAAACAGATTGCGCTGACCTATCTGCACGAGGCGTGGGGGGAAGCGCGCCTCGACGGCGTCGACGGCGATTGCCTGGCGCAGGCCGCGCTGTTCACCGCGCTGAGCGAGCTTGTCACGACCTACGGCGAAGACGCGACCGCCAAATACGCCGAGGGGCTTCCGGCCCGCATCCGCAACGGCGAGTTCTCGATCCCGCTGTCGCGCCAGTAGCCCGCGCTCGCACATCCTTCCTCGCAGCTTTTCCAATCCAGCGCCCTTGAGGCGCCGGAGCCGGCGTCCTACGTTCGCCGGGTCGGCTCACAGGACGGATTTTCACAATGTATGCGGCGCTTTTGCCCGATCGCGGTGTGCTCAAGGTCGCGGGCGAAGACGCGCGCAAATTCCTCAATGGCCTGCTCACGACTGACATCGCGGACGTGACGCCCGGCCGGGCCGTATTCGCCGCGCTGCTGACGCCGCAGGGCAAGATCATGGTGGACATGATCGTCACGGAGGCGCCGGCCGAGGACGGGGGCGGCTTCTTCCTCGATTGCCCGCGTGCGCTCTCGCCAACGCTCACGGACCGGCTCAATTTCTACAAGCTGCGCGCCAAGGTGCTGGTCGAAGATCTGTCCGAGATGCTTGGCGTGATGGCGATCTGGGACGGGGCGCGCGAGACCGAATACGGCCTGTGCTACGCCGATCCGCGGCTGCCCGCGCTCGGAAGCCGCTGCATGCTGCCCCCTCACCTCGCGGCGGAAGCCGCGGCCGATCTTGGCGCGACGCCGGTCGACGCGAGGGAATACGAGGCCCATCGCATCGCGCTCGGCGCCCCGCGCGGCGGGCTCGATTTCCAGTACAGCGACGCCTTCCCGCACGAAGCCGACATGGATCAGTTGAACGGCATCGATTTCGACAAGGGGTGCTACGTCGGCCAGGAGGTCGTCTCGCGGGTCGAGCATCGCGGCACGGCGCGCAAGCGCGTGGTGCCGGTGACCTTTGCGGACTTCGGGCCGGAGGCAGGCGTCCCGGTGTGGGTCGGCGAAGCCAGCGCCGGGGTCATGGGGTCGTCGGCGAACGGGCGCGGGCTTGCGATGCTGCATCTCTCCCGCATCGGCGACGCGCTCGCGGCGGGAACGCCGATCATGTCCGGCGGCATCGCGCTCCATCCGATCAAGCCCGCCTGGGCGCGGTTCGACTGGCCGGGCGAAGCGAAGGCGGCGGAGTAACCTTTTGGAGGTGGAGCATGATCTTGTCCGAAAACCGGGCTCCATCCCGGATCAAGTCCGGGACAGGCTTGTTCGGGATCATGCTCTAGATGGCCCCGGTGCTGCATTCCGACGGCCTGCATCGTTGCCCGTGGCCGGGGCAGGATCCGTTCTATGTCGCCTATCACGACGACGAATGGGGCGTGCCGGAGTACGACGACCGCGCGCTGTACGAAAAACTCATGCTGGACGGCTTTCAGGCCGGGCTTTCCTGGATCACCATCCTGCGCAAGCGGGAGAATTTCCGCCGCGCGTTCGACGGCTTCCAGCCGGAAAAGATCGCGCGCTACACCCCAAAAAAAATCGAGCGGCTGATGCAGGACGCCGGCATCGTGCGCAACCGGCAAAAGATCGAGGGCGCGGTCGCCTCGGCGCGCGCGTATCTCGACGCGATGGAAAAAGGTCCGGGATTTTCCAGGCTGTTATGGGGATTTGTCGACGGCGCGCCGAAGATCAACGGTTTCCGTAGCGTCAAACAGGTGCCGGCCGAAACGCCGCTCTCACGCGCTATATCGAAGGAATTAGCCGGCCGCGGATTCAAGTTCGTCGGGCCGACGATCGTTTATGCCTTCATGCAGGCGACCGGGATGGTCAACGATCATCTGATCGACTGCTACCGTCACAAACATCTGGCCGGAAAAGCCGCCGGATAATCGGCGCCAGAGTCTGATTCAACTGCGTCGAATCAGACTCTGCGGCTGTTCTTTTGTCGGCGCATGATATTTCCCGAAAACCGGTGCCCATCCCCGGTCGGGGTCGAGGACATGCTTTTCGGGATCATGCGCTAGGCCTTGATCAGGAAATCATCTTTCTTGAGCTTGGTGCCCTTCATCTCCTCGCGCATCCAGACCGGCGTCACGCCGCGGCCGGACCAAAGCACCTTCGGGTCCTTGCGCGAACGGTATTTCGGCGCCGCTTTCTTGCGCGTACCCATTTTCTTCTTCTTGCCGGCATTGCCGCTGCCCGCCGGACGGCCACGCTTTTTCGGCGCTCCAAAGCCGGTCAGTTCAGACAACTTTTCCTCGAAATAAGCGCGTTGCTCGCTTACCTTTTTGCTCAGCGTGCTTTGAAGCTTTTCAATGTATTGGCGGAGCTGCCCGACATCCATTTTATCGGGGGATTTGGCGCCGGGGGGCCGGCCGCGTCGCTTGGCTTTCTTGGCCATGAATTTACCTTTTGCAGTTTACAGATGGCGGTTTAGCGAGCCTTGGACGGGTCAGCAAGGCCGACGCGCGACGACAATAGTCTATCGAACAAAAAAACAACAGATATTGGCCGCCGCATCGAGGGTCACGGTCATATCCCGTTAATGGCGGAGGTGCAAAGCAACCCTTGCTTGTTTCGCCTGTCGCTTTCGCAACGTCCTGAAGGGGGAATTAAAATGCGTCGCTCATTCTCGCATCCATGAATTCCGGCCCTTCGGCGCGATAGGCGCGCGATATCCGCAACGCGCCGGCGACCGCCGGGGTACATCTTGAGACCCTGGGAAGGTTGACCGGCCAGCTTGCCGAATCGGCCAGCGGCACGACCTTCGTACTCGAACGGGCCGGCCTGCGGTGATGCCGTCAGCAGGACGTGGCGCGCCGCGCTCGCTTGGGAGGCGCGCCGTCCCGCATTGACCTTCGCGGCCCGCCGGTATGTTACAACGGCGCGATGCCCCGACGTCACATCAAGCCGAAAAAGTCCTCCGCGCGCGCCTGGCAGCGCATGCTGTCGGGCCGCCGGCTCGACCTGCTCGACCCCTCCGCGCTCGACATCGAGATCGAGGATATCGCGCACGGGCTCGCGCGCGTCGCGCGCTGGAATGGACAGACCTCGGGCGCGCATATCTTCTCGGTCGCGCAGCACACGCTTCTGGTCGATGCGTTGGCGCGGCGGCGTGCACAGCCCGACACGCGGGCGCGGCTCGCGATCCTCTTGCATGACGCGCCCGAATACGTGATCGGCGACATGATCACGCCGTTCAAGGCGGTGATCGGCGATGGCTACAAGGCGGTCGAGAGCCGCCTGCTGGCCGCGATCCATTTGCGGTTCGGATTGCCGCGCGCGCTGCCTGCCGAGTTGATCAAGCTGATCAAGGATGCCGACCGCGCTTCGGCACATCTCGAGTCGACGCGGCTTGCCGGATTTGGTGAAAAAGAGGCGACGCGATTCTTCGGTCCGCCTCCCGAGGTTCCGGCGGCGTTCGAAAAAGATTATCTAACCCCCTGGTCCGCCAAGGATGCAGAAGCGCGCTATCTGAAATGTTTCGTCGCGCTGGTGAAGGATTGAGATGATTCACGTTTGTTCGCTTGCCCGCCTGCACGACACGGTGCGCCAGACCGGTGCACGCCATATCGTGACGCTGATCAAGGACGTGTCGCTGGTGCATCGCCCGGCAACAATCCCGGCCGAGAACCATCTGCTGCTCGACATGGACGACATCGTCGATCCCATCGAGGGTTACGTGGCGCCGGCCGAGGAGCATGTCGGCGAGTTGCTGCGTTTCGTGCACAAGTGGGACCGAACGGCGCCGCTCGTGGTGCATTGCTATGCGGGCATCAGCCGTTCGACCGCGGGCGCGTTCGTCACCGCCTGCGCGCTCAATCCGAATCGCGACGAGGCCAGGATCGCACGCGCGATCCGCGATGCCTCGCCGACCGCGTCGCCAAACATCCGCATCGTGACGCATGCCGACAAGCTGCTCGGGCGCAACGGCCGCATGGTGGCGGCAATCCGCGACATCGGCCCCGGCGTCGCAGCCTATGCGTCGAGCGGACCGTTTTGGATCGACCTCGAGTAGGCGATGGCCGACACCACCCTCACGCCGATCGAAATCGGGCTGACGGCCGCGATCGTCGCCGTCGAGGATGGCGAGCCTGCGATTCTCGTCGCGGGCGAAGACAAAAAGAGCGAGCCGCGCGCCGGCCTGCCGTTCGGCCCGTTCGATCCGCTGGCGCACCGCACCTTCGAGATCGGGCTGCGCGCCTGGGTCGAGGCGCAGACCGGTCTGCGCGTCGGGTATGTGGAACAGCTCTACACGTTCGGCGACCGCGGCCGTCACGCCGGTCCGGCCGACGAGGCGCACATGGTCTCGGTCGGCTATCTCGCGCTCACGCGCATGCCGGAGACCGCCGCGGTCTCGAAGAAAGCCGGCGCCGGATTCGAGCCGTGGTACCGCTTCTTTCCGTGGGAGGACTGGCGCGAGAAGCGCCCCGCGATCCTCGACACGATCATCCCGCTGTTGAACGAATGGACCGCGCCGCCGCATGGCGAACTCGGACGCGCCCTTGGCTGGCGCGAGCGGCTGCGGCTGTGTTTCGGCACCGGCGGCGTGACGTGGGACGAAGAGAAAGTTCTCGATCGCTACGAGATGCTCTACGAGGCAGGCCTGATCGAGGAGGCCAAGCGCGACGGCCGCGATGCCGCGCTGAAACGCGACGAACTGCCCTTGCTCGGCGAGCCGATGCGCTTCGATCACCGCCGCATTCTGGCGACCGCCATCGCGCGGCTGCGCGCCAAGCTCAAGTACCGCCCCGTGGTGTTCGAGCTGATGCCGGCCGAGTTCACCCTGACGGAGCTGCAGCACACCGTCGAGGCGATCTCCGGCCGGCTCGTGCACAAGCAGAATTTCCGCCGGCTGGTCGAAAGTGCCGCGCTGGTCGAGCCGACCGGCGAGACGTCCACCGAGACCGGCGGACGGCCGGCTGCGCTCTTTCGTTTTCGCCGCGAAGTGCTGGCCGAGCGCCCTGCCCCGGGGCTGCGGGTCGGCGGACGGTCTTGAACACCGTTCATTTTTGAACTAAGTTCACGGATGCAACGACCAATACCTGCGCGGGTCCGCCGCCGGCGATCGCGCGTACGCGCCAAGTCTGTTTGAGGGGCTGTCATGGAATTCATTGCCGCCATCGTGGCGATCGTCGCCATCGTGCTGGTCTTCAGCCTGCGCAACCGAGTGGCGCTGCTCGAACGGCACATCGCTTTTTTGAACCAGCACCTTGCTGCGCGCCGCACCGCGCCCCCGCAAGCCATGCCGGAGCCCGCGCCCGAGGCGCCGCTTCCGGATGAGATGCCCGTACCGCCCGCGCCTGCCGAACGGATGAAAGAGGCCGCGATCGAGCAGCTCGGCCAGGAATCGTTTGCCCCTCCGCCTCCGCCACCCCCACCACCGCCTCCTCCTCCGCCCGCGGAGACCGCGAAAAGTTTCGAGGAACGCTTCGGCGCAAGCTGGGTCGTATGGATCGGCGGCCTTGCGCTCGCGCTCGGCGGCATCTTCATGGTGCAGTACTCGATCGAGGCCGGCCTGATCGGCCCCGGCGTGCGCGTATTCCTCGGCGGGCTGCTCGCCACGGCGCTGATCGCGGCCGGCGAATGGACGCGGCGCTACGAGTTCGCGCTGCCGATCGCCAGCGTCCCGACCGCCAACATGCCGGCCATGCTCACCGCCGCCGGCACCACCGTCGCATTCGCCACCGTGTATGCGGCCTACGCGCTCTACGGCTTCCTCGGGGCTGCGCCGGCCTTCGTGTTGCTCGGTATCGTGGCGCTCGCGACGCTCGCCGCCGCGCTGCTGCACGGGCCGTGGCTCGCGGCGCTCGGACAACTCGGCGCGTTCGTCGCGCCCATGCTCGTCTCGACCGCACAACCGAACTACTGGGCGCTCTACATCTACCTCGTCGTCGTGACCGCCGCCTCGTTTGCGCTGGCGCGCGCACGGCTGTGGCGCTGGCTCGCGATCACCGCGGTGGCCTTTGCGGTGCTCTGGGCATTTGCCGGAGTAGCGGACCTTCGCTTCAGCCCCGCACCGGTCGCGCTCTATCTCGTGGTCGGCTTCGCCCTCGTCGCTTCGGTGCTCGTCTCCGGCCTGCTCTACGGGCCGGACGCCGAGAACGGCCGCATCGATCCGGTGTCCTCCGGCGCGCTTTCAGCCTTCCTGGTTGCCGCCGCCGCGCTGGTGCTCGCGCGCGACCACGATGGCCTCACGCTGATCGCATTCTCGGGCCTCGTCGTCGCGACGGTCGCGATCGCGTGGCGCACCGATGCCGCGGTCGCGGCCGTGCCGGTCGCGGGCGCGCTCGCAGCGCTGGTGATCGCGGACTGGGCGGTCGATATCCAGTGGCACACGCTGGCCGTGCCCGGCGGTCCTGCGGTTGCGCCCGATCCTTCGCGTGTCCTCTATGGAACGCATCTCGCGCTCGGCGGCGCATTCGCGGCGCTGTTCGCCGGCGCCGGGTTCCTTTCGCAAGGCCGCTCGCCGCGGCCGGAAGCTCCGATCATCTGGGCCGCGACCGCGGTCCTCGCCCCGCTCGCCATTCTCGTCGCGCTCTACTATCGCATCTACGGCTTCGAGCGTTCGCTTCCCTTCGCGGCGCTTGCGCTGCTCGGCGCCGCGCTGTTTGCGGCCGCGACCGATATGCTCACCAAACGCGAGCCGCGCCCGGGCCAACCATCGGCGGCCGCGATCTTCGCGACCGGTTCGATCGCGGCGCTCGCGCTGGCAATGACGTTCGCGCTGGAGAAAGGCTGGCTCACCGTCGCGCTCGCCCTGATGGTGCCGGGCACGGCCTACGTCGCCGAGCATCGTCCGCTGCCGTGGCTGCGCTGGCTCTGCGGCATCCTCGTCGTGATGGTCATGCTGCGGATCGGCCACGATCCACGCATCATGCTGGATGCCGGCACCACGCCGATCTTCAACTGGATCCTGTACGGCTACGGCGTGCCGGCGCTCGCCTTCTGGGTCGCGGGCTGGCTTCTGCGCAAACGCGCCGACGACGTGCCGTCGCGGATCGTCGATGCCGGCGCGATCCTGTTCACGGTGCTCACCGCGACGCTACAGATCCGCCACACCATCTACGGCGGCAACATCTACTACCCGTCCGCCGGCCTCACCGAAGTCGCGCTGCAGGTCAGTGGCGGTCTCGCGATGGTGATCGGGCTCGAACGGCTGCGTCTGCGCACCAACTCGATCGTGCACAATGTCGGCGCGCTGCTGATCGCCGGCCTCTGCCTGCTGGCGATCGTGTTCGGGCTGCTGTTGCTGGAAAATCCATGGATCTGGAACACCAATGTCGGCGGCCTGTTCCTGAACCTCAATTTGCTCGGCTACGCGATCCCGGCAGCGCTTGCCGCAACGATCGGCCTGATGACGCGGCAACCGCGCCCGCAATGGTACCGCACCGTCGCGGCGATCACCGCGGTGGTACTCGCGCTGACATACCTGTCGTTCCAGGTGGCGCGCTTCTATCAGGGACCGCGCCTGAGCGCGGGACCGATCAGCGGCGCGGAGGGCTATACGTACTCCGCCGTATGGCTCGCCTTCGGCGTCGTGCTGCTCGTCGTCGGGATGGGATTGCGCTCGGCGCCGGTGCGGCTTTGCGCGGTTGCGGTGGTGCTGATCACCGTCGCGAAGGTGTTCCTGCTCGACATGGCAGGGCTCGGCGGCGTGTGGCGCTCGCTCTCCTTCATCGGGCTCGGGCTGGTGCTGGTCGGGATCTGGTTCCTGTACCGGCGGCTGTTGTTCGCCAAGCCGCCGCTGGAGTCGCCCGCGCCGCCGCCCGCATGAGCCGCAAAAAGCCTGGACGCCGGTCGAGTGACCGGCGTCCTTCGTTATACGGTGCGCTGATCAGGCGAGCGCGGCGCGCGGCTGGCCGACGAACCACAGCGGGCGCGAGCGCAGCGCGAAGGCGCCATCGCCGGTGAGCCAGAGCGCGAACGACGCAGCGATCAGGAACGCCGGATATTCCCAGCCACCGCCCGCATTGGAAAAGATCCAGCCATTGCCGATGTGCACGGTCGAGGCGGCGGCCATCACCGGGATGAGCAACAATGCGACGTGGCGCGCATAGACGCCGGTCAGGATCAGCACGCCGCCGATCAGTTCGGCGAGAAACACCGGCCAGGCAAGCTCCGCCGGAAAACCGATCTTGGCGAGAAAGCCCGCAAAGCCCGGGATCGTGAACAGCACGTATTTCATCAGCGCATGCGCGATCCACATGACGCCGAGCGCGGCGCGCAGCACGAACACGCCATACGGCGCGCTGGATTGGTCGACGGGAGAGACGGGGTTCATGACACGGTGCCCTTGTTGAATTTCGGATGCGGCGCGGAATGCGCTGCCGATGGGCGAGATATGACGTTGCCTATTCTGCAAGACAATGCGTATGATCGCCCAATCGATATTGCATCGATGCAAACAGATTGCGGCCAGCCGATGCTCTCCTGGGACGATTTTCGCTACGTGAAGGCGATCGCCGACACCCGCTCGCTCGGCGGCGCCGCGACTGAATTGTCGGTCAATCATTCCACCGTGTTCCGTCGCCTGGCGCAGATCGAGAAGCAACTCGGCTCGCGCCTGTTCGAGCGCAGCCGCGCGGGCTACGCGCTGACGCCCTGCGGCGAGGAGATGGTGCGGCTTGCCGAGCGCATGGGTGAGGACATCGTCACGTTCGAGCGGCAGGTGACCGGCCACGACCTGCGTCCCTCGGGCGAATTGCGCGTCACCACCAACGACACCGTGCTGGTGCATCTGATGACCGGCGTGTTCGCGGCGTTCCGCAAGGCCTATCCGGAGATCGTGCTCGACGTCGTGGTGTCGAACCAGGCGCTCAATCTGTCCAAGCGCGACGCCGACGTCGCGGTACGCGCAACCGATCGTCCGCCGGACGCGCTGATCGGACGGCGCGCCGCGAGCATCGCGTGGGCGGTGTTCGGCGCGAGCGGGAGAGCCCCGGAGGCGTTCGACGCGGAGAGCGACGCGCGCTCGGCCGACTGGGTCGGGTTCGGCGACAACCTCGCCAACCTGAAAGCCGCGAGATGGCTGAAGGATCACGCCGCACCCGGGCACGTAGTCTATCGGATCAACACCGTGCTCGGCCTCGCCGAGGCGGCGGCCGCCGGAATGGGGCTCGCGCTGCTCCCCTGCTTCATCGGTTCGGCGACGCCGGGGTTGACCCGCCTCACCGGTCCGTTGCCCGATCTCGCCAACGGCATCTGGCTGCTGACGCATGCGGACCTGCGCCAGACCGCGCGCGTGCGCGCCTTCATGGATTTCGCCGCGAGTGAAATAACGAAACAGCGCAAGACGATAGAGGGGCTGTCGTAACGATTAGAGCATGATCCCGAAAAGTGGACACCGGTTTTCGGAAAAAGATCATGCTCCGACAATAACCTGAGACCCTTGATAAAAACGAACGATCGTGCTTTTTTCTTCGCCCAGCGAACAACGGGAGCGCGGCGTGAACGAGATGATGCGGAAATACGGCGTCACGCCGCAGGATCAGGCGCTCTCGACCGACGGGCTGACCTTCCTGAAGAAGCTGATCGACGGGACCTATCCGGCTCCGCCGATCGCGCAGACGCTCGGCTTCGAGCTCATCGACGTCGAGCACGGCAGGGCGACCTTCGAAGGCCTGCCGGAGTTCCGTCACTACAATCCACTCGGCGCCGTGCATGGCGGCTTCGCGATGACGCTGCTCGATTCATGCCTCGGCTGCTGCGTCCACACGACGCTTGCCCAGGGCGAGGGCTACACGACGCTCGAGGTCAAGGTGAACCTGGTACGCGCAATCACCAAGGACACCGGGCCGATCCGCGCGATCGGCCGGATCATCCATCGCGGCCGCACCACCGCCACCGCCGAAGGCGACATTCGCGACGCCGCGGGCAACCTGCTCGCACACGGCACCACGACGTGCATGATCTTCCCGGCAAAAAATAACGACCACAGGCTTGATCCCTAAAAAGCCTGCCCTGGACTTTGATCCGGGGTGGGAACCGGTTTCGGATTGATCACGCCAAAGGATCGCTACTGCGAGACCGAGCCGCGCATGCCGGTCTGCTCCATCGACGGCAGCGGCGCCGCGGTGACGGGCATGGTCGGCGCCGCGACCGGCGCGCTCGGCGTCGATCCCGTGGTGGCCGGAGCCGGCGCGTGCGCGTGGCTCCGGCTTGCGCGGCGGATCGAGCGCGGCATCGGCAGCTTGTCGTCGGGCGAAGGCCCGACCGAGGCGATCATCTCGCGCCCGCGCCCGTGCGTGAAATCGCAGTAGGCGAAGCCGAATCCCGAGACCGCGCCGCGGAAGCTTCTCTCGCTGGTCTTGCTGAGATTGAAGCACGGGTTGAAGAACGCGCCCTTCACCTGCGAGCAGACCGTCTCGCCTTTCGCGAACAGCGTGCCCGCGGGCATGCGCATGAAGCGCACCGGACCGGAGCCCTGGATGCGCAGCATGCCGGCGACGGAGCCGTCGCCGAAGATGCGGCCCGTGCCCACCGTGCCCTCGAAGCAGGTGAAGCTGAACTGCTTGCCGGCGACGAACCGGCGCGCAGCTTCGGCGCCCAACGGCTCGGCCAGCGCGGGAACGGCAAACGCAACAGCTGACAACGCAACAGCGAGACGCACCACCATGCCGGTTTAACTCCCTGTTAACCACGCCCGGGTGCCCCAATATGCCGGACGAATGTCGCCAAATCCTGAACGCGTTTACTGGATTTTGACCACGATTCGGCCGCGAATGCGGCCGTCGAGGATCGCCGGGGCGGCCACGAGCACACCAGGAAGCTGAATTTCGTTGGTCATCGACTGCAATTTGCTCCGGTCGAGATCGGAAGCGAGCCGGTTCCACGCCTCGCGCCGCACCTCGCGCGGGCACATCACGCTGTCGATGCCCAGAAGCGACACCGCGCGCAAAATGAACGGCGCAACGGTGGTCGGCAGATCCATGCCGCCGGCAAGCCCGCAGGCCGCGACCGCGCCGCCGTAACGCGTGCCGGCGAGCACGTTGGCGAGTGTCGTCGAGCCGACCGAATCGATGCCGCCGACCCAACGCTCCTTGGCGAGCGGCTTGCCCGCAGCCGAGAGTTCCTTGCGGTCGAGGACCTCCGACGCACCGAGCCCGCGCAGATACGGCTCCTCCTGCAGGCGCCCGGTCGAGGCGATCACCTTGTAGCCGCGCTTGGCGAGCAGCGCGATCGCGACCGAACCGACACCGCCGGCCGCGCCGGTGACCACGACCGGCCCGCGATCCGGCGTGATGCCGTGGCGCTCCAGCGCCATCACGGCGAGCATCGCGGTGTAGCCCGCCGTGCCGATCGCCATCGCCTCGCGGCCGGTCATGCCGCTCGGCACCGGGACCAGCCAGTCGCCGCGCACGCGCGCCTTTTCGGCATAGGCGCCGAGATGCGTTTCGCCGAGGCCCCAGCCGTTGAGGATGACGCGGTCGCCCGGCTTCCATTCCGGATGCGTCGAGGCCTCGACCATGCCGACGAAATCGATCCCGGGGATCATCGGAAAACGGCGCACCACCGGCGCCTTGCCGCTCACCGCGAGGCCGTCCTTGTAATTGACCGTGGACCACTCGACGCGAACGGTCACGTCGCCGTCCATCAATTCGGTCTCGTCGAAATCGACGAGCTTCGCGGTCTGTCCGCTTTCGCTTTTATCGATGCGGACCGCTCTGAAAGTCGCCACGCCACTACCCCTCGCCTCAATCTCGCAGGATTAGTGGACCGGCAAATGCCGCAATGCAAGACACCGGACGCCCTTGCGCGTCATGCGCGCGCGAGCGGAACCTCGTTCTCCATGCCGCCGGCCGAGCGGCCGCGCGGGCCTTTCAGGCTGGGATAGCGCCGCGCCATTTCGGCGATCAGGAATTTCGCCGGCACGTCGTGGAACGCACCATGCATGACTTCGTAGCGCATGAAGGTGCGCCCTTCTCCATCATAGGACTGGAGCAGGGCATCGGAGTGTCCATCGAAGTCGAGCGCCGCAACGCCGAACCGAACACAGAGCGTTGCGTTGAAGGTGGGGCTCGCCTTGAGCCATTGGTCGCCGATCAGGACTTCGGTGAAGCCGTGCCAGGCGAAGTAGTTGGTGCCCATCTTCTTGTGCAGG
>Ga0207683_10001093_pt1 | contig 24683 bp, 20 predicted proteins | sample KBSM73metaG_FD_184333 | JGI IMG/M metagenome (GOLD analysis project Ga0207683, IMG submission 184333) | Miscanthus rhizosphere microbial communities from Kellogg Biological Station, Michigan, USA - KBS M7-3 metaG (SPAdes) (version 2) | ecosystem: Host-associated > Plants > Roots > Rhizosphere >... | reverse complement strand
CCAGCGTGACGATGCCGCGCGCCCCGACGCGATAGTCGAAGCGCACGGCGCCGTACTCGGGCGCCTGGAACGTCCACACGCGCCGGCCGGCGTCGATCGTCAGCGGGAACCGCTGCGTCGTGCCGTCGGCGTGCTGGATGGCCAGGGATTCGCCGTCGCCGTCGATCGCCAGCCGCACCCAGCGCGTCGCGCGGTCGTCCATCCGTGCGCCTTCGGCACCGCCGGCGCGCGTGAGCGCGGTCACGCCGTAGACGCCCGCCAGCGCGTGCCGCGGCTTCAGGAAGCCGTACATCTGCGCCATCTGATAGCTCGTCGCGATCGGCGCGACGGCGTAATACAGCACGAGCCCGACCTTGACGGCGAGCGCGGTGCGGCGGACCCAGGTGCGCCGCGCCGGGAAGGGCCGCAGTTCGATTGGCGCGGTGGGCCGGTTGAGGAGGAGCACGTTCGCCAGGCGCGGCACGTGCGGCGCCACCAGGAGCAGGGCGAACGCGAGCAGGTGCGACGAGTACAGCTTCACCGGAACGTCGAAGGCGAAGTTGAGGGCCACGACGTTGATCAGCACGCCCGTGAGGACCAGCGCGCCGAGGAGCGTGGTGCGCCGCCAGAACAGCAGCAGGCCGCCGAGGACCTCGGCGAAGCCGGCGAACATCTGGTACGGCAGGCTGGCGCCCATGAAGGTCCACAGCAGGCCCATCGGCGACATGTCGCCGACCGGCTGCAGCAGCCGATCGGGCCCGGGGACGGGCATCTGCGTCGGGATCAGCTTGGCCCACCCGTAGCCGAGCATCGTGGCGCCGAGCAGGTAGCGCACGAAGATGGTGAAGTGGTCACGCGTCCGCGGTGAGACGGCGCGGCCGCGGACGGCGAGGTGCCATCCGGTCGCCACCAGTACGGCGAGCGCGAGCTCGACGACGATCTCGACGTAGTTGTAGGTGGTGTCGCCGCTGCCCATCGGAAAGATGGTCAACGTCAGGCCGAACAGCCGGCGGCCGGCCAGCACGACCAGCCACCGCTCGGCCGCTTCGAAGACGTCGCTGACGCCCGGGATCAGCTCCGCGGGCCCCGGCAGGTTGTACAGCAGGACGTAGGCGATGCCGACACGCCGCCACCACTCCGTGAACATCCGGGGCCTCCAGATCCTGGCGATGCCGCCCGGCTCGCAACGAGCACGTCACCCGCGCGCACGAGCCTGCCGGCGGATCCACAGCAGCGCAGCGAGATCGTAGCCGGCGTGGGCGACGATGGGCGCCACCAGGCCGCCGGTCGTGATGGCCAGGCCGGCCAGCACGCCGCCCGCCATCGTCGCCCAGACGCCCAGCACCCAGCCGCGCCGCGACCAGCCGAGGTGACAGGCCCCGAACGCGATCGTCGCGACGGGCCACCCGAACGACGCCTGCAGGGCCCCGCGGAACAGGATTTCCTCGCCGACGCCGGCGAGCGCGCTGATCGCCACCATCTCGGCGGCCGACAGCGGGGCGAACAGCGGCTCGAAGATCGCGCGCTGCAGCTCGCGCATCGCCTGGACCGCGCCAACGGCCGGCGCCGCGCGTTGCAGCCACCACTGGACCAGCGCCAGTGCCAGCGCCGCCGCAATGCCGGCAGCCAGCGCCGTCCAGGAGGCGCCGAGCCGGACGGGATGCCCGGCCGCGAACAGCCAGACGCCGCCCACGATCGCCAGCGCGCCTTCGCCGAGCACGGCCAGGGGCAGCAGGCGCGACGAGGCGTCGTGCATCAGAACGCCTTGGCGGAGTCGATCAGCAGCGTGACCGGCCCGTCGTTGACGAGCTCGACCGCCATGTGGGCCCGGAAGACGCCGGTCGCGACCGGCACGCCGGCCTGGCGGACGGCGGCGACCACCGCCTCGTACAGGGCATTGGCCATCTCCGGCGGCGCGGCGTCGATGTAGGACGGCCGGCGTCCGCCGCGGCAGTCGCCGAGCAGCGTGAACTGCGAGACGACCAGCACGCTGCCCTGGACGTCGCCGACGGCAAGGTTCATCTTGCCGGCCTCGTCCTCGAACACGCGCAGCGCGGTGATCTTGGCGGCAATCGCCGCCGCGTCGGCGGCGGTATCGCCGCGCGCGACTCCAACCAGCACCAGCAGCCCGCGGCCGATCTCACCGACGATCGCGTCCTCGACGCGAACCCGCGCCGACGTGACACGCTGCAGGACCGCCCGCACTCAGCAGCCCGCGACGGCGTCGGCCGGGGCCGCCGCGGCCGCGACGCGGGCGCGCAGCGCCGCCGGCGGGTTGAGCCGGCGATCGAGCAGGTGGCGCGGCTGGACGTTGCCGAGCGCCTTGAGGACCGAGCGCTTCAGGCCGGGATGCTCGCGCTCGAGATCGAACAGCAGCTTCTTCATGCGCTGCCGCTGCAGGCCGAGATCGCCGCACACCGGACAGCAGCAGCCGACCACCGGCAGCCCGCGCTCGGCGGTGTAGGCGGCGACGTCCGATTCGGCGACGTAGGCGAGCGGCCGGACGACCACGTGCCGCCCGTCGTCCGAGACGAGCCGCGCCGGCATGGCCTTGAGCGCGCCGGCGAAGAACAGGTTCAGGAGCAGCGTCTCGGCGAAGTCGTCGGCATGGTGGCCGAGCGCGATCTTGGTGGCGCCGACCGCGTCCGCCATGCGGTAGAGAACGCCGCGGCGCAGCCGCGCGCACAGCGAGCACGGCGTCGCCGTTGCATCCAGCTTGTCGTCGATCACCTCGCCGATGGTGGTGTGCTCGATCACGCACTCCCAGCCGCGCGCGGCGCAGGCGGCGGCAATCACGTCGTGCTTGTAGCCCTTGTAGCCGGAGTCGACGTTGACCGCCACCAGGCTGAAGTCGATCGGCGCGCGGGCGCGCAGCTCGTCGAGGATCTGCAGCAGCGCCCAGCTGTCCTTGCCGCCGGACAGGCCGACCATGACGCGATCGCCGTCCTCGATCAGCAGGTGATCGGTGATCGCCCGCGTCGTCTCCTTCGCGACGCGCGTCTCGAGCTCGGACCGGTATCCCACCCCCTGAGTATGCCAGACCGGCCCGATCGCGGTTACGCTGAATCGCGTGACGGAGGCCAGACGATCGACCGGGGACCACGCGCATGCGCACGCGCCGGCTGCGGCAGGACCGGCGCGCCTGGCGTGGACGCTGGGCCTCGTCGTCGCCTTCGCCATCGCGGAGGTCGCCGGCGGCCTGGTGTCCGGATCGCTGGCGCTGCTCGCCGACGCCGGGCACATGGCGTCAGACGCCGCGGCGCTCGGGTTGACGCTGTTCGCGATGCACATCGCGCAGCGGGCGCCGTCGCCGACGCGGACCTTCGGCTATCACCGCGCCGAGATCCTGGCGGCGCTGGCCAACGGCGCCACCCTCGTCGCCATCGCCGTGCTGATCCTCATCGAAGCGATCGGCCGCCTGCGCACGCCGGTTGCGGTGGAGAGCGGCGTGATGCTCGCGGTGGCCATCGCCGGGCTGGTCGTGAACGTCGTGTCGCTGGTGATCCTGCGCGGCGGCCGCCGCGGCACGAGCCTGAACCTGCGTGGCGCGTGGCTGCACGTGTTCACCGATGCGCTCGGCAGCGTCCAGGCGATCGCCGCGGCCGTCGCGATTGCGCTCTTCGGCTGGACCTGGATCGATCCGGTGGCCTCGATCCTGATCGCGCTGCTCGTCGTCTACGCCTCGTGGTCGCTGTTACGCGAGTCGATTGCCGTGCTCATGGAGGGCGTGCCCGCCGGCATCGATCTCGAGCAGGTGCGCGCGGCGCTGAACGGCGTGCCTGGTGTCCGGGACGTCCACGACCTGCACGTCTGGAGCATCACGAGCGGGTTCGTGGCGCTCGCCGCGCACCTGGTGATCGACGACGCGGCCGGCGCCGCGTCCGCCTTGCGAGCCGCCCGGGCGTGCCTCGCCGAGCGCTTCGACATCCACCACACCACCTTGCAGCTCGACGTCGGGGCGGAATGCCGCTACGTGGATCATCCCTGATGCCGGCTGCGATGCCCCCTCGGACGTCGCCTAGTCCCACCTCGGCACGAGCCGCACCAGGACTCCGAGGAAGCGGTCGTCGGTGCTGCCTCCCTCGGTGAACACCGGCGTGAAGCCGGCATCAGACGTGATCGACACCGCGTAGACGTAGGTGGTCGGCTGGGTGAGATGTGCCCGATAGGGCAAGCCGGTCTCGGCCCGGACGACGCTCACGGTGTCCCGGTGCGCCTCGAGACGCAGCGCCCTGCTGTCGGCCCCGGTCGCCACCGTCACCGTATTGGACACGTCCCCGGTCCGGATCTCCACCAGGAGCCGTTTGAGGCGGTAGGGCACGAAGCGCTTCACCGTGACGGTCCCGTCGGCGGCGGTAACCGGGACCGCTTCCCCGGCGGCGTTCGGATCGGTGACCTCGCGGGCAGGGGCTCGCAGCAGCAGGTCGGCCCGCGAGCCGCCTTTGACCCAGAACCACTCCCCCTCCGGCGGGTAGGCGTTGTCGTCGAGGAAATAGGCCGAGATCGGCGGCTCGCCCGCGAGCGGGATCCGGACCCGCTCCGGCGTGACGTTGATCGGCAGGTCGTTGAGCAGGCTCTTCTCGATCGGCAGCCAGCGCAGCGGGCCGTGCTTGACGTGCTCGGCCGGCCGGTAGCTGACGTAGAAGGGGTCCAGCACCAGCTTCGCCGTGAACAGGCCGCCGATCGCCAGGCCGGCAATCGCCGGCAGCGCGGTGCGCAGCGGCGGCGTGACGAACAGCAGCAGCGGGTAGAGCCCCATGAAGTAACGATTGCCGATCGGCCCGCCGCCACCGGAGTAGGTGTACGGAACCCAGAGCAGCAGCACGACGCTGGCGACGACCGCACTGGCGAGCGTGATCCACTGGAACCACGGCCGCGGCCCGCGCCACGCCAGGAACAACAGCACGCTCAGCACGCCCGGGAAGAAGTACGGCACCAGCCCGCTGTGCCGGCCCAGGACGAAGTAGACGAGGTTCGCGGGCAACACCTCGACGAGGCTGTTGCGCGACAGCACGATGTCCTGGAGCACGCTGTCGACGCCGCGGGGCAGGCCCACGGCGCCGCCGCCCCGCGCCGGCGCGGTCTGCGTCAGCGGGCTGCTGGTCGGCGCCGCGGCGGTCATGAACGGGAAGCCCTTGCCCTCGTAGTAAGTGGCGCGCTCACCGCCCTGGTAGTTGACCTCGCCGCTGATCGCGAGGTTCAGCCCGAACAGCCCGCCGCAGGACAGCACGAACGCCAGCGCGGCGGCGGCGCCGACCTGCCAGTCCTTCCGCCAGTCGCCGCGCAGCAGCGCCGCGGCCACGATCGGCACCGCCAGCGCGGCGTTGGTCGGCTTCGAGAACGCGGCGACCCCGATGATCGCCGCACCGAGACACGGTCCGCCGGCGCCGCGCAGGAAGCGGCCCCACCAGCTGGCGTCGGGCGGCGCCTCGGGGCTGACCATCCGGTACAGGCCGCAGAACAGGCCGAGCACGCCCGTCGACAGGTTGAAGACTTCGGGCGTGATCCAGACGAAATACACCGGCGCGGCGGACGCGACGAAGAACACCGCGGCGTAGGCCAGCGCGGCCGCCGGCTCGCTGCGGGCGCGCAGGAACCAGTAGGCGGCGAGCAGGCTCAGCGACAGCAGCACCGCGTGCAGGACGAGGAAGCCGCTGGTACCGAACAGCCGGACGAACGGCGCCGCCGCCAGCGGATAGGCGAACGACTTGCCGAAGTAGAGGCGATCGACGTGCGTGTCGGGGCCGGCGGCGAGGCCGATCCACGGGAACCCGCTGCGGCGCTCGATCCAGCGCGTCCGGCCCTTCTTGAGGAAGATGCCTTCCGGACCGGTCCGGAACTCCTGGTAGACGCGCGCCAGATCGCCGCGGTCGAACGCGAAGTCGCCGTCCCGCGCCAGGCTGTGTCCGAGCGTGTAGTAGCTGGCCTCGTCGCTCTGGAATCCGTACGCCGCCTTCGGGAAGTCGACGGCCAGCGCGAACCCGCCGAGAAGCAGCGCCACGAGCAGCGCCGCGACGACACCCGGCTCGCTCAATGCTCGCCGCGTGCGCTCGCGCCAGGCGATCGGGATCATCACGCGCGGCAGAACGCCAGCAGGTGCCACCCCAGCTTGCGGACGAGCGGGCGCGGCAGGGCGTTGAAGGTACCGACGAAGCACGTGTTGAAGGCGACGCCCTTCCAGCCGCCGTGCAGGCGCGACTTCACCGGGAAGCGCTCGGCGACGATGTCCACCTCGCGGAAGCCCTGGAGCAGCGCCTCGAACTCGCCCCACGTGTACTTCTTCAGGACCGGCGCGTCCTCGTGCTCGAGCCCGACCTTCATGATCGACGACAGCGCGTTCAGCCACGAGCGGCGGTTGTAGACCTGGAAGATGGCGAGGCCGCCCGGCTTCAGGACGCGGCGCGTCTCGGCGATCAGCGCGCGATCGTCGGCGGTGTACTGCACGACGCCGTGCGCGAAGACCAGGTCGAACGTCGCGGCGGCGAACGGCAGCGCCTCGCCGTTGGCGACGCGCAGGTCGGCGGTCAGCCCCTGCTGGGCGAAATTGGCCGTGGCCAGCTCGATCGCCGACTCCGCGAGGTCCACACCGCTGACGATCGCGCCGCCCCTGGCGAAGCGAACCAGGTCGACGCCGGCGCCGCAGCCGACGTCGAGGACGGCCTTGCCGCGCATCCCGTCGAACGGGACGAGGCGCTCCAGATGGTGCAGCTTCTCGAAGTGGTACTGGTCGAGATCGGCGAAGAAGCCGGCCGTGCCGGGGGCGTGGCTCGAGATCTCGAGATCGTGGATGTGCGTGTTCCAGTAGGCGCGCACGCGCTCGATGAGGACGTCGGTCACAACCGCCCCATTCTATCCGCCCTCCGCCGGGCTACTTGCGCGGGAGCTCGATGGCGCTCGAGTCGAACACCTCGAGCCGCCGCCTCCTCACCACGGGGCGCCGCGGCTGGCCGCCGTCGAGGAACGACAGGTCGGCCTGGAGGGCGCCCTTGCGGTGCGTCGCGCGGGAGGTCTCGTGGAGCAGCGCGTAGAGGCGCTCCATCTTGCGGACGAAGGCGGCGATGTCATAGAGGCGCCCGGCCTCGCGGGCCGCCCGGGCCTTTGCCGCGCGCTCCGCCGGATGATCGATGGCGTGGACGATGGCGCGCGCCAGGGCCGGGGCGTCGTGCGTCGGCACCACCCACGCGGTGACGCCGTCCTCCAGGATGTCGAGCAGGCCGTCGGCGTCGGTCGAGACGATCGGCTTGCCGGCCGCCAGCGCTTCGAACGCGGTCAGCGGCGTGCCTTCCCAGAGCGACGGGAAGACGCTCAGGTCGAACGCCGACAGGACCGCCGCCGTGTCCTTGTGGAAGCCGTGGAAGCGGAAGCGATCGCCGAGGCCGAGCGCGTAGGCCTGCGCCTTCAGAGCGTCGAGCAGCGGGCCCTCGCCCACCAGGACGAAGCGGGCTTCCGGGCGGGCATCGATGACGTCGCGCGCCGCCGCAATCAGGAACTCGTTGCCCTTGGAATCGTGCAGCCGGGTGACGGTGCCGATGGCGAAGTCGTCCGGCGCGAGGCCCAGCTCCTGGCGCGTGGCGGCGATCTCGGCGGCGCTGCGGACGCGGCTGAACTCCTCGAGCGGCGCCCCGAGGTAGACGACCTTCACCCGCTCGGCCGGCACCTTGCGCGGCCCGCGGACGAACTCGGCGGTCGACTCGGAGACCGCCAGCGCGATGTCGGTCGTGCCCGCGAGCAGCCGGTCCGCGACCTGCTGGAACCACGGCGTCGCCGTCAGGTTGGCGTGCTCGTGCAGCACCACCGGCAGGCGCGTGAACTTGGCGGCGAGGCGGCCGAACGTCGTGGCGCCGTAGCCGTGCAGGTGCAGCACGTCGATCTTGCGGCGATCGATCTCCTTCATCAGGTCGGTCAGCGTCGCCGGATCGAACTTGCCGCGCTGCAGATACGTGATGTCGACGCCGAGCGCGTCCAGCGTTTCCTCCGACAGGTCGCGGCGCCGCAGGCTGATCAGCGCCGGGCTCACCAGCGCCGGGTCGAAGCGCGGCAGCATCCAGGCGAAGAGGCGCTTGACGCCGTGCATGCGCGAGCCCTCCCAGCCGAGGTGATCGCAGACGTGCAGGACCTTGAGCGGGCGGCTGGTCATGAGCTCAGACGTCGGCTCCGTCGCGCCCCGCCGCGCGCCCGTCGCGGGTGCCGATGATCCGGGCCGGCACGCCGGCGGCGATGGCGCCGGCGGGCACGGCCTCGCGCACCACCGCGCCCGAGCCGACGATGGCGTGATCGCCGATCGTCACGCCGTCGAGGATCTTGGCGCCGGCGCCGAGCCACACGCCCTGGCCGAGCGCGATGCCCTGCGACACGCGTCCCTGCTCGATCACCGGGCGCGACGGATCGTCCATGTCGTGCGTCCCGGCGCCCAGATAGCAGTAGGCGGCGACCAGCGTCTGCGGTCCGAGGGTGACGCGGCTGGCCGAGAAGATCTCGCAGTTGAAGCCGATGTTGGTGCCGTCGCCGAGCACGATGTCGCCGCTCTTGCACGACAGGATCGTGTTGCGCCCGACGAACACGCCGCGGCCGATCGTGATCCCCTCGTGGCCCTCGCCCTTGGCGTCGAGCAGGCAGTGATCGTCGATCACCACGTCGTCGCCGATGCGGATGCGATGCGGATGGCGCAGCGTCACGTGCTGGCCGAAGACCACGCCGCGGCCGCAGGCACCCAACAGCCACGGATACATCGTCTTGCGCAGCGCCAGGCCGACCGCGCCCGGCACCCACTGCGCGATCAGGTTGACCAGCTCGTAGGCCAGCAGCGCGCTCCAGCCGGAGCGGCCGACGACCAGCCGCTGGTACTTCTCGCGCGCCCCGACCCGGGCGTCGAACAACTGCGCCTGCGCCGCTTCGACCTGGCGCGTTCCGCTCACAGCCATCCGGCCTCGCGGTACCACGCGAGCGTGCGGCCGATGCCGTCCCGGAGCCCGACGCGCGGCGCGTAGCCGATCTCGGCCGTCGCGCGCGACGAGTCGAAGGCCCGGCTCTTGGTGAAGAAGTCGACGCGGCGCCGGTAGATCGGCGGCTCGATGCCGAGCGGCCGGCACAGCGCCTCGCAGGCGGCGCCGGCCATCCAGAACGGCCACACCGGCAGGTGCAGCGGCAGCGGCTTCACGCCGGCGACCTCGGCGGTGATCGCGACGAGCTCGTTCAGGGTGGTGACCTCGGGCCCGGACAGGATGTAGGTGTGCCCCGCGGCGGCCGGGTGCGTCCCGCACAGGCGGAACCCGTCCACGAGGTCGTCGATGTAGGTCAGATGGTACCAGATGTCGCCGCGGCCGAGGATCGCGAAGCGGCGCCGTGCGACGCCGCGAAACAGCTTGAGCAGCCGGCGATCGCCGGGGCCGTAGATGCCGGTCGGCCGCACGATCGCGAGCTGGACGCCGGCGTCCGTCGCGGCGCGGCGCGCCACGCTCTCCCCTTCGAGCTTCGTCTCCTGGTAGACGTCGCCGGGGCGCAGCGGCGCGTCCTCGTCGGCAGGCGGGTTGGCGATGTCGCCGTGGACGCCGACCGTGCTGCAGTGGACGACGCGCGTCACGCCGGCCGCGCCGGCCGCTTCGATCAGCGTGCCGACCGCGGTCGCGTTGACCGCGCGATAGAGATTGTCGTCGAGACCGGCGGCGCGATACAGCGCGGCGATGTTGTAGACGACGTCGACACCGGCGACGGCGCGGGCGAGCGATCCGGCGTCGGTCAGGTCGCCGGCCGCCAGCTCGATGCCGGGCAGCGCCGGCGCCGCGACGTGCGGATTGCGGACCAGCGCGCGCACCGCGACGCCGTCGGCGGCGAGGCGCCGGGCGAGGTGTCCGCCGGTGAACCCCGTGGCGCCGGTCACGAGGACGCGCCGGGCCGCGATCGGCGCGGCCATCACGCCTCCCGCTCGGCCACCAGCGTGACCGGCGAGCCGACGACCGAGGTGATGCCCACGGCGCGCAGGGCGCCCTCGCTGGCGCCGGTGAAGCCGGGCGCCGACACCGCCTTGTGCAGTGCGATCGGCAGGACGAAGTGCCGGTGGCGATCGCGGACGCGGAAGCCGGCGGCGCGGCAGACCGCGTCGATGGCGGCGTCGCCGAAGACGCGATACGGCTCGGTCGATCGACCGGCAGCATGGAGCAGGCGCCGGGCCGCCGACTGGAGTGCGGCCGCGCTGAGCCGCGCCGGGTAGTCGATGACCAGGCGGCGCCGGGTCACGCGGCACAGCTCGGTCAGCGTCGCGCGCCAGTCCGGCATGTGCATCAGCAGCCGGACGCTGACGGTCACGTCGAAGCGGCGATCGGCGAACGGCAGGTGCTGCGCGTCGCCGCGGAGCAGGCCGATCTTCGCGGCCCCGCGGGCCACCCGCGCCTGGCCGACGCGCAGCATCTCGCGCGAGTAGTCGACGCCGGTGACGCGCCCGCCGCGCGACGCCAGGGCCAGCGCCGCGCGGGCCGTGCCGGTGCCGACGTCGAGCACCGCGGCGCCGGCGACATCGCCGACGAACGCGGTGATCACGCGCGCTTCTTCGGCCGCGACCAGCTCGCCGATCGGGCCGCCGAAGCGCAGCGCGTCGAAGGCCTCGGCGACGTCCGCATCGGCGTAGTGTTCGACGCTGTAATGAGCGGGTTTCACGCGACGCCCCGCGCCACCTGGGCCGCCCCGCTCCCGAAGAGCTCGGCGTAGGCGTGGCGCGTGCGCTCGAGGTAGGCCTCGTAGCTGTACTTCGTGTCGGCCAGGGCCCGGGCTCGGCGGCCGATGGCGTCGGCCTCGGCCGGATCGTCGACGGCGCGCAGGATGCCGGCCGCGTACGCCTCCGGCGTCGCCTCGGTGAGGACGGCGACCGAATCGTCGAGCACCTGGGTGTGCGTCAGCAGCCGGGTGGCGATGATCGGCCGCCCGGCGCGGAGGTACTGGTAGATCTTCAGCGGCGTGTTCGTGCCGCGGCTGCGTGGCGACGCGAGCACGGTGGCGGCATCGAGGAACTGCGGGATCTCTTCCGACGGGCGCTGGCCGGTGAAGAGCACGACGCCGTCGGCCCCGGCCGAGCGCGCCTGCCGCCTCGCCGCCTCGACCTGGTCCGGCTGCCCGCCCACGAGGAGGAAGCGGACGTCCGGCCGCGCCACGCGGACGCGTGCCGCCGCGGCGTAGAGCAGATCGAGGCCCTGGTACGCTTCGAACGTCCCGGTGTAGAGGACGACGGGCACGTCCGGCTCGATGCCCCAGGCTGCCCGCAGCGACGTGCTGGCGCCGGCCACGGGCAGATCGCCCGAGCCCGGCGCGTTCTCGATCAGCACCGTCGGCACCAGCGGATCGATGGCCCGGACCACCTCGACCAGCTGCTGGCAGATCACGATCACGACCCGCGAGCGCCGCACCAGCAGCCGCTCGATCTGGCCCATGCCCCACACCAGCGGCCGCGACGACGAAAAGTCGAAGTTCGAGAGCTGCTGCGGCAGGCTCGAATGCATGTCATAGAGATGTGGGACGCCCAGCATGGCGGCCAGCGCCACACCGATGAGCCCGCCCTCTTCGTGCGAGTGCACGGCGTCGTAGGCGGTGCTCAGCGCGCGCCGCAGTGCCGTGGCCGCCAGCGCGGCGTCGAGGGGCACCTTGGCCCAGGACGGCCCGATGCGGACCTGCCGGACCAGCGGCGGCCGCAGGCACCGCACCACCCGCAGCCCGGGCATCTCGACGTCGCGCCCGAACGGATAGGTGACCAGATCGACGGTGTGACCGAGCGCGATGAGGGCCTTTATCCGGTGGAATTCGCTGAACGGGGTGCCCCGAGGCTCGAAGAACGGCTCGGGCGCAATCATCAGGATGTGCATCGGTGGCCGCAGCCGACCGAGTATACGGGCCGCCTTCGCACCCGGTCAATTGACGGAGACCGGGTGTCCGGCCCATGACGGTGAGGCCGGAAGTCGCTACTATTGGCCGCCGCCCGCTGGTCCGACACACCGGCCAACGGGTGACGGATCTGCCTGCCCACGGCTCCCCGGCTGTTCGAGGTTCGACATGAAGACGCTGCATATCGCCGGTGCGGCGGTGGCCCTGGCGGCGCTCTCCGCCGTCCCGCCCGCCACGGCGCAACAGACGCGCTGGTATCTCGCGGAAGGCTCGACCGGCCCGTTCTTCGAAGAAGAAGTCCTGGCCATCAATCCGACCGATCAGACGGCCACCGGCATCGTGCGCGTGTATCGCGACGGCACCGCGGTGGACATCCCGATTGTCATTCCGCCGCGCCGCCGGACCACCCTGCCCGTCAACCAGGTCCCGGGCCTCGCCACCGGCGAGACGTCGGCGCTGGTCGACACCAGCGCCAGCGGGGTCCCGATCTACGTCGAGCGGACGATGTACTGGAACGGCCACCGCGGCGGCCACAACGCGGGCGGTGTCGAGGCGCCCCAGACCACGTGGTACCTCGCCGAGGGCGCGACCGGCAGCTTCTTCAACACGTTCATCCTGCTGGTGAACCCGAACCCGAGTGCGGCCGTGGTGACGGTACGCCTGCTCGGCGACGACGGCTTGGCGGTCGACTTCCCCTACACGGTGGCCGCCAACAGCCGGCTCACCATCCCGGTCAACGACCTGCCGCAGTTCCGCAGCGCCAACTTCTCGACGGTCGTCACCGCGTCGCAGCCGGTCTTCGTCGAGCGCGCGATGTACTGGCGCGGGTTCCAGGGCGGCCACGACGCCACCGCGGTTTCCAGCCTGTCGACGGTGTGGCGCTTCGCCGAGGGCTTCACCGGCGGCGACTTCGAAACGTATTTCCTGCTGGCCAACCCCACCGGCGGCTCGATCTCGGCGACGCTGAGCTTCTTCCGCGACGCCGGCGCCGTCGTCACGAAGACGGTGTCGATTGCGCCGAACAGCCGCCGCACGGTCCGCGTGCGCGACTACCCCGACCTCGTCGACGCGGCTTTCGCCACGACCGTCACCGCCAGCGCGCCGATCGTGGCCGAACGGGCGATGTACTGGGGCGGCTTCATCGAAGGGACGGCGACCGCTGGCGTCACCGACGAGCACACCAGGTGGGCGTTCGCCGAGGGCCTGGCCGGCGTCTTCGGCGGCAACCCCTACGAGACCTTCTACCTGTTCCTGAACGCCAGCGGCAGCCCGATCACCCTCACCGGCAGCTTCTACCGCGAAGACGGCTACGGGACCCGTCAGCAGTACACGATTCCCGCCAACTCGCGCTTCACCCTCTACGCCGCGGCGGTGCCGCACCTGCTCGGCCAGAAGTTCGGCGCCGTGTTCGAGGGCAGCGCGCCGTTCATCGCCGAGCGCGCGGTGTACTGGGGCGCCGGCCGCGTCGGCGGCCACGCCTCGAGCGGCGCACCGTACTCGGGCACGCCGGGCCTGCCGGTCGAACCTCCCGCGCCGCCACCACCGCCTCCGCCCCCGCCGCCACCACCCCCGCCTCCCCCGCGGGTCTGCACGGCGATCGTCTGCGACGACCTGCAGGGCTCGTCGGCCGGCCGGGTCTTCGGCGGCGGCTTCGACGGATTCGGCTACGTCATCACGGACGATCGCGCCGGCATCGAGTACGCGGTGCCGACGATCACGCGCGGCTACTTCGAATACGAGCTGACCGGCATGCGGCCGGCGTTCAACGACCAGAAGTACAAGATGTTCGCGATGTACGACGGCGACTGGGCGTCGTCCAACCTGTACCGCGCCACCATCGAGCAGCGCCTGCCGCCGCGTTTCTCGCGCTTCAAGTTCCTGACCGGCGACGGCTGCGACAGCAAGTGCGGCACCGAGCAGCGCTACATCGAGGGGGACACGGAGATCCCGTGGAACCCGGCCGACACCTACCGGGTCCACGTCGAGTGGGGCGACGGCCACGCCGGCTTCACGGTGACGTCGCTGAGCGGCGCCGGCCAGTGGTCGTTCGACCGGCCGTACGGGAACGCCGCGCTCGGCGGGCTCTACAACCCGGCCGACCACCGGATCGCGATCGGGAACCCGCGCGCCGGCGGCGGCGAGCACGGCTCGTTCCCGGGCATGCGCGTCCGGAACCTGCGGATCGGCGCTCGCTAGGGGCGTGCCGCGGCGCGGCCCGGCCCGACCGCCGGGCCGGGTCCGGCCGCCCCCTGCGGGAGAGCTTGCATCGACGTGTAAAATGGTCAGTTGACGATGTCGCGTGAGACCCCCCGGTGGCGCTCGGCCGCCCTCCAGCTTCTGAAGGTCGGCGTCAGCGTGGGCCTGCTGGTCTGGCTGTTCCGCCAAGTCGACGCCGCTCGGCTGTGGGCGGCGGTGCAATCGGCCTCGTGGTCGTGGCTGGCCGTCGCGGCGCTGCTCTACTTCGTGATGCTCGTCGTCAGCAGCTGGCGCTGGAACATCCTGCTCCGCGCCCAGGGCATCGTCGTCCGCCTCCAGACCCTGATCGGGTCCTTCCTGGTCGCCACGTTCTTCAACAACTTCCTGCCCAGCAACATCGGCGGCGACGTGGTCCGCGTGCGGGATACGTCAGGCCCAGCCAATTCACGCACGCTGGCGGCGACGGTCGTCCTCGTCGATCGCGGCCTCGGCCTGCTCGCGCTCGTGCTGGTGGCGGCCCTCGGAGCGACCTTGAGCCAGGCGGGCGTCCGCGGCGGCCCGCCCGTGCAGCCGTGGATGCTGTGGGCCGGCCTGTTGCTCGGCGCCGCCGTCTCGATCCAGGCGCTGCGCGCCCCGGCGTTCGTGACGCACCTCGCCTCGCCGCTGCGCTGGCTGCACGCGGAATGGGTCGACGCGCGGCTGGCCAAGCTGACGGCGGCGCTGGGCCGCTTCGCCAGCGCCCCCGGGGCGCTCGCCTCGAGCGCGGCCGGGGCGGTCATGGTCCAGGCGCTGCTGGTCGCGTTCTACGCAGCGGTGGCTCGGGGGCTGCACATTCCCGTGTCCCCGTGGCACCTGGCGGTGATGGTGCCGGTGTCGTTCATCGTCCAGATGGTGCCGATTTCCGTCAACGGCTTCGGCGTGCGCGAAGCGACGTTCGTAGCCTTTTTCGCCCTCGCCGGGCTGCCGGCCGAGGCCGCGATGCTGCTGTCGTTCGTGGGCACGGCGGTGATCATGGCCTGGTCGCTGGCCGGCGCCTGCGTGCACCTGGCGCGCCGTCCATCCTGAACCCACATTTTCTCGATTCCGGGTCTATTGCAGCCGCGGGGCGCGGCCGACAAGCCAAAAGAGTGTTTCCGAGGAGGACAGTGATCGTGAAGCTTCGATATCTTGCGGGCGCCCTGGCGCTCTCCGCCGCCATCGCCACCGCCGCCTGTGGCGATGATCCCCCGCCCACCACGCCGACGCCGACCCCGACGCCGGCACCGCCTCCTCCGGCCAACCCCGTGCTGACGGCGCCGCGCGCCGACTTCCCGGCCGAGAACGATCAGCTGCAGACACTGCGGCCGACGCTCCGGGTGCTCAACGCGACCGCCGATCAGGCCGGCTCGCGCAGCTACGAGTTCCAGGTGTCGGACGATCCCGACTTCCAGCCCGCCACGGCGTCGAGTCTTGGCCGGTATTACCGCCTCGTCTCCGCCCAGAACAACATTGCCGAGGGCGGCGACGGCAAGACGCAGTTCGAGGTCGGCGGCGACCTGCAGCCGACGACGCGCTTCTACTGGCGCGCCCGCGCCCGCCAGGGCACGGTCGACGGTCCGTGGTCGGCGACGGCGACGTTCCGCACGCGCATCGAGGGCTACAACCGCGCCGGCGAGCTGTTCGACCCGCTGACGAACGGCCAGACGGTCGGCGCCCCGGTCGGCAACCTGACGATGACCCCCGGCCGCGGTGTGACCATCAACACCAACGATTCGCACGTCCGGTACAACCTGGTCCGGACGATCTCGGCTGGTGAGTTCTCGTTCGAGGCGGAGGGCATCCAGAACAACTCGCCCGGCGACAAGACGAAGATGATGGCGATGTACGACGGCAACGGCGACATCACCGCCAGCGACTGGCGCTTCACCGTGGAGAAGCGCGATGGCGGCGTCATCGCCTGGCGCATGATCAACGGCAGCGACGACAACCAGATCGACACCGTCGGCAACGAGCGCGTCGCCCTCAACTTCAACCCGGGCGCGACCTACTTCTGGCGCGCGACCTGGGGCGGCGGCTTCGACCTCAGCATCTACGAGGGCGGCGTCGGCGGCAACCGGATCTATGCGTTCGGCAAGGGCAACGGCGGCGTCTACGCGCCGCAGCCGCACGTCGCGTATCTCGGCTCGCCGATCGGCCGTGCCGGCGCCAACGACGCCTCGGTCGTGGGCGCGACGTGGCGCCTGGTCTACATCGCCGACGCCGGCAAGAAGCGTCCCATCTCGCTGGGCACTGCGCTCATCGAGAACCCCAACGACGATCCGCGCATCAAGAACCGCGGCATCCGCTTCGTCCAGTAAGGCTGACGCGCTCTCACCGCGTCCTCGCCGCGCCGGCTCCCGCAAGGGGGCCGGCGTTTTTCATTTCGCGGCAGCGGGCGCGGACGCATCGACGCGGCCCCGCACCTGTTCGAGGAACGCGCGCTGCTCGGGGTCGAGCTGGGCTGTCAGCGATCGCCCGTCGCGCAGGATGAACGCCGACCGCGTGTGGAACGTCCACGCCGCGGCGCCGGCGCGCCGGGCCCGGGCGGCCGCATCGAGGAACCGTTCCCGCCGATCCGCGGCGCGCTCGTCCTGCCAGGCGAACGGCTCCTGCAGGTAGACCGGCTTCTCGCCGCGACGGGCACCGAGTGCCCGCAGCGTGCGCACCACGGCCGGCGTCCGGTCGTGCCAGTGCGCCACCCGGGCGTCGTGCACGGCGAGGACGTCCAGAGGCCGGGAGGAGGCCGGGCATGGGCCGGGCGTGCCGCAGTACGTGACCAGCTCGGCCTCGGATTCGTTCGTGGAGGCGAAGACGATGCGCCCCGGCGGCACGGTGCGCTCGACCAGCTGCGCCAGCTGCCGGGCGTCCCCGGCGGCGTCCGCCGCGAACAGCCGGTTCTGATCGATCTCATTCTGCAGGTCGATCATGACGTGCGGCTGCCCATCGGCGAGGGCGCGCACGACCGACGCCAGGCCCTCGACGTAGGCGGCCGGCGACAGCGCGGGCGCCGACCCGTCCGTCCGGACGGTCTCGCGGGCGAACGACAGGTCCACGACCAACCGATGCCGGCCGGCGAGCTCGAGCACCTGCCGCAGCCGGGCGAGACGATCCGGATTCACGCGACCGGTCCCTGCTTCGAACAGCGTGTCCAGGCCGGGATGCCCGCCACACTGCCGCTCGGCTTCGCAGCGCCACCAGTTGGGAAAGATCCGGACGCCGTCGAGGCCGGACCGGTGCAGAAAGGCGAAGTCGGCCTCGAGTGCCGCGTCCGACGCTCGCAGCGCGTCGAAGTAGGACACCAGCAGCAGGAAACGGGGATGACCGTCGATCGTGAACGCTGGCCCCGCGATCCCCAGGATCGGGGCCGCCGGCGCCGCGGCGGGACGGGCTGCCGCCGCCAGGATCGTCATCGCGCCCGCCAGAACCGTGATCAGGGCCGTGTGTCCGTGCACGGGCTCAGGATCTCCGCCGATGCCATTCCCGCAAATCATTCATACGGCTGAGTGTGGACACCCTACAGAGGCGTGCGGCAGAATCCGATATTCCATGGTGATCGTGGTCCGTCCCGGCGGCCTGGCCGGATGACGTGGGCCCGCGATCGAGGATCTGTCATGCGCAAGACCGCCTCCCTGCTCGCCGCGGCGCTCATCGTCTCGTGGACCGCTGCCGGGTGCACGAAGAAGAGCGAGAACCCGCTCAGCCCCACCGTCGCCGGTCCGATTGCCGGCGTCTCGATCACGGCTCCCAAGCTCCTCGAGCCGCAGAACCAGCAGACGCTGACGCCGGGCACCACCGTGACGCTGCTGTTCGAGAGCGCGACGACGACCGGCGAGCGGCCGATCACCCAGGAGCTCGACGTCGCGCTCGACCCCGAATTCGCCCAGCGCGTGCACTCGGCCAGCAACCTGCCGCCCGGGCAGAACGGCCGCACCGCCTATACGCTGCCTGTTGCGCTGCAGGAAGGCCGCGCCTATTTCTGGCGCGTCCGCGCCGTCGACGGCGCCAACACCGGCCCGTACTCGCCGGCGTCGCTGTTCCAGATCGCGCTCTCGGTGCGCATCGAGACGCCCGTCCCGCTGTCGCCGGTCCGGCGCGAGGTCATCGCCGGCGTCCGGCCGACGCTGGTGGCGCAGAACACCGCGATCACCGGCGCGAGCAACGTGACCTACCGGTTCGAGATCGCCGCCGATCAGAACTTCACGCGGATGATCGCCATCTGGAGCGCCCCGCGCAGCGGCGGCGATCGCACCGAGGTCACCGGCTCCGATCTGGCGCCGGGCACCGAGTACTACTGGCGCGTCAACGCCAGCGACGGTGGCTACACGGCCCCCTACTCGATAATCCAGGCCTTCAAAACCGAGGCGCCTCCGGCGCCGGCGCCGGCGCCGACGCCCACCCCAGTCCCGCCGCCCAGCGGGGGTGGTGGCGGAGGCGGAGGTGGTCCGTGGCCGCGCAACGGCGAAGAGGTGATCGCGTGGGCCGCCGCCAACTATCCGGATCGCCTCGCGCCGACCTCGTCGGGTCAGCGCCGCGCCAACATGGAGTTCCTCCGCGACCGGATGATCGAGGCCGGCCTCTGCGGCGGCATGCAGCTCGGCTGGAACATGAAGCGCGGCGGCCCCGAGGTCAGCGTCGACTTCCTGACTGAGCTCGTTGGCGGACGCTGGCACGGCATCGACATCGCCCACGACTACGACAACGGCGGGATTCGGCTGCAGCTGACGTGGGCCGACACGGGCCCGGACAACTTCATCTTCCACGCCGACTACCCCGGCCGGCTGCCCTGCCGGTAGGGCCCGAACCCTCGGAACATGACACGGCCGCCCTGCGGGGCGGCCGTGGTCGCGTTTGGCAGTCGCGGCGGGCTGCGATAGGATAAGTCGTTGTCCAAGCAGACCTTCACGCTTCGATACCTGTCGCGGACCGCGGTCGGCGTACCGCGCGACCTGGCCAAGACGGCGATCGCGCAGTTCCGGCCGATCCGGCCGACGGTGCTCATCTTCAATTGCACCTTCGTCTGCGACGCGCGCTGCACGATGTGCAGCAACTGGAAGCGTGGCAACCGCAAGGAGGACATGACGCTGGCCGAGATCGACCGCGTCATGGACGACCCGTTCTGGCACGCCGTCGAGAATCTGAACATCTCGGGCGGCGAGCCGACCACCCGCAACGACCTGCCCGAACTGGTGGAGCTGTTCGTGAAGCGGCTCCCCCGCCTGCGCAAGCTCGGCATCAACACGACCGGCCTGACGCCGCACCGCGCCATCCCGATGCTGACGCGGATCGTGAAGTTCTGCGCCGAGCGCAACGTGCTGATCAGCATCCGCGTCTCGCTCGACGGCATCGGCGACGTCCACAACGTCGTGCGCGACGTGAAGCGCGGCTTCGAGAAGGCCTGCCAGACCATCGAGGCCATGCAGGCGCTCGCCGCCGGGACGCCGGGCTTCCAGTTCGGCATCGCCTCGACGATCTTCGCGACCAACCTGACCGACGCCACCAACATCCTCGCGTGGGCGCGCGAGCGCAAACTCGACGTCGTCTTCAACATGCTGCGCTTCACCGACAACATGCTCGGCAACCGCAGCCTCGAGGAGTCGATCGGCTTCCGTCCGCGCGAAGAGGAGTACATGCGGACCTTCTTCCTCGACCGCGTCAAGGAAGAGAGCATCCTCTCGGGCCAGGCGTTCATGTATCTGCACTACGCCGACATGATCGCCAACGGCTATCAGCGCACGATGCCGTGCCCGTTCAAGTCGCAGGGCCTGCTCCTCAACTCGAACGGCGCCCTGTTCTACTGCGAGAACTCGCAGGAGATCGGCAACGTCCGCGACACGCCGGCCGGCGATCTCTACTACCGCCCCGACAACCTGGCCCACCGCGCCAGCTTCGACGGGACCATCTGCAAGACGTGCCTGAGCCCGTGCCAGGTCAACGTCGGCGCGATGAAGCAGGTCGTGCCGTACGCGAAGTTCCTCCGCCGCGCCGTCAAGGTGAAGCGCGATCCGGCACGTCATCTCGAGACGCTGCCGTCGATGCCGGCCGCCAAGTGAAGTGACCGCCCGCCTGTCCGGTCGTCCGGCTGCGCCGGGCCGCCCGGCCCGCCTGCCGTCGGCCGGCAGCATCCTCCGGCTGGTCGTCGCCCTGGGTCTGACCGCGTTCATCTTCTGGAAGAGCCGTCCCGAACTGGTGTGGCAGCACGCCGCCGCGGCGCGTCCCGGACCGCTGCTCGCCGCCGTGCTGCTCGTGGTCGTCGATCGCACGCTGATGGCCTGGCGCTGGCTGTGGCTGCTGGCGCCCTTCCAAGGCCCCGCGGCCGCGCCCGGCGACCCGGTCGAACCAGGGCACGCCAAGGTCGGCCTCGGCGCGATCCTCCACATATTCTTCGTCAGCACGTTCGTCGGCACGTTCCTCCCAGCCAGCGTCGGCAGCGACGCGGTGCGGGCGACGGCGCTGGGCCGGCTCGGCGTGCCGCTGGCCGACGCCGTGGCCTCGGTATTCATTGACCGCGTGCTGGGCGTCCTCGGCGTGCTGGCCATGGCCGTCGTCGGCTTGTGGCTGGCGCGCGATCTGCCGGCGCGCCCCGAAGTCCTCGTCGCGGTCCTGTCCGCGCTGGCCATCACCGCGACCGGCTGCGGCGCCGTCGCCGCGGCCGTGTTCAGCGCGCGCGTGGCGGCCTTCCTGACCGGGCTTCTCGAGCGGCTGCCGTGGGCGCGCGTCCATGCGGCGGGATCGGCGGTCGTGGGCGCGGTGCAGCGCTACGCCACGCACCACGGCCTGCTCGGCGCGGTGACGCTGGCGTCCATCGGCGTGCAGGTGCTGCGCGTGCTCCAGGCGTGGTGCCTCGGCCGCGGCCTGGGCATCGACGCGCCGCTGCCCGTCTATTTCGCCTTCATTCCGATCATCCTGCTGGTGATGTTGCTGCCGGTCACGATCAACGGCCTGGGCACCAGCCAGGTCGCATTCGTGCTGTTCTTCGGGATCGCCGGGGTGTCCAAGCCCGCCGCCTTCGCCTTGTCGGTCCTGTTCGTGGCGCTTGGCGTCGTCGGCAACCTGCCGGGCGTCGTCCTGTGGACGCGTAGCGGGCTCACCCCCCTTTCCGGAGGCCCAGCACGAGGCCCGACATGATGCCAGTGCGCCGGCTCGCCTGGCTCACGTCGACGCTCCTCGGCCTGGCGATCCTCGCGCTGGCCTGGCAACTCGGCCACGGCGCCGCCGGCCTCGCCTACGCCGGCGCCTACCTCCTGGCCACTCTGCCGGGATGGCCGCTCGGCTGGCGGCTGTTCGGACATCGACACGCCGGCGGCTGGATCGCCGGCGCGCTGCTCGGCTATGCGCTGTCGGCGTGGACGGTCTGGGCGGCGACGTCGCTCGGATACACCGCGTCGTGGCACCGGATTGCCGGGTGGGCCGTCGTGACGGCCGTCGCGTGGGGCACGCTGGTCCGCGCCCGGCCGCCGGTGGTCGCCCTGCCGGCCTGGACGTCTCGCGACACCGTCGCCCTCACGCTGGTCCTGGCGCTGGTGCCGCTCCTGGTGGCGCGGCCGTTCGCGCGGGTCGGCGAGCGCGACGCCACGGGCACGCGCTACTACCGCGCCTACTTCACCGCCGATGTCCTGTGGCACTCGGCCCTGACCACCGAACTGCGGCGCTTCACGGCGGCGCCACGCAATCCGTACACGGCCAATCAGCCCCTGCATTACTACTGGACCTACTTCCAGGTGCCGGCGGCCATCACCAGCGCGGCGCCGCGCACCTTCGGCGACGATCCGCTGCCCTGGCTCCTCATCAACGCCACCGGCGCCGGGCTCCTCTTCTTCGGCGTCGTCTTCCTGTTCGCGTGGACGGCGCTCCCACGCGCCGGCATCGCGGCGGTGAGCACGGCGCTGGTCGCGTTGTGCGCCAGCGCCGAGGGTGCCTGGTTCGCGTGGCGGCTGTGGCAGACCGGCGGCCCGCTCGATGCGTTGCGCGACAACAACATCGACGCGGTGACGCGGCTGGTGTTCGACGGGTTGACGATCGATGACCTGCCGCGCTCGCTCTGGTACACGCCGCAGCACGCCGGAGCCTGCGCGCTCGGCCTGATCGCGCTGACGATCGCGGCGGCGGCCGGACCGGCGGCGCCGATCGGCGCCCGTCTCATCGCCGGTCTCGCCCTGGGCGCGGCGCTCACCATGAGCCCGCTGCTCGGCGGCGTGTTCGCGCTGATCTACGGCGTCTCGCTGGTGCTGGCGTCGATCGGCCTGCCGTGGCGGTCCGTGGTGCGCGCCATCCTCCGCCAGTCGGTCGCGGCCGTGCTCGCGGCGCTCGCGGCCCTGGCCGTGATCGCGGCCGGCATGGTCGAAGGCGCCGGCGACGCGCTGTACATCGGGTTCGTCGGCTACGCCCGGCGTGAGCCGTTCGGCACGCTGGCACTGGCGCTCGGACCCGCCCTGGCGTGCGCGCTCCCGGCGCTGCTGTGGGTGCTGCCCTTTCGCCTGACACGTCAGGAGCGGGCTCGGATCCTGCCGGCGGCTACGGCGCTCGTCGTCGGCCTCCTGCTCTTCTACCTGGTCAGCCTGCCGAAGCGTGATCCGCTCTGGGTCGGCTGGCGCGCCGGCCAGATCATGCTGGTCGCGTTGCCCGGGCTGATCGCGACCTCGATCGCGTGGGCACTGTCGCTGCGCGCCTGGCCGATGGCGCTCGCCGCGGTCACCGTCGCCGCGCTGGCCGGCCTGCCGACGACTGTCATCGACGCGTTCAACGCCCAGGACATCGAGAATCGCCAGATGGGCGTCGGGTTCCGCCTCTCGGTCGACGTCTCCGCGGCCGAGCAGGACGCGCTGCTCTGGCTCCGGCTGTCGACGCCGCCGACGGCGATCGTCCAGGTCGACGTCGCCGCCCGCGGCCCCGATACCTGGACGCTGATCCCGACCTTCGCGCAGCGGCGGATGTACGCCGGCCTGCCGATCTCGCTGCTCGCCGAGCCGATCTACCGCGAGCGCGCCGACGCGGTCGCCGCCGCCTTCGACACGACCGACCTCGAGGGCGCCTACCGCGTCTTCCGGGCCGGGCACGTCGACTACGTCTACGTCGGCGACGCCGAGCGCCGCGCCCATCGCCCCGAGGCCCTGGCCAAGTTCGACCAGCGTCCGGACGCGTTCGTGCGCGTCTTCGAGAACGCCGCCGCGACGATCTACGAGGTCCGCTGACGTGGCGGTGCCCCAGCCTGCCATGGCACCCGCCGCCGGCCGCATCCGCTACCGCGTGGTTGCGTTCGCCGTCGGCCTCGCCGGCATCACCTACCTCGATCGGATCTGCATCTCGACGCTGACGCCGGCAATCATGCACGACCTCGCGCTGACGAAGCTCGAGATGAGCTATGTGTTCAGCGTCTTCGCGGTCGCCTACGCCGCATTCGAGATCCCGTCGGCGTGGTGGGGCGAACGCGTCGGCACGCGGCGGGTGCTGACGCGGATCGTCTGCTGGTGGTCGGCCTTCACCATCGCCACGGCGTCGGTGTGGAGCTACGGCAGCCTGCTCGCGGTGCGGTTCCTGTTCGGCGCCGGCGAGGCGGGCGCCTGGCCGAACGCCGCGCGCACGTTTTCACGCTGGATCCCCGCGCCGGAGCGCGGGCGGGTCCAGGGCGTGTTCTTCGCCGGGGCGTTCCTGTTCGGCGGGCTGACGCCGGCGCTGGTCGGCGTGCTCGAGCCGCACGTCGGCTGGCGCGGCGTCTTCGCCTGCTTCGGGCTGACCGGCTTCGTCTGGGCCGCCGCCTGGTTCCGCTGGTTCCGCGACGAGCCCGCCGATCATCCGCAGGTCGGCCCGACGGAGCTCGCCCTGATCACCGAGGGCCGCGGCCAGGCGGGACGGCACGACCTGGACGGCCACACGCTCCGGGCCCTGGCCGGAAGCGTGAGCGCGTGGGCGCTGTGCCTCGGCTACTTCTCGAACAGCTACGGCTCGTACTTCGTCATGACGTGGCTGCCGACGTATCTGGCCGAGCGCCGCGGGTTCACCGCCGGCTCGCTGGCCCTCTATTCCGGCCTGCCCATGCTCCTCAGCGTCGTCTCCGGCCTGCTCGGCGGCATCGCCACCGACTTGCTGGCCCGCCGCCACGGGTTGCGCGTCGGGCGGGTGGCGGTCGGCCTGGCGAGCTACGTGGTGGCGGCAGCGATGATGGTGCTGTCGGTCGGCACCGACAGCCCGCGGATCGCGGCCATCCTGCTGGCCGCCGCCACCGCGGCGTCGATGTTCGCGCTGGGCGCGCACTGGGCCGCGGCCATCGACATCGGCGGGGACCATGCCGGCGTCCTGAGCGCCTGCATGAACACCACCGGGCAGATCGGCAGCATCAGCAGCCCGATCGTGGCCGCCTGGCTGGTCGACCACTATGCGAGCTGGGCGCTGCCGCTCTACGTCATGGCCGCCCTCTACGCGTTCTCGGCGGTCACCTGGCTGTTCGTCCGCCCGCCCGTTCCCGCTCCTGCCGCGGCGCCACACCTTGGTGGTCCCCGGCCCGCACGCTAGAATAGTACGTTCGGCGAGAGCCCGCGGGGCTCGCCGGGCGACCGAACTGCATGCCTGCCATCACCATCGTCGGAGCCGGCGTCGCCGGCCTCACCATCGGCCATCAGCTCGCGCGACAG
>Ga0207683_10001084_pt1 | contig 24821 bp, 40 predicted proteins | sample KBSM73metaG_FD_184333 | JGI IMG/M metagenome (GOLD analysis project Ga0207683, IMG submission 184333) | Miscanthus rhizosphere microbial communities from Kellogg Biological Station, Michigan, USA - KBS M7-3 metaG (SPAdes) (version 2) | ecosystem: Host-associated > Plants > Roots > Rhizosphere >... | reverse complement strand
AGCTCTTAGAATGTACGTCCCAACAATGTTTTGTTCACGTTCTGCAACGTAGCACCAATTCGATGAATGCAGCCAGTACGCGAGCCCCTCTTCGCGTCTGACGCTCGGATCGAAGGTATAGGTATCGCCAGGAGCTACGACCGCGTGGAAGATATCCCAGATGGGAGCACTGTCCAATGCGGTCGCTTGGCGAATCTGCAACAGTGCCGGCACGAGGCTAAGGAAGGAAGTTAGGCGGCGCCGAGCGGATGGCGCATGAGCGCCGCCGGCGAGACGTCCCATTGACCTTCGCCACGGAAGCGCGGGTAAACGAACATGCGTTTCATCTCGCAGTACTCGGCATCGATCGGCCGGAGCGCGCCGCACCCGGCGGGCTGTTGCTGCACACTGGCCAGAAGCAGACGTCCTCCTGGCGGAGAATATTCGCCAGGAAGGGTTCGAAGCTCTTCCTCGAACGCGGACGCGTCAAAGTATTCGTCAATCAGCGGCAGATCCTGGACATGGCGCTCTCTATGCCATGCAACGAACGAGCGCATGAGGTCGCGCACCGCATCCAACTGCAATGGAGTGCTCGCCTCGGCGATATTGACCAAGCTGGCGCGCGGAGCGGTTGGCAAACGTTCCCTTCTGACGGCTAACGAATCAAGGTAGGCCGGCGGCTACCAGCGGCGTAGCGCCGCGATGGGCGTCCGTTTTGACGGCGGGGCTAGACGACACTGGGATGCCTCAATTGTGTGGCCCGACGCCGTACATTCTTGAACCAATGACGAGGATAGGAGGGAAACGGTACAGTGGCCTCCCATCCACGAACTCCCCCGTAAACACCCCAACGTACGGTGCAGCCTCCAAAGGCGAACTGCTCGGCTTGGAACGCAGCTCACCACCGGCGCAGCCCGCGAGTCCCAACACGAGGGCAGTTGCAACGACAACCCGTGCGACTACGATTTCGTACCGCGGCGAATGGCTCATGGCACCTGAAGTTTGATATGAAGGGTGACCGCAAGTGGGCGAAGCCCGCTCTGGGTCAGACCTCGGGTTCGTGGCAAACCACTTCGATGTTGTGTCCGTCGGGACCAATGACGAACGCTGCATAGTAGTTCGCGTGGTAGTTCGGGCGCAGGCCAGGCGCACCATTGTCCTTGCCACCCGCGCCCAGAGCCGCGCGATAGAAAGCTTCGACTTGCCGGCGATTCTCGGCCGTGAACGCCAGGTGAAGATGCGCCGGCCTCTCCTCGGTTTGATAGAGGCACAATGAAGCCTTACCCTTTGGGCTGAGCTCGACGCCGTACGTCGGTGCCCCCTCCGCGATAACAGCTACGCCGAGCGGTTCGAGTGCCTTGAGGAAGAACGCCTTGCTGGCTGCATAGTCGGTGACTCCGAATTTGACATGGTCAAACATAGGTTCTCCTGAGACACACCCGAGACCGAGACATGCTCCCGGCGACACCAAGTTAACCGGCGCGCGGCCACTGGCGCCGGGAAGAATGTGACAGGGTGTTCGCGAGTCCGGGTGAGCACAATGTCAGGTCGCCGACGCGAGCATGAGGTAGTAGCTATGGCGCAGTCCGCTCTTCCTGAAACCACAGCGTTCATAAAGGGCAATGGCCGGATTCTCGGGATGCACAGTCAGCGAAACCTGCCGATAGCCCGCAGATTGCGCGGCGGCAAGCGCTGCCAGCAGTAGCTTACCGCCATATCCTTTGTGTTGAAACGCCGGCTCCAATGCGATGCCAAGTTGAGGCGTGCGTTCATCAACGTACGCCAGGCCAACGCCTTCGGGAAGCAGGCGCATCCAGCACGCTCCGATGTCGTGGCCGTCAATCATTGCCACGACTCCAACGTCGGTGGCACTGCCCCAATTTTCTGCATATATGCTGACGTCCGGCCGTTGCAGGATCTCGAGTGGCCGGAGACCGGCGGGCGGCGGATCCCACAAGGCGATGTGCAGCCAGCGCCAGAGGCGGTCTTGATCCTGGGGACGCAACGGTCGAAACCGGAGCACGCTTTCGGCGACTAACAAGCCAAGCTAACCGGCCGAGCGAGCGGCGCTCCAGCGTCGCCGGCAAGTGATCCGGGTGCGCGATTGGTCAAGCGTCAACTGGCCAGATGCGCTCAATGTCTTCCGCATATAAAAGTATGGCACGTCGATAGGCTTGAATATCGTTGTCGCTTGACGTCTTGGCAAGCACTGTCAGAAGGCACTCAACCGCCGCCTTCGATTGCCCCAAGTTGTGCAGAGTCATCGCCAAGAAAACCTTCATCTCGTTGGCTTCGGGAAAACGTTTCAGACCCTGACGCAGGGTTGCTTGCGCCTCGGCGTACTGGCCAAGTGTCCGATACGTGCTGCCCAGGCCGAGGTAAGCACCGCGAAGATGCTCCAGCGAGAGCGGACCAAGTAGCGCCGCGCGATAGTAGGCAACGGCAGACGATTCTTCACCGAGGAAGTCGTGAACGCAGGCGGTTTCGTATTGGAGCTCTGCGTCGTTCGGATTCTGAGCCACAAGTGCTACCAGCAGATGCTTGGCCTCGGCGTGCTTGCCGCTGGCTCGAAGCTCCTTCGCCGCATTGAGATTCATGACACCTGACGGATAAAGGCAACCAACCGCACGCGCTGACGCCCAAGGGCACAAAACGTAGTGCTCATTGTTTTCCGCTTTGCGGCGCTTGGATCATCTTGCCGGCCGCGACCTTGCAGTTGGCCGAGATGGCATTGTTCACCGTTGAGAGCGTGTTCTCGGTGACTGCATAGGACACTTCCTTGCCAATTGCCTTGAAGAGCTTCGCGGCGGCCTCGCTGACACAGAGTTTCTTGACTTCAGCTGGGGTCTGGTTGTCTTGGCCGATGTACGTGTTGGACACACTATTGGAAGAATCTGCACCTTCCTGTTCGCCTTTGCTCCCGGCGACTGACCTGTATGTGTCTTTCGCCACCCTGGCGGTGTCTGACACCACGCCTGGTAGATCAATGCTGACGCAGGCGGAGAGAACAGGCAGGGCAAGAACGACGTAGGTGAATTTCATGTGCGCGTGAATGGTGGGATGTCGGCCGCGTGAACCACCTACTTCCGAGCCGACCGTGGGCGCCAATAGCCTTCGGTCTCGGCAAGCGAGACCCAGTGGCTCGTCTCAACTCCGAATTTCGCAGACACTTCGCAGTCGCGGTCTATAAAACGCTCGCCACGCCCATAGTTGAAGCTGGACACGCGCATACGCTCCGGCTTGCCGGATGTGCCGCGCGTGATCTCCTCGACCACTGCCACATGACCTGGCCAGAGGGTCAAAACTACGACATCTCCAACTTGCAACTCCTCGGGGCGAATGTTGTCCCGCCAGTTGCCTCGGGGAGGCGGCCGCGAGCCGGTCCTCTGCTCGACATAGTCCCTCGAGTACCCTTTCTTCGCAATCCAGGCGGCGCATTTGGTCGCGGGATTGCTCTCGGTTTGGGCGCGCACCGGGGTCGAGACCGCCACAAGCATCGCCGCAGACACGAGAATCGGAAGTGCGACCCGCCTGCAAGTCAAGGCCATGTGATCTCCGTGAATGTAGAGCGGCCTAACGGCCCAAAGGTAACCGGCGACCACCAAGGCGCGATGCGCCGACGGCGGGCATCCGTGTTGACCGCGAGGTTAGGCGTCAGATGTCCTTGCACCTGGGCGCTCCATCGCCACTTCAGACCTGACAAAGCCGATCTTTTCGTAAAACTCCACGACGCCATCTCGCGCCGCGCGAAGCACCCAGGTCATTCCTCGATCATCACCCATAACCGCGTTGACCAGCGCGCGACCGACGCCCTTACGTCGGTGTGCTTCCGCGACCACCAGCATCGAAATGTAGCCGTTCGCCAATCCATCGGAAAGGGCACGCAAGAAACCAATGACTTCGCCACCGTCGACCGCGACGAGGGCCCATTGCGACCGGGCTACGAGTTCGCGAAAGTCCGCTGGATCCGAAACGCCACGGGTCCAGCCGCTTGCCTCGAGCAGCCGACGCGCCGCCTCAATCTCCGGGGGCCGTATGTCGCGGATTTCCATCTGACGGATGACGAATCAAGCTCGCCAGCCGGCGTGCAGCGCCGCCGGTGAAGCGTCCGGGTTGAGCGAGTGGTTGGGCCGCAGTGGTAGCGGCTTAAAAGCCGATTCTTTTCCCATTAGCGTTGGCCTGGCCTCCGCCGGCTATGGACTTTCCCCGAGCTGGCGTTGAACCGGGTCCTCTGATCGAGCCATGTGCGATCCCTTGACGGGGTCACCTTGCATCTCTTTTACTTCGAAGAGCTGACGTCGCGCGATGAACAGCAGCCGGGTCTTTGTTCGGGTCGCGTGCGTTGAACGCGCGGCCGGGCCGCACAGATTCATCATCGTATCGGGGGCAACCGCGGACCATGCTACTGTTTTTTGGCCAGGAACAGATACCGATTGAGGCTAAAGAAGTACTCGCCTCGCTTTCCAGCACTTCTTATTTCCCCTGCCCATGCTTCCGCTTCTTCACGCGTGAGCCCGTTTCGCCCGCTCACAAACGGAACAATAGAGTCGATGAGCTGATTGCTGAAAGTGTCAGTATCATAGGCTGCATTGAATACCGGAATTATTTTTGTCGCCGCCACGTGAAAACCGGCATGACGCAGCTTATTGGACATTGTTCGAGGCAGATAGGAATCGGCCGCGTGCTGCTCCCAGGCGGCTAGGACCCGACTCATTCTGTCGCGATGGGGCGAGTACCACACGATCGAGTCCCAATCGGTGTCCACGATCACTGCTCGTCCACCTGTTCGAATCACGCGATGAATCTCGGCCAACGCCGCATCAACATCGCGAACGTATTCCAATACTTGCGTCGATATGACGGCGTCAAAGTCCTGCTCTGGGAAGGGAAGCTGCGTAGCGTCAGCTCGATGGAATTCGACCCATGGCTGGTGAGCGCAATGCGTTCGAGCCACCGCAAGCAGCGGCTCGCTGATGTCTACGCCATGGACCTCGCCTCGCGATTCCACGGCCGCCGCGATGGCGCCTGCCAGGAATCCTGGGCCGGAGCCGACATCCAGCACCCGCTCGCCCAACTTGGGGTCCAATGCGCGCAGGAACTCGGCGCGCTGCGACACCATGTCCGGCGTGACGTAGAGAGCCAGCAATCGCTTTGTAGCCTGTTCGTCGAATCGCAACTCGGTCATCCAGTGTCCTCGGACCCGCTGCCGCCCTCGATCCCGTCGGCCGTGGTCGTTACGCCAAGCATTGCGGCGAGATATCCGCCGGCGGAAAAGCCGACAACCCCGATTCTTCGAGGATCGACCCGGTACTGTGCTGCATGAGCGCGCATCCAGCGTATCGCGGCCTTGCAGTCTTCGACTTGGGAGCGGCCTAGCGAACCAAGGTAACGGGCGGCCACCAAGCCGCGCAACGCCGCCGGTGGGCGTCCGTGTTGACCGCGAGGTTAGCTCTCATCGCTTGACCCACGTGCGCTGTTGTCGTCCGACACATTATTGGCATTCACTGTGCGTAACGATTTCGTACTTGATGCCCTCGAGATCTTTGAAGAATAGCGCGTAGTAGCCGGCTGGCTTGTATTCCGCGTATTCACGAGGTGGCGAGACGATCACGGCTCCGATTGCAATGACTTCCCGGTGCAGCTTATCGACTTCCTCGCGGGATTTCACTCGAAACGCAAGATGATGAAGAGAGCCTGGGCGACGCCGGTGGATAGTGTCGTTCTTGAGACTTTGACGAGGAGACGTGATCGCGAAAGCCAGGCGGGGATGGCTGTACTCAACGACCTGAAAGTCGTGAGCGGAAATCGCGGCGCTTGATCTTTTTTCCGGGTTGAATCCCAGGAGTGGCATCAGTCGATCGTAGAACGCCACCGCAACAGGGAAATCCCTGACCGTAATCTGGATATGGTCGATCACAGGTTCCATGTGAGTCCCGGTTCTCGCAGGGAAGCGAACATTTGTATGCGGTGCTGCAGAACCAAGGTAACCGGCGACCACCAAGGTGCGGAGCGCCGTCGGTGGACGTCCGCGTCGACCGCCTGGTCAGGCGGCTCCTTCACCGACTGCGCCCATCGACCGGTACGCGTTTGAGCGTTGTGAGCTCTAGGCCCTCCAGGCAGCGCACATTGACCGCTGCCATCGCTGCGCCTGACCTGACACCGAATCCGAACGGCGCACAACCACAGTTGGGACAGAAGTGATGGCTGATGACGTGCTTGTTGAATTTGTAGGTCGACATGCTCTCCATGGGCGACTTAAGCCGAAGCTGGCTGCGCGGCACGAACCATAATAGATAGCCCTTGCGACTACAGTGCGAGCAATTGCACTCCATGACTTCGGAGAACTCGCCTTCAACCTCGAAAGCGATGTGACCACAGTGACAGCTCCCAGAGTACATGGCAAACCTCCAGATGCGCAGCGTCCAGCGTTATCGTACTTTGCGGCCGCCTAACGAACCAGGGTAACCCGCCACCACCATGGCGCGAAGCGCCGCCGGTGAGCGTCCGCGTTGACCGCGTGGTTAGCCGTCATTCAATGCTTCGCGAAGAAGGGGTCTAGCGGCATACCTACATACTATGATGCTCAGGAGCTCAGCAGACAAGAAAGAGCAAGCCCCGTCTATTACAACTCCGTCGATGTACGGCCCGCCCGACCATACCCGCGGGCAACCGCGAGAAATCGCGTCTCTAATTTACGTGCGCCGTCTGGGGGGTCTAAACTACCTCCTGGAACAAAGGTTATGTACCGAAGCCTCGCAGCCAGCGCACTGCTGGCTTTTCATATCGGGCTGGGGCCCGCCGCGCACGCACAGACCGTGGTGCCGCCGTTGCCGGTCGTCGGCCCTTATCCTGTCGCCTGCACTAACGTCGAACAGGATTTTGCACGCGTGCCGCCCGGCGAGACCGCCGACATGTACTGGCGCGGCCAGTCGGGCGGCGGCAAGGAGCGCTACGTCGACGCGCTCCTCGTGTCGCCGACCGGCGCATTGACATCCACCTTCGTCGCACCCAACGACACGGACCTCTACGACCGCTGGGCAGGCACGCCGGTCGATTATGTCTTTCTGGCGTGCTATCCCACCACGCCCGACAACCCGCGTGCCGACTACGTCCTGCCCGACGGCAGCGTCGTACCCAAAATGCAACGCGGCAGCGAGGCGCCGCTATTGCCCTCGAGCCCTGCGCAGCTGCCGGTCCTGCTGTTTTCCCACGGCTACGGCGGCAGCCCGCTGACCGGCATTTACCTTCGTGCGCTCATCGCGTTCGCGTCGTGGGGCTACGTGACCGTCGCACCGTTCCATGGTGACCTGCGCTACTCCGTGTTCGGCCCGGACGCGGCCACCCTCGCCGCCAAAGCGTCGGATTCGGCCATGGTCGGCCCCCAAGTGTACATACCGGTCTGGAGCGAGTTCGTCGCGATGCAGGCGATCCGTCCGCTGTCCATCTCTGCCGGGCTTGACACGATGCTGGCGCGCGCGGAGTGGCTCGGTCGCCTGCAGACGAGCCAGGTCGGCGCGTTCGGCATCAGCCAGGGCGGAGAGACGCTAATGCTGCTCGGCGGCGCGGAGCTCAATTACGCTTTGCTGACGTTCGATCGCAAAAGGGTCACGCTGGATACGAGAGTGCGGGCCGCCGTCGGGTATGTCCCGTATTTCGGCCTCGAGATCCTGCCGGCGTTCGGCACCGACCAGCTGGGAGCGCAGGGCTTGACGCTGCCGTTCCTCGCGTTGTCGGGCACCACCGATCCGATCGCCCCCGCCGGCGTCGTACGCACGGCGCTGGATCGTATGGCGGGGCCGCGCGGCCATGTGCTACTCGAAGGTCAGGGCCACGAGCTCGATCCCCAAAGCGGCGCGGACATCATCACATGGTCGCTCGGATTCCTTTTTGCGTGGGTGAACGGCGACGCCGCAGCGAAGACAAAATTGACGCAGGTCGATCACGTCGAAGGCGGGTTGGACGACCGCAAGGTGCTCTACGTCGATCCGACCGCAGGAGGCGGCGGTGCTGCGGTAGTCGTCGATACGATCGAGTATTACGCCCCTTCGATCAACAACTATTTCATCACCGCGTTCCCCGACGAGGCTGCGGCGTTCGACTCCGGCGTCGTGCCCGGATGGACGCGCACCGGCTACACGTTCCACAGCTGGAAGACGGGTACGGGGCCAGGCAACGAAGCATGCCGGTTCTACGGCACGCCCGGCATCGGATCGAACTCGCATTTCTATACGATCAACGTGGCCGAATGCGACCTCGTCAAGGCGAATCCCGCCTGGACTTTCGAGGGGCTCGCCTTCCGAGCGGTCGAGCCGCTCTCGACAGGTTGCGCACCGGAATACCAGACCGTCACGCGCCTGTACAACAACGGCATGGGAGGCCAGGTGAATCATCGTTACCTCACGGATCCCGCAGAGATCAACGCCACGATCGCCAGGGGATGGATCCTCGAGGGACCGGTGTTCTGCGTTCCGCGCTGAGTAGACGGTGTGGTGCCTAGCCAGACTTGCCGGATTCACGTTTCGAATTCACGAGCAGTCCTCGTTGGACGCAAGCGCAGGTGCTAAGTCAGGGCCCATCTTCGTCCCATACCTCAGCGTGCCTCGAGCGGTATGGCGCGCCAGGCCGGCCAGTCTATGTCTCTGCCTGGGAACGCGACCTTCTTGAACGGCCAGTCGGCCCGAAGCCACTCTTGGACCGTCCTGTACAGCCGTGCCTCAAGACCGCCGGCGAGCTCGGTCTGCCGGGCCCACAGAAACACTTCAGCGTCAAAACCCGACCTTCGCGTCGGATTTATGTATACACACCCGATTACCTGTGACTCGGAGAGCGTGACGACGGTATACGCAAACGACCGCCGGGTCTGAAACTCTTTCTGATGCCATCCAAGGTCAATCAGATCCTGCTCAAACGTGAGGCCTTCGGGCCATTTGGATCCGGGCCACACGGTCTTGAGGTGTTCGACGCTGGTCATGACCGCGTCGTAGTCCTTGACGACATCATTCACGGTAAGGGTGCGAATTCGAAACTCAGGCGTCTCCAGTTTCTCCGGGACCTTGAAGTCTGCCGGTACGAAAGGCTGCGGGGAGTTCGGCGAGCCAGGCATGAAAGTAGCGACTGTGTCCCCTATCCGGCGGCTGGCGCCTTCGGCAACTCAGTGGCTTGAGACCAAACCGCCTGCCAAGCCGATGCTCTGAGTTCATAGGTATCAGTGTGCCAGCACTCTACTATTCTTCCAGACGATAAAGTGATTCTGGCTTGATACCGGACAACGGCCATTTCGGCAGACGCTCTCACTTCTATCGGCCCGTGCTCCCAAGCGGCATAGAATGGCTCGGCCTTGATCATTTCGAGGTATCGCGCTCGACTGTAGGTCCGCCCGGTTGGGGTAATCAGTTGGTATTCTGGCGCATGGAGGCGCTCGATTGTGCCCAGGTCGCGCTCGACGATAGCGCGAGTGCGGCAGGCTTCAAGATCGCGAAAGAAGTCTGGGTTCATTGGCTGCTGTGAAGGCTGCTCCGCCCGCTTACGTGCCCCGCTCGTATCACGGCGCCTCGCTCGCTTTATCGTCGCTTTTCCACGTTGTCGGATGGAAACTTGAATGAACCATAGCGGACCACGAGCGCCGCCAGGGCGAGCAGGAGGATTGCGCCCGACACCAAGACGATCCCGAGATCGGGACTGTGGTGCGCTTGGACGTCGGCAATAAGAAGCCGTGTCAAGGCCGTTATCGCTACATAGATGAGAAAGCGTACCGGCATGTGGTTGGTCTTGAAATAGACTCCTACCATCGCCCCTAGCTCGAGATAAATGAAGAGCAAAAGGATGTCGTCGATCGAAGTGTGACCTTTCTCAGCCATCGCGAAAAAGGCTATCGCCGCCGACCATGCGATGGCACCACCGATGGCGAACAGCGCGAGATAGTGAAACACGTCGACCAGCAACTTGCCCACCACGTCGGCGAGAGTGTGGATCCACTGATTCATAGCCTCGGCTCGCTGCAGCTTCATTCCTGTCCCTCCTTCCTACGCCGATCATTCGTCGATGAATTTCCACGTATTCGCTCCGTCGAACCGTCGAACTCGGACCGACGCAATGAGTTCTGGATCGAAATTTCCGAGATTCACCCCGTGCTTCGCACCCGGAGTTGCCTGCAACGGCTCCCAATGCGTGACGCACCCACAAGTTCTGCAGTGAATGGTGCGCAGCGTCTTGTCTCCCCAGATGTACTCCGCGGTGGCCTCCGGATGGCCTTCGATTTTGACCGTGCCGAACTCAAAGTAGACCCACGGTCCGCCGATGCGGCGACACAGCGAGCAGTTGCAGTCGGTGGCAACTTCGGGCTTGGACGGCAAGGTCATTCGAACCGCGCCGCAGTGGCATGAACCTGTGTACATCGAAGGTTTCCTGATTCAGTAGTGCAACTGTTCGGCTGTCCGTTCAGAGGCCTAACGAACTACGCTAACCGGCCGCGAGCGAACGGCGCGTAAGCGCCGCCGGCGAGCGGTTCGGTTGAGCGAGAGGTTACGCGTCACAAGCCGAGCGCCGACAACCCTGGATGGTCGTCGGGCCTCCTTCCGAGCGCCCAGTGATATTTACGATCTGCAGCAGCAATTGGGAGATCGTTGATGCTCGCGATCCGTCGTCGCATGAACCCTTGATCATCGAACTCCCAGTTTTCGTTGCCGTAAGCCCGGAACCAGTTACCGGAGTCGTCGTGCCACTCGTAGGCAAAACGAACAGCTATGCGGTTACCCTGACAAGTCCAAAGCTCCTTGATCAAGCGATAGTCGAGCTCTTTGGTCCACTTGCGGGCCAGAAATTGTTGGATGGCCTCGCGTCCTGCGAAGAATTCCGCGCGATTGCGCCAGACACTGTCAGGCGTATAGGCCATAGACACTCGTTGCGGGTCCCGCGTGTTCCAGGCGTCTTCGGCCAAGCGAACCTTTTGCGTTGCAGTTGCCGTGTCGAACGGCGGAAATGGCGGGCGGGGTTGTTCGATCGTCGACATAGCAGACAGTCCCTGAGGGTGACGCTTAAAGAATCAAGGTAGCCGGCGACCGCCAAGGCGCGAAGCGCCGCCGGTGGGCATCCATGTTGACCGCGTGGTTAGCGCTCATTTTCTTATAGTCCAATCAGCAGCGCCCGGGCCGGACTCCGTGAATTCGATATGGACTGGAAATTTGCTGTTGCAGCCGGATACGATCCAGAGCTCTTTCCATTGCCGTTGCCCCGGAACGCCAGCTGGCATCGCGACGACATAAGGCTCCAACCTTTCCGGTTTAGCGCAACCCATCACCCCAACCTTGGCCGCTACGCCTAGTTTGGCGTCAGCAATCAATTTGGCGTTGGCAAGAGAACCCTTTTTTATCGTCCCTTCCGGGAGAACTTCGTCGTTGCTAAAAGCAGGTAGAGCAATGGCGACCAACAAACCAAAATAGATAAGAGCGCGCATAGCTCACTCCGTATCTTGAGCGCTAACCTTTGACATGAGCGGCGGCCGTAGGAACCAAAGCCGCCCGCCGATAGAATGGTTAGCCCATGTCATAGGTAGAGAGAGTTCGCACTACCAGACCGTGTAGACCATAAAGAACCCGGCGACCGTCATGACCGTCAGCGTCGCCAAGAACAGCAGTTCGATAATCTGCGTCAGGAGCGCGGCGCGCTTTTGGGAGCGCGTCCTCAGCGCAAACGTGATGAGGTAAATGCAGAGTAGGAAAGTCGCCGCGCATGCCGCCAAGACGTCGTCGATTGCCGTCGCGGCGCCTCGGTGGGAGCCGTTGATGAACGCGACGATGCCGATGCAGAGTCCCGCCAGGGTCCCGGACAGCGAAAGGAGGCTTGTCAGCTCGTCGCGCTGAATCGGGGTATCGTCGGAATTCGTCATGTCTGCACCAGCCCGATGAGGCACTCGATGTACATAATGTGCGACTTCATGTGTGGACACAAACGACAATCGACATCGCAACGCGCGCCATGTTCAACTTTGGCGCGTGCGCGACCGGGGCGCTGACCGCTGAGCACGCTGGCCTTGCGGATGCTTTGCCTTGCGGGACGCAATCATCAGTTCGCGATCCCGACTCGCCTCGCTTCGCAACCACGCAACAAATCCTTTTACCGCGTCACCTCGGCTTGGATCCTGGCGGAGCACGATGAAAAAAGTGCCCCGCCTCGCGATCGCGTCTCGCCCGAAAGGCACGTAGAGAAGGCCATCCTGAATTTGCCGGTTGAGATGCGGAAGCACGCCGATCGCTACACCGGCTCCCTCGATCACCGCCGGAATCGTTTGGTCGAACTGTGGGAAACCCAAAGTGCTGGCGGGAGTGACGGGGCGAATCCCCATCGCGTTGAACCAGAAATTCCATTCGGAAAAACGCCGCCCGTCCCTGACCGACTCGTAATCGAGACGTACATGTTGCGCCAGATCGACTGGGGTGTGGATAGGGCGCTTCGGTTCGCGGGCGAGCGTCGGCGAGCATACGGGGAAGCTCTCGCAGGTAATCAGCTCTTCGGCATCCGGAGCATCGTCCCCCGCGTTGACGAACCGGATCGCGATGTCGAGTTGGTCGCGATCGAGGTCCGGCTTGTCGTTGCTCGTTATTATCCGAACGTCGATGTCGGGGCACAGCCGATTGAATTGCGGCAATCTCGGGGCAAGCCAAAGTGACGCCAACGCGGGCGTGGTCATTACTGTCATGATCCTCGACGACCCACTAAGACGATCGGTGACCGCATCGAGCTGCCCCAGCGCTTCATCCGCAGCACGATAGAGCTCCGCGCCTGCCTGGGTTAGCCGCAGCGCGCGGTGAACACGTTGGAATAGGGGTTGGCCGATCTGTTCCTCGAGCGTCCTGATCTCCCGGCTAATCGCCGATTGGGTAACAAAGAGTTCTTGGGCCGCACGAGTGAAGCTCAAGTGCCGCGCAGCGGCGCGGAAGCCTCGAAGCAGGTCGAGCGAGATGCGACGCGGGCGTTTCCGGTTCATTCCTTCAACTCATGCCAGAACTGAAAAAATCTCGCTTGAACGGCGTGGCCTGCCCGTGAAGAATCGATGCCGTTTGAATCGCCTTAGGATGCAGCACCGGGGTGCTGCGCAAATAACCCAGGAGGTCCATATGAAGAGCGGAATCGTGGTCGATCATTTGACGCGAAGCCTTGCCATAGGCGTTATGGCCTTGGGTCTTGTCGCGAGTGCTCTGGCTGATTCCGGACCTTCCGCTCATAGGGTGACGATCACGGTATTGGCCGATCGCTATATCGTGGGAAATCTCGCCTACGATGATCTCGACTATCTCGAAAGGCAAATCAATGCGACAAATGTCCGCGGCGTGGAACTCCTCATATGCGGTCCTAACACAACGCGTGCGCTTAAGGCAATCGTTCATCGGTATCGTCATGTCCCTATCCAGATGCGAGTGCCCGACATAGACGAGTTCGAGTGTATGTCGAAGGCACCCGTTGTGACGCCTGTTCGACTGCGTGTCGGGGATCTGCCATTCGGCATCGACGACGAAGCGGTCGAACGTTACTGGCTCGGCATAATGCCTTAACCCGGCATTATGTGTGACTTGTGCTTCCGAGATGCATGCCTCGACGATGCAATCTTAGCCGCGACGCGCCGCCTCGATTGCAGCGATGTCGATCTTCGTCATCTGCATCATCGCATCGAACGCGCGCTTGGCGGCAGCGCGATCGGGATCGATGATCGCTTTCGTCAGGGCGATCGGCGTAATCTGCCATGACAATCCCCATTTGTCCTTGCACCAGCCGCACGCGCTCTCCTGGCCGCCGTGGCCGACGATCGCGGCCCAATACCGATTCGTTTCGGCTTGGTCATCGGTTGCGACTTGAAAGGAGAACGCTTCGTTGTGCTTGAACGCAGGCCCGCCGTTGAGTCCGAGGCACGGAACGCCCATCACGGTGAACTCGACCGTCAACACATCGCCTTTCTTCCCCGACGGAAAGTCTCCCGGTGCGCGGTGCACCGCGCCGACGGACGAATCGGGAAACGTCTTGGCGTAGAACCGCGCCGCGTCCTCGGCGTCGCGATCGTACCAAAGGCAAATCGTGTTCTTTGCGGGCTTCACGATGTCACTCTCCATCGAGATGGGCGACCGAGGCTAGCGTCAACGACCTAGCCCTTTTCCGAGTATCCGCTATTGGCCGATTGCGGACAATGCCCCGAAACGCGGGGTTAGCCTTCACGTCGTTTGAAAACCAAACTGAAATTGTTGGCTGGCATCTCGACGGTCTCGGCCAGTACGAATCCGGCACCAGCAGCAACGTCTGACACAGCGTCCAGGTCGCGAAGGCCCCACTCGGGATTCTGCGCACGGAGATCAAGATCGAATTGCGCGTTACTCTCCGAAGTATGGTGACCGAAACGACGGTAGGGCCCGTATAAGAACAGAACGTGCTCTGCAGAAAGCAAGGCGCTCGCGCCTTCGAACAATGCCAGCGTCGCGGACCACGGAGCGACGTGAATCAGGTTAATGGCTACCACCGCATCCACCGTCTGCAAAGGCCAAGGAATCTTGGTCACATCAAGGTCAATGGGGCTATTGACGTTAGCTCGCTGTTCCTCCCGAACCCGCAAGGCAATAGACTCGCGAAGCTCCGCATCCGGATCAGACGGCTGCCAAGTGAGGTCTGAGAGGGCTTTGGCGAAATGCACAACGTGCTGTCCCGTGCCGCTGGCGATCTCTAACACCAGGCCACGGCGGGGTAGAACGCGCGCAAGCACATCAAGTATTGGGTCCTTGTTGCGTTCTGCCGAAGGAGTAGACCATTTCCCGCTGGCTGTCTTTTCGCCGCGTTGCTTAAGCATCACATTGGTCCGTGAAGGCTAACGTACATGCGCGGCGTCTTATGAGGCATGAGCGCGAGGTCAGGCCGCGTCACGCTTCCAGGCTCGCCACCCGTTGAGCGGCCTCTTGAGACGATATGACTGGATGAACCTCAAATTCAACCAGGTCCTTCCAGTTTTGTATCCACTCATCAAGCAGAACTCGATCGGCTGTTTCCATGAGTTGGTAGCAGGTTGCCAAGTTCTCGTCGACCCAACTCGAGACATACGCAAGCCCGTCTGGAGCCATGCGACCGCGCTCTCTGAAGCGGCGATACACGGGTGCGGCGTCACCGTTCCGGAAGTGCTCAATTACCATGAACAGAGGCACGCTGGTACTCCTGCGAAGTTGCTGATGACTGCCACGTAGACGAGGCCTGACGTTCTAGTTTACCGGCGCCCGGCACTTCCGCTGGGGAGACAGAATGCGTGTACACGGGCGTCCGCGTTGAACGCCATGTTAGGCCGAAGGCTGGGGCTCCCGCTTAAGATAGCCGGCGACCAGCAAGGCGCGAAGCGCCGCCGGTGGGCGTCCGTGTTCACGGCCGGGTTAGGCGGCAGAGAAGGAAGGTAGACAGTCATTTTGCGGGCAGTCCCATTCCTATTGTGCGCGATGAATCAGTAAGAAAACTTGTTGGGCCGTATAGCTAATTGCTGGAAACACGGTAAACCCAAATACCGTACGCAACAGCCACGCGTGATTTCGGGCGACTGCAAACCAGAGCAGGCCACCAATCGCCAGGAGCACAACCGCCGCGAATATGATGAATCCTTGCGCCATTCCTCGCTGGGGATCATTCGACGGCGAGATGCCGGCGTACAACGCAACCAAAAAATAAATTGCCAAAAGCACCGCACTTGCGATGCTCATCCACCTATCCGTCGTTCGCAATTGATTGAGAGCGTCCATTGAAGTCACCTAAAGCCCCGATGCAACCTGCCGCCTAACGAACCCAGGTAACCGGCAGGCGTCCGGTTGAGCGAGGGGTTAGGCGGCATGATTTGGAGGTTAGCTCTCGGGGTCGTACTGGAATTCGCGGAGTTCCTGCGAGCAGCGGCAGGCACGGGCGATCTTCGCGGCCCACTGGACGGCGGCATCGCGCGACGGGAGTTCCAGGACACAGAAGCCGCCGTCGAACTCCTTGGTCTGCGGGTATGTCTCGTTCGTGATGTTGCCGTCAGCGGCGACCATCAGCGGCGCGACGTCCTCGTTGATGCCACCACCGAACACGTAGACGCCGGCATTCTTCGCCTCGCGTATGACAGCGTGTGCCGCTTCGCCGACGGCAGCCATGTCTTCGTCGCGGACGTCCATCGCCGGCCCGGGGAAGGAGACAAGATACTTGGTCATCGTTCGGTCCTCTAGGGGTGGAGTTGTATTGGGTGTGAGGCGTAACGTGTCTGTGACGCCTAACGAATCAATGAAACCCGCGACCACCAAGGCGCGAAGCGCCGCCGGTGGCCGTCCGTGCTGACCGCGTGGTTAGGCCTCATGAGTGGAATATCGCGTCCGTGAAAGGCGCAAGGCATATAGCTCCGACGAGACATAAGGCAATGCCCGTAAGCCTGGCGCGCCGCGGAGTCGCGTAGAGGGCTCCGCCGGAGAACCAATTGCCATTTTGGCGCAGGCTCTGAGACATTGCGACAATTCTCTCAGGCCAGATTGCGCTCGTAAGCCCCAATAACAACGGCAAGGGTGCGACCATGGCGTACAACACTAGCTCAATCGCATTCATCGTTGTCAACACCCTCAGCGGCATATACGTTCGAGCGCCTCAAGTCTTCGAGGGATTCTGGCGACAGCCACAGCACTGTACTTAGGCGGCTTTCGATACGGGAGACGATGGATTCTCGCGGCCCGTCTCGCCATAACGACGGACCATAGAACGCCTCCTGTTGCGCACTGAGATCGGCTAGATCGTCGTAAGCGCGAATAAGAAAATAGGCGTCTGACTCATGTGCTGACGGTCCGAAGGCAACGACGTCCATGCCCCATTCGCGAAGCATTGGTACGACTGTACGCGCAGCAGCAATGTGAAACTGGGCCGCAGTGCCGGATTTGAGCTTGTACGAACGGATCTCGACGAGTCGCTTCATGTCCGGATGGGGCCTAACGAACCAAGGTAACCGGCGACCACCAAGGCGCGAAGCGCCGCCGGTGAGCTTCCGTGTTGACCGCGTGTTAGACGTCGCTATCACTAAACCCAACACTACCTATCCAGTTGCGCTTGCGTCTGGCAAGGCGAGATTGCTCGTCTTCCGCATCAAATGTAGCCGATTCATTCTTGAGCAGAGACCGGTCTATGTCTTGGAATGCGTTGACGTTGACGACGGCATACATTTTCCCATCAATCTCGCTCGTGACGAGGGGAACGACACCACACTTCGTGCAAATGTGGAACTGGGCCGTCTTGGTTCCAAACGCATAGCGCGAAACATTCTGTTTATCAGCCACTACCACGGTAAGCGTACCAGTGGGGCAAGAAGTCCACACGCCTCCGTGCTTGGTGCAGAAGGAACAGCTGCAGGCCCGCGCCGGAATCTCGGCTGGTTCGGGTTCCCACAGCAACTCGAACGCGATATTTCCGCAGTGGCAGCTTCCGGAAATGATCAAGACTGCTTTCTGTGCGTGCGTTTCTGACGCCTAACGTACCAAGGTAACCGGCGGCCACCAAGGCGCGAAGCGCCGCCGGTGGGCGTCCGTGTTGATCGCGTGGTTAGGCATACGTGTACGTATACGCCCAGTACGCAGCAAATGGGAATACAGCGAGCAAGATTGCGACCCCCAGACATCCACGACCCGCGCTAGATCGCCGATTCGAGGCGGCCCCGAACGCAGTGCTTTGATTTGGGTGTCCAGCTAGCCATATGCGATGACAGGAGTCGCAGAATAATCGCTTCGTGCCCCCGCGCCAGGCGTTCTCGGTTCGTTCGCTATGCAATTCCACCGCACCGCAGCGCGCACATTTGAATTTTGCAGTCGGTGGCCGTTTCGGATGGATAAGTAGTCGAACTACTCCGATAAGCAACGCGACGACGACAATAGTTGCGATTAGGGTGTAGCTCATCGGATGGCGGATGCCTAACGAACCAAGGTAACCGGCGGCCACCAAGGCGCGAAGCGCCGCCGGCGGGCGTCCGTGTTGACCGCCGGGTTAGGCATCGCCCGCCTGTAGCCGCCTCACATGTACCCCGACACCGTGCTAGTGCGCGGGTGCAGGTACAGCAGAAGAGTGGTGATCAACAATCAGCCAGCGCCCGCCGCGATTCCGGTACACGAAACTGAACCGCGCTGGGCGAATGACTTCCTTGCCGTCGTCCACCTGAGAAAAAGTGTATGTCCCGGTGTTAATTGCCATATCGCCATAGACGCGAATTCGCTGCTCACCAAGGACAGCTTTGTATGACGGTGGAACGGTGGACAGTATTTTGAAGTAGTCACGAACCGTTGACGGATTGTCGCGCAGCGTAGGAGACCGGGTGCCCCACAATACAGCATCAGAATCATAGAGCGACATAACTCGCTCTGCATCGTGACTCGTCATGGCGTCAATCCACGCCTGTGTGGCTGCAGCGACGTCGTCCTTGGGTGCGGCTTGGGTTACCGCTGGGGTAGCAAGAAACAGCAACGACACGACTAGACAAAGAATTCGGCTCATAGGGCGTCCTCCTAGTACGCTGAGACCATCTCAGGCAATGTTACGTTACGCCAGGTCACGCCACTTCGCTACTACTTAGGACAACGCCGGCGACCACCAAGGCGCGAAGCGCCGCCGGTGCGCGTCCGTGTTGACCGCGTGGTTAGCCCGACGCTTCTTTAAAGGCACGGAGAATTGCGTTGATGCGGGTTTGATAGCCGGGTCCCTGTGCCTTAAGCCAGTCCAACACGTCGGTATCGACGCGAAGCGAGATCGAGGCCTTTGGTGGAACCGGCTTAAGACCGCGACGCGCGATACCGCGGGCAATGTGCTTTAGAGAAGCTTCCGGATGTTCCGCCGAGACCTCTACATCGCGGTCGGACATAGCGCGAATGCGCGGCCAATCGGTCTTAGAAATTCTTGAAGAAGGTCGCCTGTTCATGTTTTGTCGCCTTACGGAAAGAGATGATGCGAATCTGGCGTGGGGTTTCCCGTATGCAATTGATACTGTCAATCCTTCGAGAAGGCCGAGCGTGACAAATCTTGGCTCCGAGTAGTCGAAGCGGTCATCTTCGTAAGTGTACGTAGGACCTTCGAAGACTTTAGGGCCACGAGCGGTTGCCCATGAACGTCACCGATCCTTCGGCGCACCTATTTCGCATTTCTTGCAATGGAGCACGTTTTCCAAGGCAGCCTTCCTTCCCTCGGGAGTGACGACCCAAGGACGACTTGACCATGGTGGGTTGTGTCGCACGTGCTGATTGTGCCCGCAATCAAGTTCAGCAACCCAATGATGCTCTTCGTCCTCGTGAAAACCAATGATGCGACGAATCATCAATTGCTACGCGTCGCGTAGAGCAATGCAGAGATGGGCATGTCGGAGGCGCGTAAGGTTCGTGGCCTAACGAACCAAGGTAACCGGCGACCACCAAGGCGCGCAGCGCCGCCGGTGGGCGTCCGTGTTGACCACGTGGTTAGGCGGCGTCACGGCGAACCAATGGCACTAGATACAAGTGCACGATGAAATATAGAAAAAAGTTGAGGCCTAAAGCGACAAACGGGACGATGGCGGGCAACGCCAACGAGTGCCGGAAAACAACTATCAAAAGGCACGGCAAGATCATTGTAAAGTCCCACCAAGGTACGCCCACCAACTTCTTGCAGTTGTGACACGCGACGGCACGCATAAGGCTCAGCTGACTCTTTTGCGACAAAGACATGGCAGGCAGACCACAGTACGGACACGTTGTCATTGCATGCCGTGCAGGAGCGCGATCCGGACGATTGCCCTTACGTTCGGAGTCTGTCTTTTTCCAAACAAATCCGGCGATGATCAACCCGAGCACGCCCAGCCCTGGTAACACGATATGCGACAGAAAAGCATCGTGAGATATGGCATCGTCCACAGAGGTAATCTCCGACCCGTCGACCGTTAGGCCCCAGGTTTTCTGTGCGTCGCCGTTTATTAATCCAGACGATCTATGCGACTGCTGGTAAAACCTTAACGCCGCCCCTGAATGTCGGAATATGTACCTTGCATTGTTCGGGTCAACGGAGTCATTCCAAAACCGTCCACTGCGGTCTGCGACCCTGAAGAGAACAACAACCGTGCGACGTCCGAGGCCGTACCGGTCAAGCCACGACTGCTCGGCCTCGATCGTGTAAGACGCCAAAATTCCATTAACTTCTGTGAGATCCGCGCGGCTTGGGACAGGAAAAATAGCCCAAGCGACTAGCGAAAATAGGCCCATCGCTCCGATGATCACTTCCTGCAAGTGATCCCATGTCGCGCGGAGGGCGGACATAAACGTATGTGTCAATTTGAGGCCCTTCGGCGTAATGCCGCCTAACGAACCAAGCTAACCGGCGCGCCAGCGAGGCGCGAAGCGCCGCCGGTGGGCGTCCGTGTTGACCGCGTGGTTAGGCTTGCCTAGGGCGCGTGGAAACCGGCCAGCTCGCATACGCAAAGACCCACAGCATGATCAGGTTCAGCAGGGGAACGAACATCGTCAGCACCCACCAGCGGGAATAACCGGCGCGGTTTAAGACGCGCCCGAAGACGGCGACGAACGCCCAGATGATGAGAACTACGACGAGAACGATGATCCAGTGCCAAATACTGAGGCTAAACATTGGTTGTACCCCCACCCGCCGTTGCGTCAACAGCCGGCCATTTTGAGAAGGCCAAGATTGCTCCAGCAATCCACCAACCCAACCCTGGGATAAAAATCAAAAGCGAGAGCGCGGGATTAAGACCAACGCGCTGGAAGATCTTCCAACAAGGAAGGATGACGAGCACCGCCGTAACGAAATGGTAGAGCAAGCCGTGATGTCCCAATTTTGATCTCCCTCGTAACTTGTTTTGGGTAGGCCTAACGAATCAAGGTAACCGGCGACCACCAAGGCGCGCAGCGCCGCCGGTGGGCGTCCGTGTTGACCGCGTGGTTAGGCCTCGGTGACACCCTAACTGAAGTCCCAAAGTAATTCTTCTGCGGCATTCAACTTTTCGCCTGAGGAGGAGGAAACGAATCCTTCAACATAAAATGGAAATCTTCCAAATAGTCCGTCACGAACGGCTTGAACGACGATCAGTAATTCATCGTTAGGGCGGTTATCGCGGTAGACCGTTATCGAGGTAGCCTTGCCAAAGATCTGAACCGATTCGATCGCCGTTGGAGGAAGTGCCTTTAGATCTACATGAGACATGTTCTGCAGATTAAGAACGCGTTCCTGAACACGTCGAATTATCTCGGCATTCGTTGCATCCGTGGCGCTCATGAGGCCTAACGAACCAAGGTAACCGGCGACCACCAAGGCGCGAAGCGCCGCCGGTGGGCGTCCGTGTTGACCGGGTGGTTAGGGCGCAGCGTCGCGTTGCCCGATCTCGGAAGCATACCTAGCAAGAGAACGGTTGTATCGGGGTAGGTGACGGGACAAAGCGGTGAGGCTGATAGCTAGCGCTTCCCGCTCACGCCCAAGATCGGCAAGCGCGAGTGCGAGAAAGGCCTGGACGGCACCATCCAATTCGTCTGAAGTGGCTGCCGCTTCCGCGGCGAGCAGATCGGCTGCTTCTTGGGCGTTACCCAGGTTGCGCATCGAACTGGCTAGTTGAATCGTCGCTCTTCGGCGCGGCAGACCCGTCAAGCCAGCATTCAGAGCGGCCCGATAGAGCGGAATGGCAAGGTCGGGATGACCCGTGGAGTCTTGCGCCGAACCACGCTGGAAGAGTCCGACAGCGTCATGCGGCGGTAACTCCAAAGCCAAGGCGTCCATATGCGCCACGAAAGCATCTGGTTCGAAGTTGTCGATCGCTTGCCACAGGTCCGCGACACGTTGTTCCCAAGTTGAGTCGATCTTGTTCATAGGCAGCTAGTGTCTATGCGCCTTAACGAAAAAAGGTAACCGGCGACCACCAAGGCGCGCAGCGCCGCGTGTTGACCGCGTGGTTAGGGCTCACTCTTACGTTCCACCGAAGGTGCTATCAAATGATAGAGGCACCAGACGCCCCAGGCGCAACCAACAAGCTGTAGGAAGTTTGGCCACGCGGCAGCCGTGATTGGTGCATCCCGTGAATCAATAAATCTCACGGCAACCAAGATTACAAACCACGCAACAACCCCAGAGTTAAAAAAGGCGACCCGCAGTGCCGGTGAGCGACCAGCGCGGAATCCGACGATTCCAATAGTTGCAGCAAGAAACCCCAGTGATAGCGGCAGAACGAGCGGTTGCGACAGATAGATGGAAATGCCGACGGTAACGATGCAGACCACGAGTATCAGCGAATATTGCTGGCGCGGACGCATTGGACGGTTGAGCCTAACGCTCAAGTTAACCGGCGCGCCGAAGGCGCGTCCGGGTTCAACGCAAGGTTAGGCCGTACGGCGATCACAATCAACGCGCCTGCTTCGCAGGTGACTCAATTGACAAGGCGTCGTCTGGCGCCGGGTCGCCAATCCACACGACATAGGCGGTGATTGCAAACGGCACGATTAGCACAAGGCCGACGACGGTCATTCGCGCGCGAGGAGATGCGCGCCGCATCGTGAAATACGCTGCTACGACGAGCGTAAACGAGCAAAGCCAGAGCAGGATCATCGCTGGGATGGGGTTGCGGCCTAACGAACCAAGGTAACCGGCGACCACCAAGGGGCGCAGCCCCGCCGGTGGGCGTCCGTATTGACCGCGTGGTTAGGCCGCGCGCTCAGCGCTTCGCCTTGGACGTAACAAGTACAACCGACAGTTGCGCTATCCAATAAGTCACCTACGCCGGCTTTCGCTGTAGCTACCACGCATGCCGGGTAACGTAGAAAACAAATGCAATCGTCGCCGTACAAATTAACTCGGTCAAGAGTACCCCAATAAACGACATGAGCCGTGTTCGTGGTGCCATATAGGGTTTGGCACGCTCTGGTGTTTTGGCGAACCGGCCGAAGGCTTTAGTAAACCCATAAAGTAGCGCCACTGCTACAAGGGCGGCTATAGCGTACTGCATGACCTGTGAATCCAGCAGCTGGCGCACATGCGCCGCGCCAGTGAGAGCAACAGCAGCAAGCAATATCGCACCCACCGGTGCGGCGCTCAATACAGCCATGACCAGAATGGCATCATCGCATGCGACAGCGGGAGAATTCCGCCACTTGCGTCCTAGGTTGAATGCGTAGATGCGAAGAAACGCGATGGTCATTAACCGGTTCATTGGACAACTAAACGATAATCGGGCGGACGACGGTTTGGAAGGAGCGTCGCCGCATACTGTAGGCCTAACGTTTGAGTTCAGTGGCTGCCGAAGGCAGTCCGCTGGAACGAAGGGTTAGGTCTCACTCGCGCAACCATTAGCCGAGAGCCGCGGGGTTGAGCCGCCACAGCGACACGGTCAATGCGGTGGCGAAGCCTACCCAAGCGAGATAAGGCACGAGCAGGAGCGCCGCTAGCCTATGCAAACGCCAAAACGCCAAGATGGTACTGGCGATGAGCAACCACAGGACGACGATCTCGGCCAGAGACAGCGCACCCTGGTGCCAGACAAAGAAAAGCCAGGTCCAAAGCGCGTTGGCGAACAACTGGGCGACGAATAACTTCAGAGCGGTGGAAGCACCACGAAAGCCGTGTTCTCGCCAGACGAGCCAGGCTGCGATGCCCATGAGCACATAGAGGACTGACCAAACCGGGCCAAAGAGCCAAGCAGGCGGTGCCCAGGACGGCTGGGCGAGCTGTCCGTAGAACGAGGCAGCGCTGGCAGAGGCGATGGCTCCGATGCCTCCTGTGACGAAGGTAGCGAGAAGCCAGCCAGCGAGGCCGAGTACTTGTTTCCTTGAGGCGGGATGCGTCATGTGGATCGAGAGACCTAACGAACTAAGCTAACCGGCGACCCGAAGGACGGCGCGCAAGCGCCGCCGAGGGGCGTCCGTGTTGAGCGAGAGGTTAGGCGCCGACACGCTCATGAATGCACTGGACGAACTGTGACACGATGGACTCCAGGGAGCTAGGACGGCCATGCTTCAATTCTAGAAATGCGTCGTGGAAATGGAAAACTCGAACTCTTCCGCTCCGAAGCAATACCAATGCGATAGGGTTAGATGTAAGGTGCCGGCCCCAAAACGATAGTGCACGCGATTCGACCCGGAAAGCGCGCTTCCAGCCTTCTGTCGATCTATTGACTATCACGCAGTGGGCGGAAATGCTAGGGAGCAGTGTCTCTTCAATGTATGTCCCCCACACGGGACTGTCCGTGTACGCCACCAAGGCGAACTTGCCACGAGGCCAAGCCAAGCGAAGGCGGATGGCCAGCCACGTGTATTGAAAGGAGTACCCAATCCAAACGAGAAGCAGGATCGGCGAGAAAAGCACCATCAACGCCAGGCCCGCCACATTCGCGATCCACTGCGGGCGTCGGACTGCGGGCATGGGGATACGGCGCCTAACGAACAGAGCTAACCGGCGCCGAGCGGACGGCGCGCAGCGCCGCCGGCGAGGCGTCCGCGTTGAGCGAGAGGTTAGGCGGCATGTCCGCTAGTGTAAGTGCCAAGGTAACCATTGTTCCTTCCAGTTCGGATACCGGCCCCACTGTGCGGCCCGAGCCCAAACGACGCAACGCCACACAACGAACGGTACCAAGACCCCCGCCAAGACCCATCGGAAACGCTCGCTAACTATTGTCAGGAGCCATCCCGCTCCAATGATCCAGCCGAATGCGAACGTTATCGCTATAACTTTGACAGTTCGCGCCGAAGGCTTGGTAAGGAAAGCGATCATGACGCCTAACGAACCAAGGTAACCGGCGACCACCAAGGCGCGAAGCGCCGCCGGTGGGCGTCCGTGTTGACCGCGTGGTTAGGCGCCTCAATGAGCATGAGTGTGGCCCG
>Ga0207683_10001082_pt1 | contig 24824 bp, 13 predicted proteins | sample KBSM73metaG_FD_184333 | JGI IMG/M metagenome (GOLD analysis project Ga0207683, IMG submission 184333) | Miscanthus rhizosphere microbial communities from Kellogg Biological Station, Michigan, USA - KBS M7-3 metaG (SPAdes) (version 2) | ecosystem: Host-associated > Plants > Roots > Rhizosphere >... | reverse complement strand
GACAAGGTCGGATCGCTCGCGGCACGTGGCGCCCTGCGCCGTCGTGTACCATCGTTCCTCCGATGGCGATCTCAGCGGTAACTCCTCGCGACAGGCTGCAGCGCCTGGTCGACCTCGGCCGGAAAACGCTGCGGTACTGGTGGCTTGTGGCTGTGTTCGCGGTCGCGGGCGGCGCGCTGTCGCTCGTGTTCGCGCTGACCCGGCCGCGGCAGTTCCAGTCCGAAGCAGTGCTCAGCTACGGCGAGCAGATCAAGACGAACGTCCTCACCAACCGGCAGCAGGAAGTCGATCGCAACATCGGCGAGCACTACCGAGAGCTGGCGCTCGCGCGCGTGCAGCTGGCGAAGATCGTCGCGGATCCGAAGCTCAACGCGTTCAAGACCGAGAAGGATCCCGAGCTAGCCGTCGACAAGCTGCGCTCCGCCATCAAGTTCACCGCGAGCGGCGGCAACACGTTCCATATCGTCTACACCGACACCGATCCCGAACGCGCGCAGGCGGTCACCGCGCAGCTGACCAAGCTCTTGCAGGAGAAGGACGAAGAGGTCCAGAACCAGTCGGCGCAGGCGACCGTCGGGTTCGCGATGCAGCGCAAGTCGGCCGCCGACGAGCAGCTGCGCAAGAACCAGCAGGCGTTCGCCGGCTTCCTCGTCGCGCACCCCGAGTTCGCGCAGGACAACAACAGCCCGACCGGCGCCGAGGGTGCGGCCGTACGCGCGCGCCAGCGGCCGGCATCGACGAACCCGCGCCTCGACGCGCTCGAGCGCCAGCGCAACCGCATCCAGGCCCGCCTCGACGCGCCGCCCGACGCACCACCGGTGCGTATCCCCACGCCGCCGTCGGCCGAGAAGATCGCCGCCGATGCCGCCGTCGGCGACGCGCAGCGCGAGCTCAACTCGGCACAGCGCGAGCTCGAGGACGCGCTGTCGAAGTACACCGACAAGCACCCGACCGTGATCAACGCCCAGCAGAAGGTCGCGGCCGCGCAGGCCAAGCTGCGGCACGCGCAGGCGAGCGTCCCGCCCGACACCGAGACCGCGATCGCGCCGGCCACGCCCGCCGACCGCACGAAGCTGCAAAAGCAGCTCGCCGAGCTCGATGGCCAGATCTCCGACGAGCAGAAGCGCGTCGGCAAGGGCGAGAGTGCCGCTCTCGACGCGAGCGCCAAGCGGCTCGTGGATCTCGAGAGCGAGTACGCGCGGCTCAAGCGCGAGGTCGATGAGGGTCGCGAGTCGTCGGACTCGGCCTCCGAGAGTGCGCGGCGCGCGCAGATGGATGCCGACCAGAAGATGAAGGAGCAGGGTCGGCTCGGCATCATCGACCCCGCGAACAAGCCCGTCCGCCCGAGCGGTCCCGGCAAGACGATCTTCCTGCTCGCGGGCATGATCCTGTTCCTGTCGCTCGGCATCGCGTTCGCAGTAGGCCTCGCCGTGATCGACGACCGCCTGTACCGCCGCGCCGACCTCGACCAGATCGGGATCGCCGTGCTGGCCGTGATTCCTCCGCCCGAGAAGCTGAAGCCCGGCGCCCGATCTCACAAGGAAGCCGCATGACCAAGCGCATCACCGGCCGTTTCGGTGACAACCCCAATGTGCCCGCCGCGCGCGGTGCGCCACTACCGCTCGTCACGCAGCCGATGATCGCGGTCGATGACCCGGGTGCGACCCGCGTCGACAATCCGCTCGCGCGCGTCGATCCGGCGCTCGCCGGCGCCGTGTTCACCAAGGCTGCCGCGATCGCGACGCCGCGCCCTTCGCCTGCCGGTCCGCCGCCCGAGATCGGCCTGACCCAGCACGTCCTGCCGCAGGACGAGTCGTTCGACCGCCGCCTCGTGCTCGCGAACGATCCCGACTCCGAGCGCGCTGCGTCGTTCCGCGTGCTGCGCCACCACCTGCTCGAGCTCGGTCGCCCGCAGGTCGTCATCGTGTCGAGCCCGCAGCCCGGCGACGGCAAGACCACGGTCGCGATGAACCTCGCGCTCGCGCTCTCCGAGTGCGGCCGCGCCAAGGTGCTGCTCGCCGAGACCCACGTACGCCGCCCGCAGCTCGCGAGCGCGTTCCACCTCGTGCCGCCCTGGTGCTTCGCGGAGCAGCTCGCCGCGCACCGCCACCAGCCGATGCTGCCGTGGTCGCTCGTCGAGATCCCGCAGCTCTGGCTGCACGTCGCCGCGGTGAGCCCACGGATCGACAAGACCCAGCTGCTCGACGCGCCGGCCTTCGCGATCGCGATGGAGCGCCTGCGCACTGCCGGCTACGAGCACATCGTGATCGACGCGCCGCCGGTGCTCGGCTCCGCCGACGTGAACCTGATGGCCGACGCCGCCGACGCCGTCCTGCTCGCGGTCCACGCGCGCCGCTCGACCACGCGCGACCTTCGCAAGGCGATCGAGCAGATCGGCTCGTCGAAGGTCGTCGGCACCGTGCTCGTTCAGTGATCAGATAGCCTCCCGCCCGCGAGCGGACGGGTGGCGCTTCGTCATCACGATCGGCATGCCGCCCGACGGCGCGAACGTGATGCCGCGGCGCACGAGCTTGATGCGCTTGCCCGGCGCCGCCGCGAGGTCCGCGCGCGCGAGGATCGTCGAGAGCACGATCTTCATCTCGTAGTTCGCGAACGCCATGCCGAGGCAGCGCCGCGCGCCGCCGCCGAACGGGAAGTAGGTCGTCGGATCGACCTTCTTGCCGACGAACCGCCCCGGATCGAAGCGCAGCGGATCCGGCCACAGGTCGGCGCGCCGGTGCACGAGGTAGATGCACGCGAGCGCCACCGAGCCGCGCGGCAGGTCGATGCCGCCGATCGTCGTCGGCTGGGACAGCACGCGCCCGACCATCGGGATGATCGGCGTCAGGCGCAGCGTCTCCTTGATCGCGGCGTCGAGCAGCACGAGCTTGTCGAGCTCGGTGGGACCCACTTCACGCGCTTCGGCCCGCACGCGCGCGAGCCACTCGGGATGCTCGAGCAGGTGGTGCAACGTCCACGCGAGCGTCGTCGCGGTCGTCTCGTGGCCGGCGACCAGCAGCGTCAGCATCTCGTCGCGCAGCTGGTCATCGGTCATCGGCTGGCCGTGCTCGTCGCGTGCCTCGAGCAGCATCGACAGGATGTCGTCGCGCCCCGTGGTGCCCTCGCGCCGCCGCGCCGCGATCAGCTCGAGCACCAGCCGGTCGGTCTCGGCCTTCGCGCGCACGATCGGGCCCCACGGCAGGAGCTTTCCGAGCCCGCGCGTCGACAGCAGCATCATCTGCTCCATCCGCTCGGGCGGCGTGAGCAGCAGCATCGCGGTGCCGAGCCGCGACGTGCCGAGCGTCGTGAACTTCACCAGCGCATCGCGCAGCGGAGCGAGCCGCGGATCGATCCCGGGGCCGGAAGTGAATTCCGGCCCCTCCATCTTCGGGCCACCGACGCCGAACACCGTCCGCATGATCACCTCGAGCGTGATCGTCTGCGTGGAGGTGTGCACCGGGAACGCCTTGCCGACCGGCCAGCGCTCGATCTCGCGGATCGTCACGTCGCGCATCGCCTCGCCGTACGCGCGCATGCGATCGCCGTGGAACGGCGGCAGCATCAGCCGGCGCTCGCGCAGGTGACGCTCGCCGTCGAGCACGAGCAGCGAGTCCTTGCCGAGCACCGAGCGCAGGATCGCGTTCGCCTCGCCCGCGTGCAGCACGTTCGGATCGCCGGTCCACAGGTCCCTGACCGCAGCCGGGTCGGCGAAGATCACCACCGGGATCTTCAGCCGCGGCAGGTGCATCGTGAACACGTTGCCGTACGTCGCGTGAAGCTCGTCGAGCCACGGCAGCGGCGTGCGCACCCAGCGCACCATGTTGGCAATCAGGCGCGTCTGGGGTCCGGCGGGGAGCATCCTGGATTCGATGCTACCTCACGCGCGGATCGTTGCACCGTTCAGCGCGCGACGTAGCCGATCGTCGCGAAGGCAGTCAGCGGCTCGCCGGGCGTGACGAGCACGTCATCGATCGGGTCGACGCCCCGCGACGGCCGCACCTCGCCCGGGAGCGCGAGCTCGTTCCAGGCGCGGTCGAGCACGTTCTCGAGCTGCACGTCGAATTCGAAGGCGCGCCAGCGGTGCCCCGCGACGAGCGACAGGAGCATCGTGTTCTGGTGAGCCGTCGCGCCGACTTGCTCGGCGAGCCCGACCCCGCGCAGCGTCACGAACGTCCTTCCGTGCGTGATCGTCGCGCCGGCGTGGCCGATCAGCTCGGGGAACAGCGGTGCCACCTCGGCAGCGAGCCCGGTCGGGAGGGTGCCGTGACGGCGAGCGAGTGACACGCTGGCATCGAGCACGAGCCACGGTGCAAGGCGTGCGTCGAGCCGGGTCTCGAGGCCGTAGCGCGTCGACGACGGCACCTCCACGGCCTGGGCGAAGTCGGTGACCCACGCGACCTCGTCTTCCTGCCAGGACACGAACGCGCTCGTCGCTGCACGGATTCCCTCGGTCGGATGAAGCTGGATGCCGGCGTCGCCGGCCCATACGCGCGGGATCGCGCGAATCGCGCCCGAGGCTGCGGTCGCCCGCGTGTCGCTCGATCGGAAGCCGCCTCCGCCGCGCAGCACGATCGCCACCGCGCTGGTCGCCGGGATCGTGATGCCGAGCTTCGGCGAGATGCGTGCGCGCGCCGCGGTCGCCGTGAGCGACTTCTTCGACGTCGCGGTCTCGGCGTCGAGGTCCTCGTTGTCCCAGGTCAGCTGATCGAGGCGCGCACCGGGCAGGATCGTCGCGCCGTGGAAGTGCAGCGTGCCCTCGCCGTAGACCGCCAGATCGCGGACGTGCGCCGCGGTCACCGTGCACGGGTTGTCGACCTCGAAGCAGGTGTCGAGGCGGCGACGGCGCTGGTCGTGCCAGAGCCCGATGTCCGCGTCGTCCGCGCGTGCCTGGACGCCGACCCGGATCCAGCCGCGCGCGTAGTAGGCATCGGCGCCGTAGGCGGTGCGATCGTCGACGTGCTCGAGCTGATCGCCGTGATCGGGATCGCGCAGGAACAGGGTGCGGTTCGTGAACACGCGATCGCTCGCCTGCACGAGGTAGCCGTCGAGATGCCAGGTCGCGTCGCGCCGATCGCGCGTCGTGATGCCGAGCATGGCGCTCGCGCGCATCGCGGTACCGCCCTGCGTCGGATCCTCCGCCGAGAACGGCCCGAGCCGGCCGGCGCGGATCTCGTGCTCGGAGAGCAGCCCGGACTCGGCCCAGCGTCCCGAGAAGAAGTTGATCTCGGCGCGGAGCTCGCCGCCGGGAATCGGCGCCGTCCACTTGCCGAGCATCGCACCGCGCCGCATGCGCTGCGGGTTCGTGTACGGGCCGTCGGCGATGCCGACCTCGGCGGCGAACAGCGCCTTGCCGCGCGGCAGCTCGGGGCTCGCGAGCGCGGTGAGCCGGTAGAACAGCCGGCGCAGGCGGTTCTGCAGCCACGGGCCGGACAGCTCGCTCCCCGACGTCAGCCGGACCTGCGCGCCGCCACCGGGCAGCTCGTCGAGGGTGCGCAGCTCGAGGGTACCGGCGGTCGCGAAGTCGCCGAACCGCGCGGCGTAGGGACCCTCGTGCAGCGCGACCGAGCTCACCGCGTCGGGGATCAGGAAGTTCGTGTCGGCGTAGCCGTGATCGACGGCGTGGCCCGGCGCGTTGATCGGCACGCCGTCGACGACGACCGCGAGCTCGGCGCCCTGGCGCGCGTCGTATCCGCGCACGAGCAGGCGATCGGCCTGACCGCCGCCGGCGACCAGCATCGCGTAGAGACCCGGCAGGTGCCGCAGCAGATCGATCGGCCGGCCATTCGGCTGGTCGTCGAGCTGTGCACGGTCGATCTCGCTCGATGTCGCCGACTCGAGCGGACCGTCATCGGCGAGCACGCGCAGCGAAGGTGCGAGCACGGCAACGAATGCGACGCGCGTCAGTAGGGACATGTCGAGCGGATCGCGCGGATGTGAGTGAACAGCGGCTCGAGCGCCTTGTCGGTCGCGGACGTGCGCGCGCCGAACGGGTACGCGAAGATCGTCGGTGCCCAGCCGTCGGCACGCATCGCGTCGAGGCCCGGGAGGATATCGTCGTTGATGTACGCGTCGACGCCATGGTCCTGCGAGTAGGTCTCGGCGTTCCAGTGATGGACCGAGTGGTACTCGATGTCGTGGCCGTCGGCGGCGAGCTGCTTCAGCTCCGCCTTGCCCGTGTCGTCGAAGGAGTAGTACTCGCTGACGAAGAACGTCACGCGCGCGCCGTAGCGCATGAACATCGGCCGCAGGTTGGTCCACCCGGCGATATCGCGGTCGTCGAACGCGAGCGCGAGGCTCCCCGGCACCTCGCCCGCCGCGAGGTCGCTGTACGTCGCGAACGTCATGCCGCGATCCGCGACGCCGGCGAGCGCGAGCTCGATGATCGAGGGATCCACGGAATCGTTCGGCGTGTCGCCCGGCTTGTGCGCGTAGAGCAGCACCGTCGTGCCGTCGATCTGTGCGCGGTCGAGCGCGCCGCCGATCGCATCGAGGCTGGCGCTGTTCTTGTCGTCGATCGACATCCCGCACATCACGAACTTCGGCGCACCGCGCGTGTAGATCTCGTCGATGTCGACGAGCGTGGCGTCGCATCCCGCAAGGCACAGCAGAACCCAGAGACCACGCACGCAGCGATAGTAACTCAGCGCAGCAGCTGATCGCCGCACGACGCGAGCCCGAGTAGCTTCCGGCGTGCGACTTCCCACGCTGCCGGGTCGGCGGGCCACCGAGGCGCGTCCTTCGCGTCGCCGAGCGCGCGCGGAATCATCTTCGCGGCGAGCGCAGCGGTCTCGTCCGGGTGGCAAGCCGCGGCAAGCTCGAGCAGGGCGCGGTCCTCGTAGCCGCGGCGAAGTGCCTCGAGGCGGAGCGTGGGATGACAGCCGGGCAGCGCGAGCACGCCGTCGAGGTTGCCGTGGTCGTCGCCGTCGTCGAACGAGGTCGCATCGGCGCTCGCGACGAGCGTGCGCGGTGGCTGGTTCTTGCGGTTGTGGCGGTCGTGCCAGTACAGCGCGTCCCACACGTACCAGACCGGGATGTGATAGCGGAACGCGATCCAGCCCCACGTGCGAACGCCCGGATCGACCGCATCGAGCACCATCGAGCCGGCCTCGGGCGGACGGCCGTTGTAGGTCCAGCGCTCGCGCGTATCCTCGGCCGGCGTCAGGTGCGCCGCCTTCGGCGAGATGTACAGATCGACGAGGTCGCCATACTCGGGGTGCGGCTCGTCGGTGACCGCGTAGTGGAACCGACCGCCGCCGGCGGTGCGCACCGACTCGGCGAGCGCGCGGACCTTGGCCCTGGCCTCGGGCGTGCGCGGCTCGTCGATCGGGATCGCGAACACCTCGCGATCGGGGGCCTCGGCGAGCCAGGCGCGCACGGCGTCGGGGGCGGTCGCCGGATCGTCGGGGATCACGGCGGGCACGTAGTGGGTCGGGACGAGATCCTTGCGCGCACTCCAGGCGCTCGGCGGCATGTCCGGTGAGAGCAGCACGCCGTGCTCGGCGAACATCGCGATGCACGCGCGCTCGGCATCGTTCGGCGCGTCGACCGTGCCGCCGAGCTCGCGCGGGTCGTAGTACGCCCAGACGTCGAGCGGCAGCGGAGGCAGCTCGAGGGCCGCGACCGACAGCGACACCGGGATGTGACGCGTGCCGATCACCAGCTCGCCCTCGCCGCTCGCCTTCGCGGTGATCGCGAAGTACGCCGGATCGGTGGTGGGTGGGCTCGCGGGGACGAGCTCGTCCGCATACTCGCCTGCGCCGCGGCCGCCGCCGTACATCTCGGTCGAGGCGTGGAGCGCCCTCACCGGCAGCACGTTGTATGCCGCGATCGTCGCGCCAGGCAGCGTGAGCGTCACCGGGCCGCCGCCGCGGTGCAGGACCTGGATGCCGAGCGTCTCGCCCTTTGCGGCGACCAGCGTGACACCCTTGCCGTCGAAGAACGGCGACGTCATGGGGACCGGATCGGTGCTCCGGAGGCGCAGCGACTCTCCGACGATCTGCAGATCGGGCCCGGGATCCGGGTGCTTGCAGGCGGGCCCGAGCGCACACGTGACGAGGACGCACAGCAGCTGCGCGCCTGCCTCCATTGCTTGCCTGGTCATGCGCCGATACCTTGGTTCCCTGACGTGAACACGCCGATTGTCGCCTTTGCAAAGGACTGGCACGAGGATCCAACCTCGAACCATCACGTCCTGCGCGAGCTTGCCAGAACGCGGCGTGTCCTGTGGCTGAACTCGATCGCAACGCGCACGCCAAAGCTTGGCAGCGCGCGCGACGTCGGCAAGATCAAGCGCAAGCTCCGCGAGTTCGCCCGCGGGCCGGTCAACGTCGAGAACGACCTGTGGGTGATGTCGCCGCTCGCGCTGCCCCTGCCCCACAGCGCTGTCGCGCGGGCGATCAACCGCCAGATCCTGCGCGCCACGATTCGCGGCCTGCGCCTGCGCCTCGGCATCAAGGCGTTCCAGCTGTGGACATTCCTGCCGACGACGGCCGATTACGTCGGCACGCTCGGCGAGGACGCGTCGGTGTACTACTGCGTCGACGAGTGGTCGATGTTCGACTACCTCGACCGGGACAAGACCGTGGCGCAGGAGCGCGAGCTGCTCGGCAAGGTCGACGCGGTATTCGCGATCAACCAGGCGCTCGCCGACTCCAAGCGTGCGATGAACCCGTCGACGCCGGTGTTCGAATCGCCGCACGGTGTCGACCACGCGCTGTTCGCGCGGGCGCTCGATCCGTCGCTGGCCGAGCCGGCCGACCTCGCCGGCATCCCGCATCCGCGCCTGGGGTTCTACGGGACGCTGCAGTCGTGGGTCGACTTCGAGCTGATCGCGCGTGTCGCGCGCGCCCGCCCGGCCTGGCAGATCCTCCTCGTCGGCCAGCAGCTCGTCGATACCTCGGCGGTCCGCGACCTCGCGAACGTCCACCTGCTGGGCCAGAAGCACCACGGCGATCTGCCCGCGTACTGCAAGGGGTTCGACGTCGGCCTCATCCCGTACGTGATCGACGAGCGCATGACCTACGTGAACCCGCTCAAGCTGCGCGAGTACCTGTCGGCCGGGCTGCCCGTCGTGTCGACGCCGGTGCCCGAAGTGCAGCGCTACGGAGACCGGGTGCGGATCGCGGCGACCCCGGAGGCGTTTGTCGCGGCGTGCGAGGCGGCGCTGCGAGAAGGTGGTGCGAGTGCCCGTGCGGCGCGCAGCGCGGCGATGAAAGACGAGACCTGGTCAGCGCGCGTGGCATCGGTCGCACGCACCGTCGACGAGATCTTCGAGAGCAAGCAGCGATGACAGCCAGCACGGTCCCCTTCCTCGTCACCGGGGCGTCGGGCTCGCTCGGCAAGGCGGTCGTGAACCGGCTGCTCGCCGACGGCAAGCCGGTGCGCGCGTTCGTGCGCCGCAATCCAGACACTCCGCCGGCCGGCGTCGAGTACGTGCTCGGCGACCTCGGCGATCCTGTCGCGGTCGACAAGGCCGTCGCCGGGGCCGGGACCGTGATCCACGCCGGTGCGGCGATGAAGGGCGGCTGGCCGGAGCACAAGAGCGGCACGGTCGACGGCACGCAGCACGTCGTCGACGCGTGCACCAAGCACGGGGTCAAGCAGCTCGTCTACATCTCGTCGATGAGCGTCGTCGACTGGGCCGGCAGTGACAACGGCGCGGTCAGCGAACAGGCGCAGCTCGAGCCACGGCCCGACAAGCGCGGCCCCTACACGCGCGCGAAGCTCGAGGCCGAGCGCATCGTCGTCGCGGCGGCGAACGCCGGCCTGCCCTGCGTGATCCTGCGCCCTGGCCAGATCTTCGGCGGCGGCATTCCGCTGATCAACGGCGCAGTGGCGCGCAAGGCCGCCGGCCGCTGGCTCGTCCTCGGCGACGGCAAGCTCGAGCTGCCGCTCGTCTACATCGACGACGTCGTGCACGCGATCCTCGCCGCGATCGACAAGCGGATCACGCACGGAGAGATCATCCAGATCATCGACCCCGAGCACATGACCCAGGAAGACGTGCTTGCAGCCGCCGGCGGCGCCAGGCCCATCCTGCGCGTACCGCGGCGCCTCGTTCTGGCGCTCGGCAAGCTCACCGAGATCCCGCTCGCCGCGATCGGCAAGCAGTCGCCGCTCGGCGCGTATCGCCTGAAGAGCGCGCTCGCCCGGCTGCATTACGAGAGCGACCGCGCGATGACGCTGCTCGGCTGGCGGCCGCAGGTCGGCGTGCGCGAGGGCATCAAGCGCGTCTCGCAGTAGCGACCGGCAGCGGCGCCAGGCGCTCGATTTCAGGCCATCGCGCGCAGGTGCTCGGCGAGCTTGTAGCTCAACGCGACGAGCGTGAGCCCACTGTTCGCGATGCCGGCGGCGCGCAGGATCGACCCGTCGCAGACGTACGCGCCGGGGAGCTTGCTCACGGCGAAGAACTCCCGGGACGTGTCGCCGGGCATCGGCACGAACTGGTTCGCGGTGCCGGAGTGGTGCGCCGCGTTGCGGAACTCCCAGTCGGCGACCGGCAGCACCTTCTTCTCGAGGATGTCGTCGGCGTACTCGGCGAAGAACTTGTCGACGCTCTGCGAGTACGAGCGCAGCTCGCGGTCCGTGACGTGCCAGTTGAGCGACGGGCGGCCGCCGTTGCGCATCTGCAGGCCGCGGTCGGGGAGCGGGGTCTGCTCGCCGAGGATGAGGACCGAGTAGTAGTCGCCGCGGAAGCCAAGCCGCGTCTTGAACAGGATCGCCTCGCGCACCGCCTCGAGGTTGCCGAGGAGCATCATGATCTTCTTGGGCGAGAACGGATCGTTCCGCAGGTCGGACAGGATGTAGCGGGCCGGCCCGCTGATCGAGCTGAGCCGCATGTCGATCGCCGGCCGCAAGTAGACGACGGTCTTGAGGTCGTCGGTCTCGTAGATCAGGCCGGCGCGGATCTCGGCCGACAGCGTGGTCGTGCACGAGACCGCCTTGAGCTTGCTGTCGGGCTTGAGCTTGACCTTGGCGACGTACGCCATCGGGTGGTCGTGATAGCCGGGCACGAAGCGGTCCTGCTGGCCGAGCGAGCGCGCGAGCAGCACCGGCGTGCCGAGACCACCGCCGGCCGACACGACAAAGTCCGCCTCGAGCTTCTGCGTGCCGCCGCGCGCCGCGATCTCCACGTAGCCGCTGCCGCCGCTGGTCGCCGGCACGATCCGCTGCGCCTGACCGTAGACCACCTTGATGTCGTTGCCCGGGTTCCTGTCGTTCGCGAGCTTCCACACGTTGTGACGCGTCTGCGGCAAGACCATGTGCGCGACCGTCGCGGAGCCGTTGACCGCCGCCTGGTTCGTATCGCGCGCGCGGTTGCACTCCGCAAGCTCCGACGGCGAGAGGAAGAACGACCACGCTTTCTGGTAGTACGGCTCCATGCCGCGCGGCTCGATCCCGGCCTTGCGAAGGTCCTTGTCGTCGAGCTCGATCAGCGCGTTGTGCCAGTAGTTGGTCGTTCCACCGAGGCCCTCGGCGCGATTGATCGACGTGTTGAGCTCACCGGTCGTGCAGTCGACATCGTTGAACAGCGGCTTCTTCTTCTTGCCCTGCTCGACGACCGTGACGTCGAAGTCGTTGCGTAGCAACGTGCTCACGACCGAGCCGCACAGACCGGCTCCGATGACGACAACGCGCTTCTTCATGCTGCGAGACTCCGTGCGGCAATTGTTGTCACGCACCATCGGTGACTGCAACGTGCGCTGACGCTCGGTATCCTAGTTCTGTGCCTGCCAGAGCAGCAGCGCGATCACCTTCTCCGGATCGTCGAGCACGTGACGCTGCGCCGTCACGAGCTGTTGCCAGCGGTCGGCCGCGGCGCTATCTCCCGCGAGCCGCGCGAGGTCACGGCGCGTCGCTGCCTCGGTGACAATCGCGAACGGCGCGTGATCGAGGTCCGTCGCCAGCCCACTATGAAAGTTGCGAAGCGCGGCGACGATGCGCTCGCGGTGCATCGTCAGGCGCGGCAGGATCGCCAGCACCGGGCCGGCGTCGGCTTCCCACATCGGATGATCCTGTTCGAGCGCGTACGCGAGTTGCGCCGCGTCTCCCGCGAGCGACTGCGAGAGCGCACCGTCCAGCTTGATGTTGTCGTACGTCGTGGCGTCGAGGTCCTGCGGCATCTTGCCGGCGCGGAGCATCGCGAGCTTCGCGATCGTCGACGGTTGGCCCTCAAGATCGTTAGCCATCGGCGTGGGGGTGTGCAGCCCGATCGCGAGCCGGAGGCCGACGAGCTGATTGCGCAGGCCTGGCGGTGCTGCTTCGTCAGCCGCGAGGATGCTCACGTCCGCGTGCGCGAAATCGCCGAAGATGGTCGAGCGCGCAGCGTCCTCGGCCATGACGGTCCAGCGATCGACAGCGTTGGCATCGCGACTCGCAGCCGCGAGTGGTTCGAGCCAGTCGCGCGTGCTCCACGGCTCGCCACCGGTGAGCTGATTCTCGTCGTCGGGGAAGTCAGCCACGCTGAGGTCTCCGTAGGCCCATGCGAGGTCCTGCATGAGCGAACTGATACGGTCGGTGTGCAGCGGAGCGCGGGCAATGGCCGCATGCAAGGCCGCGGCGCGCTGGTCCCGTGGCAGCAGCATCACACGCACGACCTCGCAGGTCGGGTTCGTCGCATCGGCGGCCGGGATCTCCGCGTGCGGATCGCCCGCCTTCGCGTGAAACCAGATCGCGAGGCAACGATTCCGCGTCTCGTCCGAAGTGCTGTCCCGGGACGAGTGCCGATGAATGAGAGAGAGCTGCAGGTCCGCGGCGTGGACGGCAAGCTTCCAATCGCCCGTCGCGATTCCGACCACCGCCATGCTGCGAGGGGTGATCCATCGGTCCTCGGGCACGAGCGCGTGTGCCTCGTCGTAGCGACCGAGCAGCGCGAGTCCACGGACCTGCAGGTCGTGTGCGTCGCAGCGACGCTCGGTGGCCACCGCATCGTCGAAGCGCTGCTCGTCGAGCTCGAGCTGCGCACGCACGACGCAGCCACCGCGCAGGTCTCCGAGCGCCAGGCGCTGGGCGATCGTCTCGTCGGTGCGCGGCATCCGGGTGAGCAGTGTCTGGTCGATTGCCTCGAGTGCCGCCTGGCGCACGTGAGGCAGGGCCGATGCGATCACCAGCTCGCTCGGTAGCGACTTGCGGTGACTGCTCGACATACGCTGCAAGCTCAGGAGCCCCGCACCGGTCGCCCATAACGCCGCATACGTCATCACCGCGAACAGTCCGCCGACGATCGCGACCCGCCGGGGATGGAGCGCAGGGAGCGTCGTGGCCGGCCGCTCGGCGAACAGGTCGATCACCGGGACGTCGATGAGTGGCTCGAGCTTCCACACGCCGGCCGAGGCGCGATAGTCGCCGCCCGCGTCGCCGGCGGATTGCGTCAGCTTGCCGTGCGCGATCACGCGATCGCCTTCGCGAACCTCGGCCGCGCGCCACGCGCCCGGCTCGACGCTCCCCTGCTCGCGCGTCTCGACGAAGCCGGCCGGCAGCCGCCGCCAGCTCGCCCTGGCACGCGAGCCCGCCGTCACCTCGACGTCACCGCGCAACGCAACCGGCGTGCCTTCGACCTCGAGCACGAGCTCGTCACTGCGCGTGCGGATCACCTTGCCGAGACTCGAGCTTGCGGTCGCCGCGCGCCCCCGCAGCGTGCCGCTGATCGTCGCGGTTCCCGGCGCGAGCGAACGCAGCACGGCGCCGCGCGTCGCACGTTGCCAGCGCAGCCGCTCGCGTTCACGACGAAGCGCCAGTAGCCACATCGCCGCCACGCCGAGCGCTGCACCTGCGAGCACGAGAATCTTGCTCACGAGCGCTCCGTGCACGACGAGGAACGGCAGTTCCGTCATTCTCATATCCTAGCCTTAGCGGCACGGCCTCTGCACTTGCAGACTGGATGCAACGTGCGCTCGCGCTCGGGCTCGTGATGTGCGGCGGCATCGCCACCGCGCGCGCCGATGTGACGGTCGGCGTGAACCTCAATGCGCAAGGGCAGATGCTCGCGCTCCAGCTCGGCGTCACCACCGACGAGCTCGCGGCGCGCATGCGCGATCGGATCGACGCGGTGCTCGGCACCAGCGGCGCGTCGTTGCAAGCGTTCTCCGACGCGGCGGTACTCTCGAGCCACGGGCTCGGTGTCGACTACGTCTCCGCGCCCGAGTCGTTGATCGTCGGCGTCGCGGCGAATGCGGCGAGTGCGACCGGCGATGTGCCGACGAAGTTCGGCGACGGGCTCGCCGCGAACGTCGCGGTGATGGCCGGCATGAACCTGTCGCCGTGGCGGCTGCCGCGCTGGACCGTGTACGGCAGCGGGTTCTATCGCAGTGAGACCATCGACGAGATCGAAGGACACGTTGCCAACGGCGCGGCCCACGTCCAGTACGCGCTGGTGCTGCCCGGGCCTGGCGGCGTCGCGCGGTGGACCGGCCTGCAGTTGACGACCGGGCTCGAGCTGACGCGGTGGACGCTCGGCACGCAGCAGGCGATGTCGACATCGCTCAGCGTCAGCGGCTCGCACGGCTCCGCGAAGATCGGCTACGACCCGATCGGCAACTTCGAGCTTGGCTCGAGCTCGGTGACAATTCCGGTCGAGGTGTCGACCGGTGTGCGCGTCGCGATCGTCAGCTTCTACGCGGGCGTCGGCGTCGACCTCACGCAGGGTCAAGGCACGATCGACGCGCATCTCGCGGGCCCGCTCCACGACTCCGAGGGACGCACGCTCGGCACCGTCACGATCGACGGCCACGACAGCCGCGGCGCGAGTCCGTTCTTGCCGCGCGCGCTCGGTGGCGTGCAGCTCGAGGCGTGGAAGCTGAAAATCTTCGGTCACGTCAATGCGACCGCGGATTCGGAGGCGAGCGTCGGCGTCGGGGTCAGGGGCGTTCTTTGATCGCGCGCGCGACCCGCATCCCGTCGAGCGCCGCCGAGACGATGCCGCCCGCGTAGCCCGCGCCTTCTGCGGAGGGGTAGAGGCTCGCGAGGTCCGGCGACTCGAGGCGCTCGGGATCGCGCGGCACGCGCACCGGCGACGACGTCCGCGACTCGACGCCGACGAGCACCGCATCCTCGGTGAGGTATCCGCGCATCTGGCGGTCGAACTGCTGGATGGCCTCGCGCAGGCGCTGTGCGATCGGGATGCCGAGGCTGTCGAGCACCGGCCCGATGTCGCCCGCGGTGAGGCCGGGCTCGTAGCTGGTGCGCGGCACGGTGGACGACGCACGGCCCGCGACGAAGTCGGTCGCACGCGTGGCCGGTGCCCGCAGCGCGCCGCCACCGGCGAGTGCCGCGGCCTGCTCGAACCGCTTCTGCAGCGCGACGCCGGCGAGCGGGTCCTCGGACTTCAGATCCCCCAGCTCGATCGAGACGACGAGGCCCGAGTTCGCGAACGGCGAGTCGCGCCGCGACAGGCTCATGCCGTTGACGACGAGGCCGTCGGGCTCGGTCGCCGCAGGGACGATCCAGCCGCCCGGGCACATGCAGAACGAGAATGCCCCGCGGCCGTCGGACGGCGTGAATGCGAGGCGGTAGGCGGCTGCGGGCAGCTTCGCGTGCCCGGCCGCGCGGCCGTACTGGATCCGGTCGATCAGCGGCTGCGGGTGCTCGATGCGCACGCCCATCGCGAACGGCTTCGCCTGGAGGCGCACGCCGGCGCGCTGGAGCAGCGCGTGAACATCGCGCGCCGAGTGACCGGTCGCCATCACCACTGCGCGGCCGGTGACCTCGCCTCCGTCGGCGAGCCGCACGCCGATCGCGCGGCCCTCGCGGACGATGAGGTCGGTGACGCGCGCGCCAAAGCGGATCGGCGAGCCGACGGCGGCGAGCGCCTCGCGCAACGCGGTGATCACCTTCGGCAACCTGTTCGAGCCGATGTGCGGGCGCGCATCGACGAGGATCTCGGGCGGCGCCCCGTGCGCGGCGAGGATCTCGATCACGTCGCGGACATCGCCGCGCTTGTGCGAGCGCGTGTAGAGCTTGCCGTCGGAGTACGTGCCTGCGCCGCCCTCGCCGTAGCAGTAGTTCGAGTCGCCGTCGACGACACCGTGCTGCGTGAGCCCCTTGAGATCGCGGCGACGCGCCTGCACCGGCTTGCCGCGATCGAGGATCACGGCCGGGATGCCGGCGCGCGCGAGCTCGTACGCGCAGAACAGGCCCGCGGGCCCGGCGCCGACGATCACGACCGGCTCGCCGGTGGTCTCGCGCAGCGGAGGGCCGCCGATCTGTCCGGACGAGACGGCGCCGACGACGATGTGGAAGCGCACGCGACCGCGGCGCGCATCGATCGAGCGCTTGCGGACCTCGATCGGAGGCAGCCGATCGGGCGCGATGCCGAGCTGCACCGCGAGCTTGCGCGCGATCGCGGGCAGGTCGTCGGCCTCGTCGAGCTCGAGCTCCACGGTGTAGTCGCGGTCGGTCTCGAGCTGCACTGGTTAGTTGATGTCCTCGTCCGAAGGCTCGTCGTCGCCATCCCCATCCCCGTCGTCGTCCTCGATGTCGAGCACACCGACGCGCCGGCGCTCGAGCTCGTACTCCGGCGTGCCCTGGAACTGGCCGAGCCATTCCTTGGCGGCCTTCTCCTGCCAGCCCCAGCGCTCGCCGAGGACGTGGAACATGCCGCCGATCAGGCGCTCGTCGGCGGGCGGCGCCTGCAGGAGCTCCCACTTCACGTGGAAGTTCGAGTGGCGCAGCATGCGGTCGAACAGGGCGATCACGTCCGCGTCGAGGTGGTCGCGCAGGATCGGGACGGCGAGCTCGAGCACGCGCGTGTCGGGATCCAGCAGGTTCGCGCCGCCCTGGCGCGCGCGGGAGATCACGTCGTGGCAGGCGTCGATGATCGCGCGGCGCGCATCGTGGAGATGACGGCGGCCGGCCTCGGCGATCAGCGTCGCGCGGCCGACGACGTGCGGCTCGCCGATCAGGTGGATGAGCTCGGCGTCGTCGAGCTCGCAGGCGGCGCGGCGATCGAACGTCGGGGCGGGCGGGAGCGGCTTGCCGCGCTTGTCGAGCAGCGCGTGTGCGCGCGCGCGAATGTCGGGCTCGGCGAACCGCGTGAGCCACGCGAGGTCGTCGGGATCGACCAGCTCCGGCACGACCTCGGCGACGCGCAGCGCGACGCGCAGGTTGCGCACCGTGTAGTCGTGGTCGTAGTCGAGCGAGGTCAGGCCCTCGTGGAGCAGCGGCGCCAGGTCGCGAGGCGGCGCGTCGACGTCGGCGGTCGGGCTCGCGAGCACGAGCGCGGCGTGGCGGGCGAGCTGCGCCGTCGCGTCGTCGCGCGCGGAGTCGGCGCCGAGCAGGCGGCGGCGCGCCTCGGCGCGGCGTTCGGGTGGCAGCTGGCGCGCGATCCGGCCGTAGGCGAAGTGCGACTCGGCGTTGAGCTCGCCGTCGTTGCGCTCGCGGATCGTGGTCAGCAGCTCGCCGAGCACGGCATCGTCGAGCGAGCGCCGCTCGCTTGCGGTATCGGGGATCGCGGCGAGGCAGGCGGCGAGCGCGTCGGCGGCGATCGGGCGAGGCTTGTCGTTATGCGAGCCTGCGGCGGCGACGACGCGCGCGAGCGCCGGGATCGCGGCCGGATCGCCGATCGCGCCGAGTGCCGCGGCGGTCGCCGACACGAAGCCTTCCTTGCCGATCGAGTCGAGCGAGCTCTTGATGGTCGTCTCGTCGAGGATCCGGATCAGCGCCGGAACGGCCGCGCGGTAGCGCAGCGCACCGAGGATCTCGACGACCGCTCGCCGGCGATGCTCGAACTTTTCCGGCTGCTCGAGCACGGGCAGCAGGCGGTCCACGGCGCGCGGATCGAGCCTTCCAGCCGCCGCACGCGCACGCAGCACGTCACCGGCGTAGATCGCGATCTGACGCCCGCGATCCTCGTCCTCGTTGCCCTCGGCCTCGTCGTCGTCGTCGTCCTCGTCGCCGCCTTCGTCGTCCTCGCTGTCCTCGTCGTCGTCCTCGTCGTCGTCGCCATCGTCGTCGTCGCCCCGCGCCTCGCGCTCGGCGTCGAACGTCGCGTCCACGACCTCGGCCTCGTCGTCGGCGGCGGCCGCCTCGTCGTCGTCGAGATCGTCGTCGTCGGCCTCGAGGTCGCCGTCCTTCGGGCTCGCGAGCTCGATCGCCAGCTCGCGCAGCATCGCGCCGATCTCGCGCGGTGACCACAGTGTCTGCTCCGCGATCCAGGCATCGACGGCGGCCTCGCCACCCTTGGCATGCACCGCGAGCAGCGGATTGCCGCCGAGCACGAACGGATCGTCGCCGCCGCCCTCGCCGAGCAGCCCGCCATACTTCTGCGCCATCGACGCGCCGCCGAAGCGCGCGTGGACGATCGGAAGCACCTCGTCGAGCCGCGACACCACCCACAGCAGGTGATGGATCTGCTCCTCGGGCGAGCACGGCACGGCGAACCGATCGACCCACAGGTGCGCGGCGTGGCGCGTCCGATCGAGCGTCACCGCGGCGTTGCGATAGCGCCCGCCGTACGGCGCGAGCCACAGCGTGTGGAAGCCGAGCAGCACGGTGCCCTCGCCCGGCGTGTACGGACCGGCGAGCTTGAACGCGATCCCGAAGTCCTCCCAGTCGAGCTCCTCGAGGATCTCCGGGTACCCGTCGACCGGGAAGCTGACGCTCATCCGCTGCGGCGGCGGCCCATGCGACCACACCGCGTCGTCGTCGCCCTCGCCCGCGTCGTCGTCGTTGTCATCGTCGTCCGCGACGTCCTCGAGCTCGTCCTCGTCCTCGTCACCGGCGAGCTCGTCGCGCTCGTCGTCGTCATCGTCGCCACCGATCTCGCCACCCACGACCGGCTCGTCGAAGTCATCGTCGTGCTCGTGCACGAGCTCGACCGGCCGCGTCTTCGTGCTCGTGCGATCGCGCGCCCAGCCCTCGTCATCACTCGACGTCTCGGCGCGGCCGACCGGTTCGCTCTCGTTGTCCTCGTCCTCATCGTCTTCCGTGGGCAGGCTCGTGCCTGTCTGGAAGAACCAGATCGCCTCGATGCCCGCCGCATCGGCGTGCTCGGCGAGCCGGCGCTGTGCACCCGTCGCGTGGCCGGCGTCGGGCGGCAGCCACGGCATGCCGATGATCCGCATCGGCTCCTCGAGCGGATCCGGCAGCTCGCCGATGAAGCTCTCGGCATCCGGGATCAGCGGCGCGAGATAGCGCAGCACGCGTACGAGACCGTCGTGATCGACCGGCTCGCGCAGCCGGACGACCAGAAACGCGAACGCATTCTCGCCTTCCATCGGATCGAGCCCGCGGACCTGCACCCCCATCTCAGTTCCCCTCCTGCCGCGCATGCCAGTCCCGGAACAGCGCCTTGAACTCGGGCCACTCGAGGAGCGCTCCGAGGTCGCTGTCGACCTCGACCTTGCCGAGATGATCGTACTCGTGCTCGACGGCGAGCTTCACCTGCTCGAACGCCTTGGCGTAGTCGCCGATCGCGGCATACGCGCACGCCGCCGAGTGGAAGATGTACGGATTCTCGTGCGCGACCGGCTGCGCGCGATCGGCGATCCGCGCCGCGAGCTCGTAGGCCTTACCGGCATGCGCCTGAACGCACGCATTGTTGAGCGCGCGCAGGTAGTTCGTGCGCTCGTCGCCCTCGTCGGGAATCGGCAGGTCGAGCAGGCGCTCGTACACGGTCGTCGCCTGCAGCGGCTCGTCGGCCTGGATCGCCTTCCACGCCAGCTCCGACAATAGATTCACGTCCGCCGGCAACACCGGCGCGAGCCTCGCGAGCCGATCGGGTGCGTGCTGGAGGATCGCCTCGCCGAGATCCGAGAACAGCTCGGTCGCGACGTCGCCGTACGACGTGATCATCGCCGACGGCCCGCGCGCGATGGTCTGCGCCACGACCACCCGCGACGGCGACATTCCCGACAGCACCGCGTCGACGACCTCGACGAACCGCTCGTGCCCCGTCTTGCCCATACGCGTCGCGACGTTGAGCCGCACCCCGGGCGCGAACGTCCGCACGAGCGCGAGCAGCGCCTCGATCGAGCCGCCGAGCCCGGCCTTCTCGCCGTCGAGCAGCAGCATCGCGTGCGTGAACTGGACGTCCTCGTCGTCGGGCGACAGCCGCAGCGCCTTCTCGGTCATCGCGAGCGCGGCGGTCAGCCGATCGGGCGGCGGAACGTAATCGTCCTCGTCCGCGTCATCGACGTCCTCGTCGTCTGCATCCTCGTCGTCATCCTCGTCGGCATCGTGCACGTGGAGGTTCTCGGCTGCGAGCAGCCGCTCGGCCTCGTCGGGATCCGTCACGCCGCGCACCTCGACGGCCCTGCCGGCCTGATCGCGGATGAAGCTGATGCCGACCACGACCTCGAGCGCCGGCCACGTCTCGAACCGATACGCGCCGGTGACGCCGGGCGCGAGCCGCGCCTCGATCTCGGCGACGAGATCCTTCGGCAGCGCGAGCACGAGCTCGTCGGTCTCGCGCGTGTAGCCCGCCACCGTGCCGGGCTCCAGCGTCAACGTCGCGTCGCGCCCGCGCAGCGTGTACGACCGGCCGTGGCGAAGTCGCCCGCGCATCGCACGCGGCAGCGCCGCCGCATACAGCGCTCCCATCTCGATGCGCACGTGGCCGTCGTCGGTGGTGAGCGTCATCTCGCCGGCGAACGTCAGGTCCTCCGACGAGCCCTCTGCATCGACCCGCTCCGCGACCTCGCGCCGGATCTCGGCATCGGCGAGCACCGACGGCCGCGTCAGATCCGTGATCAGGAACGGCAGCTTCTTGCGCAGGATCTCGACCAGCCCGGTCGTCGACCACTCCTGGATCAGCCGGTACTCGTCGTCGGTGATCCCGACCACCTCGATGAACTTCGCCTTGCCGAACGGCGAGTCGATCTCGCGCAGCTCGGGATCCTCCGCGAACAGGATCGCGGTGAGCTTCGTGTCGTGGCCGAGCGCGATCGGTCCGTTGAGCCCCATCTTGTGGCCCGCATCGAACCGGTTGCCGGTGCCGAACACGTAGCGGCCGAGGTTCTGCAGGAAGTTGAGCGCCCATGTCGGGACGTCGGTCTCGTCAGGCGCTCGCCGCAGCCGCAGCGACAGCTCGAAGCCGAAGCCGCTCTCCTCGGGATCCTCGGTCTCCTTGACGAACAGATCGGTGAACCCGTACGTCACGAAGTGAAAGTGCGGCTGCGGGTCGCTGCGCAGATAGACCGAGATGCCGTGCAGCGGGTCATTGCCGCCGAGCATGTACGGCAGCGTCGTCCCGTAGTGCGCGTGCGGATCGCTGGTCCCGTAGAACGGTTCGAGCGCGCGATCGATCGCGTCCCAGCCCACCGACTCGTCGTCGTCGTCGCCACCACTCGCGTCGGGCAGCGCGTCCTCGAGCCGGTCGTTGCGCACGAGGCTGCCCACCAGCACCGCTTCGAGCTCCGGCGCGAGCTGCTCCGCGAGCATCGGTACCGCGACCTCGCGATCGTCGTCGCCGAGCTCCCGCAGCTCGTCGAGTGCGGCCAGCTGCGACGCGAGCTCGGTGCCGTCGAGCTTGCCGAGCAACGCGCGATGCGCGACCCCGTCGTCGAGCCACCGCCATGCCAGATCCGTCCACGCCGAACGCACCGTCCTCTCGAGCTCCACCACCACGCCCTCCTTCCGCGACTCCGCCGCCTTCGCCTTCGCGTCACCTTCCGCCTTGCGCGCATCTGCACGCCGCGGATCGAGATCGAGCGCGCGGAACGCCTCGAGGCGCGCACGGACGTCCTTGATCGTGCCGAGCTCGTTGCGCCCGTCGCGCAGCTCGTCGATCAGCTTCGCCGCGTCGCGCACGAGCCGCGACCGGTTGCGCCGGCCGATCTCGAGGTAGCGCGCGAGCTCGGGCTCGTCGAACAGGAACGCGCGCCACATCGAGTACAGCGCGGTCGGGATGAACTTCTCGCACGCCTCGAAGCGCGCCGCGAGCTGATCGTGCGGCAGCACCTGGTTGAAGTCGGCGTTGAACAGCCGCGCGATGTCGTCGACCTCGGTGACGCCGTCGTTCTTGAGCAGCGCCACGATCCACCGCGCGCGATAGAAGAAGAACTCGGTATCGCGGCGCTTGGGATCGAGCCGCTTGAAGTCGGCATCGAGGTCATCGATCGCGAAGTGCCAGGTCGGTGTGACCTTGCCGTAGAGCTTGCGCAGGCCGATCCCGAACGCCTCGTCGGAGATCGCGTTCGCCTGCTTGGCGCGGGCCAGCGCGGCGAGATACACGAGGCTGTCGACGGAGTCCGCGAACACGCCGGTGAACGCGTGCGTCTCGTGATCGTAGTGGAGCACCTGACGCGGGCCGTCCCACTCGTACAGCTCGACGTGATAGGTGTCGCCATTGCCCTGCGAGCCGAGGCAGAACACGCCGCAGAACGCCTCGGCGAGCCCGGTGCAGAGATAGCCCTCCTGGTCGCGCCGCACGAGCAGCTCGAACAGGTTGCCCTCGCCCGCGTCGGGCGCGAACGACGTCTCGAGCCGCAGCTCCTCGAATGCGGCATGCACGTCGCGCCCGCGCACCGCATCGAGCAGCTTCTTCATCTCGACCGGAAACTGCACGCCGTACGCGCGCTCGAACACGCCGGCCTCGGCGCTCGGCGGCGGCGTCATGTCGGTCTTGCCGAGCAGCTCGGGCAGCCCCTTCGCGATGAAGCCGTCGGGGCCGGCGGCAAACACGACATCGAGCGGCTTCGCGCCGCCGAACACGTTCACGCGATCGGCCCACGTCGCGTCGCCGGGAGGCGCGACCTTGAGCACGAGGCCGTCGTCGCCGCCGATCAGCGCGCCGCCGCCGAACCGCTCGACCGACCACAGGTGCGCGGTCAGCTTGGTGTCGAGCGTGACCCACGTGCGGCCGTCGTCGGCCGATGCGAGCGCGATGCCGCGATCACCGACCGCGACCACGCGGCCATCGGCGAGCGTCGCCACGGCTTCCAGATCCACGTCGACATTCGCGCGCACGCGCGTGAACCAGGTGCCGTCGGGAGAGCGCGCGACGAACCCGCCGTCGCCGGTGAGCACCCACGTGCCGTGCTTGGTGACGGTGAGCGCGGTCAGCGGCTTCGTCGCGCCGGTCGCGACCTTCGTGACGCCGCCCTCGCGCCAGCGATACACGTTGCCGTCGCCGCCGAGCACGACGATCTCGCCCTGCACGACGTGGATCGATGCGAGCCGCGCGGTCGTTCCGAAATCGAGCAGCGACGTGCGCTCGCCGAGCACGCGCCCCGCATAGCCCGCATCGCCGACGACCCACACCGCTCCGTCGGGAGCGAGCGCGAGCGCGAACAGGCACGCGTCGGTGCCGGTGTCGAACAGCTTCCAGGTCTGACCGCCGTCACGCGAGCACGCGAGCTGGCCGTACTCGCCGCACACCCACAAAGCGTCGCCGACCGCGAGGATGTCGCGCAATCCGAGCTCGCGCGGCGTCTTGAGTGACTCGAAGTGACGCGCGTTCGATGACGCGCATACAAACGGGTGCCGGCTCGACGTGCCGCCCGTCGCCACGAGCAGCTGATCGGTGACCGCGAAGCTGGCGACGTACCCGAGCGCATCCCCGTGCAGTGCATCGTGCAGCACCGTCAACTCGAGCTCGCCCGTCATCGCTCGCGACATCTTCGCTCGCCGCGCGTGCCGATGCGCGGGAGTCCGGCAAGAAATTACGGAGGGTCGTTGGCGTCCCAGTAATCGAGCTCGGCTTGCACGATCGCCGACAGTTCTTCACCTCGTCCGCCCTTGATCGCCCAGAGATAGTCGGTGAAGAAGTTGTTGCGCACGCGTGTGGTCCCGTGATGCGGATCCGCGAGGATCTCTTCGGGCAACCGCGGAGTACCGCCATGCTGATGGCAGCCGATGCAGTTCGTCGCCGCGTTTCCCGCACCGAGCTCGAGGTAGGGATTGCTGCACCACGTCGGCGAGCCGTCGGGCTCGAGGTAGCTCGTCGAGACGCACATCTTGTAGTTGCGCCACACACCGGGGAGCGCGGGGCGATCGGCACCGAAGTCACCATCGGGCGACGGCGACCACCACAGCGTGATCCACATCCAGTGATCGAGCTCCTTGGTCATGATGTGGAGCGCCGGCAGCCGGAACACCTGGCCGGTCGGCAGGGCGACCGTGTAGATCGCGTCGTCGGCGGGATCGGCCGAGCCGTCGGGCCTCCACGTCGCGTCGCTGCCCGCCGCGAGCCGCGCGGTCATCGCGGATGGCGAGGTATCGAAGGTGTCGAGCGGATCGCCGAGCACGCGCTGCCAGTCGGCCTTCACGATCACCGCATCGCGCGGCATCGGGCCGTCGAGGCACGTCGGATCGGCGACATCCTCCGTCGTGTACGCGACCTGCACGTCGACGGTGCCGCCATCGGGGCTGATCACGCCGACGTAGACCGGGCCGCCGCCGTCGATCGTGCAGCTCGCACCGCGGCAGTCGTACGCATCGAGCGACGGCGCCGTGCCGCGCCGCACGAGCACCTCGTCACTCGCCGTCACGGTCACCGGCGCATCGCCCGCGACGTACGGCCCGAGCACGCGCAGCTCGCACTCCGCGACCGAGACGCTGTCCGATTGCACGACCGGCGCACCGACCTTCACGGCATCGGCGGCGATCGCCGGCGGATCCTCGCCGACGCGACACGCCATCTGCCGCGCGTACGACTCGACGAGGTGCTTCGTCGCGCCCGGGCTGTAGCCGACGCGGTCCACGCCGCCGAGCCCCTGCGCCTGATCCTGCGTCTGCACCGCCGCGAGGTAGTCGAGGTAGCGCTGCTCGGGCCAGTCGGGCAGCCCGTCGAGCGCCGTGGCGTTCCACTGCAGGCCGGCGTCGCCGTCGATCGCAGCCCGCGCGTGGCGCTGCGCCGGCGTCAGCGCGCGATACAGATCCTCGAACGT
>Ga0207683_10001081_pt1 | contig 24825 bp, 19 predicted proteins | sample KBSM73metaG_FD_184333 | JGI IMG/M metagenome (GOLD analysis project Ga0207683, IMG submission 184333) | Miscanthus rhizosphere microbial communities from Kellogg Biological Station, Michigan, USA - KBS M7-3 metaG (SPAdes) (version 2) | ecosystem: Host-associated > Plants > Roots > Rhizosphere >... | reverse complement strand
GCTCGCGTGGGTGCGCGAGGGCATGAACCACATCTACACCGGCCGCGATCACATCAGCTTCGTGCTCGCGCTGTTGCTCGTCGTGATGCTCGTCCGGAAGCCGGACTGGCAGGTGCGTCCGCCGATCGCCACGCTGCGTGCCACGGCGACCGTGATCACCGCGTTCACGATCGCGCACTCGGTCTCGCTGATCGCGGCGTCGCTCGGCTGGGTTCACCTGCCGTCGCGCTTCGTCGAGAGCATGATCGCGCTGTCGATCGCGTACACCGCGTTCGAGAACATCCTCAAGCCCGACGTGCCGTGGCGGTTCTACCTGACGTTCGGCTTTGGCCTCATCCACGGCCTCGGGTTCGCGAGCACGCTCGCGGTGCTACTGCCGCCGAGCGGCGTGATCGTCCCGCTGCTCTGCTTCAACCTCGGGGTCGAGATCGGACAATTGACGATCGTGGTCGTCGCGCTCCCCGTCTTCTATATGGTGGCGCGGCTGCTCGGCGCGCACGCGTACCGTCGCACCCTCATGCCTGCGATCTCGGTGGGAATCTTCGTGCTCGGCGCGATCTGGCTCGTCGAGCGTGCGCTCCAGGTGACCATCATCGGCATGTAGGCCTACATGCGGCATACCGGCGAGCCCCTTCACGCAGCTTGAGAAACGGCCGATACTGAAACCACATTGGCAGTCTCCGACCCAAGCGCACCGCCTGAAGAGGCTGGCAAGCCGATCATCATCTGTGTCGATGACGACCGGACGAACCTCAACGCACTCGATCGCGTGTTGCGCGCACGCTGCACGGTGCTGCTGGCGCAAAGCGGCGAAGAGGCGCTGAAGCACCTCGAAGAGAATCGCGAAGTCGCGGCAGTGCTTGCAGATCTCCGCATGCCGGGCCTGCCGGGAGCCGAGCTGCTCGCCCGCGTGTCGCAGCTACGGCCGTCATGTCGGCGCGCTGTCGTCACCGGGTTTCCGGAGTCCGACGAGCTGATCGCCGCAATTAATGCAGGTCATCTGCATTACGTGATTACCAAGCCGTGGAAGCTGACCGACCTCCTGCAGGTCGTCGACCAGCTGATCCACACGTTCAAGCTCGAGCGTGACAACAACCGGCTGCTCGAGGAGCTGCGCGGCGTCAACACGCAGCTGCGGGAGCACGAGCGGATCCTCGAGGCGCAGCTCTCCGAGCGCGGCCGCGAGATCTCGGCGGCGACCGAGCAGCTCGCGCAGATGGGCAGCCAGCTCGATGCGCTGACGCTGCGCGACCCGCTCACCGGCCTTTACACGCACCGCGCATTCCAGGAGCGGCTCCGCGAGGAGGTCGCGCGCGCGATGCGCTACAGCCAGCCGATGTCGCTGCTCATCGCCGACATCGATCAGTTCGCGAGCGTCAACTACGACCTCGGTTACCAGGCCGGCGACGACATCCTGCGCAAGATGGCGCTGATCCTCCAGGAGGACGAGTCGCCGGATCGCGTGCGGAGCTCGGACATCGTTGCTCGCTACTCCGGCGAGGAGTTCGTGCTCCTGCTGCCCGAGACCGCCAAGCCCGGCGCGCTGACGAAGGCCGCACGACTCCGCGATGCCGTCGCAGGCGCCTCGTTCTCGAACAACCGCAAGCTGTCGCTCTCGATCGGCGTCGCGTGTCTCCCCGAGGACGCCGCCGATCCCGAAGGCCTGCTCACCGCCGCCGAGGCCGCGCTGCGCGGCGCCAAGCGTGGCGGCCCGGGCCGCATCCACTTCTTCTCGTCGGGCGAGGGCGGGGCGCCGGGTGCGCAGCGCAGCCGGCCGTTCGGGCGCGTGCGCGAGGCCGAGGTCGATCGCTTCCGCCCCTATCAGGAGCGGATGAACGAGGTCACCGCGATCCTCCAGCGCGACCGCTCGCTGTCGTGCCTGCTCGTCGACCTGTCGCGCCTGCACAAGGTCGAGCTCGACCTCGGCGTCGCGCATCACAGCGAGATCTACGACCACGCCGCCGCGGTGCTCGATCGCCTGCGTGGCGCGGTCCTCGATCCGGCCGACCTGATCTGTCGCTCCGGCGACGGCGACGGCTACCTCATCATCCTCGCGCCGCGTGGCGCGCATCGCATCGACCTCGAGGCCCTCGCGCTGGCGGTCGAGCGCGCGGTCGAAGAGGCGCTCGCGCCGATGGTCAGCGAGGTGCTGCGCGAGCAGCCGCGGATCACCGTCGGTCACGCGCGCGTGCTCGGCAATACGCTCGTCCGTCCCGAGCGCCTGACCGCCCGCCTCATCACCGATGCCGGCGCCAACGCGCGTAACCTCCGCGAGCGCAAGGCGCACCGCGATCGAACGACGCTGCAGGACGTGATCCTCGGCGAGGGCCTGACCTCGGTCTACCAGCCCATCGTCGACCTCGGCACCGGCGACATCTTCGCGTATGAGGCGCTCACGCGCGGCCCCAAGGGCACGTCGCTCGAGTCGCCTGCCACGCTGTTCGCGATCGCCGAGGAAGTGGATCTCACCGTCGAGCTCGACCGCGCCTGCTTCCGCGGCGCTCTGCGCAACGCGATGACGCTCGAGCCGGTGCATCGCCTGTTCGTGAATCTGTTGCCGATGTCGTTCTACGACTCGGCGTTCATCGAGGTCGAGGTCGGCAATCTGCTCTCGGCCGCCGGCCTCACGCCCGCGAACATCGTCTTCGAGATCACCGAGCGGCTCGCGATCGAGAACTTCGCGTCGTTCAAGCGCGCGCTCGCCGCGTACACCGCGATGGGCTTCGGCGTGGCGATCGACGACGTCGGCACCCGCCACTCGAACCTCGAGACCGTGATGTCGCTGCGCCCGCACTTCATCAAGATCTCCGACGTGCTCGTACGCGGCATCGCCCGCTCGACGGTGAAGCGCGAGATGCTGCGCTCGCTGCGCCACATCGCCGAGACGATCGACGCCGTGATGGTCGCCGAGGGCATCGAGCACGTCGAGGACGTCCTCGCGCTGCGCGACCTCGGTCTGCGCTACGGCCAGGGCTACTACATGGCGCGCCCGGGCCCGCCGTTCCCGACGCTGCCCGACTACGTGCGCGCCGAGCTGCGCAGCATCACGCCGAGCACCGCGCCGCCGCCGCCCGCGCCCATCGCCGGCGATCCCGACGAGGAAGACGACGAGAACCTCGCGATCCCGGTCGCCGTGCAGAAGGCCACCGTGATCCCGCGCAGCGCGTTCGGCCGGCCCGAGGACGAGATCACGAGCGACTTCTCGCTCCCCGGCATGGAACGCCGCCCGCGCGCCTCCGAGCCGCCGACCGACCCGCCGCCGGTGGCCGCCGCGCCGGCCACGCCCCAGCCGTGGCAACCGCTCAGCGATGACGAGGCGACCGGCGAAGCACTGCTCTCCAGCCTCAAGCGCTCCGAAAACGCGCCCGAAGGCGAGCCAGGACCGGGGCGACCAGGTTTAAACTGACGCGGTCCTCATGGACCGCAACGCGTTTCACAAGCTCCTGGCTTTCGGTATCGAGCGAGGAGTCTCGGATATCCACTTCGAGGTCGGGTACCCGCCTCACTACCGCCTCCACGGCGAGCTGCTCGGCGCGATCAAAGTCCCGCCGATGACCGCGGCCGACACCGAGTCGATCGCGCGGATGATCCTCGAGGATCGCAGCATCACCGCGGACTTCACACGCCGGTTCGCCGAGATCGACGTGTCGTACTCGCTCGCGTCTCGCGGCCGGTTCCGCGCCTCGATCTTCCGCCAGCGCGGCTCGGTCGGCATCGTCATGCGCCTGATCCCGATCCAGGTGCTGTCGATCGAGCAGCTCAACCTGCCGCCGGTGCTCGCCGAGATCGCCGACGCCCGCCGCGGCATGGTGCTCGTCACCGGCGCGACCGGCAACGGCAAGACCACGACGATGGCCGCGATGCTGCGCTACATCAACGAGACGCGGCACGCGCACATCGTCACGATCGAAGATCCGATCGAGTTCATCCACGAGCCGCAGAAGTGCATGATCATCCAGCGCGAGGTCGGCGCGGATACCGAGAGCTTCCGCGACGCGATGACCGCGGCGATGCGCCAGGATCCCGACGTGATCCTCGTCGGCGAGATCCGCGATCGCGAGACCGCCTCCACCGCCCTCAAGGCCGCCGAGACCGGCCACCTCGTGATCTCGGCGATCCACACGCCCGACGCGGTCGCGACGATCCAGCGCTACGTCGGCCTGTTCGAGACCGATGCGCAGGACGTCGTCCGCGATCGCCTCGGCGACTGTCTCCAGGCGGTCGTGTCGCTGCGCCTGCTCGCGTCGAAGGATGGCCGCCGCCGGCTGCCCGCCGTCGAGATCCTGCGCGTCACGCGGACGATCCGCGAGTGCATCCGCTCGGCACGCCTCAACGACATCCCCGAGCTCATCCGCAAGGGCCGCGATCTCTACTCGATGCAGCTGTTCGATCAGCACCTGATCGACCTCGTCAACGCGGGCCTGGTCTCGATGGAGACCGCGATCTACGCCAGCTCGAATCCCGAAGAGTTCGAGCGCGCGCTCCGCGTCGAATAGATCGACCCGAAACGACGAAGCCCGCCGGTGGTATCGGCGGGCGGTGTTAACGGCGGGTCGTGGTGCTACCGACTCACTGTATCAGTGGCGCTTCGTCGGCACGTTCGACGGCGGCGCACTCGGGTGTGAGACCACCGGCGACGGCTGGCCACCACCACCGCTCCGCGTGTTCGGCGGCGGCTGCACCGTGTGCGACCCCATGTTCGGCGGACCGGCGGGCGGCTCGGGACGCATCGGGCCGACCGGACCACGCGGCGGCTGCACGGGCTGCGGCTCGGGACGCATCGGGCCGACGGGCCCGCGCGGCGGCTGCTGCACGGGCTGCGGCTCGGGACGCATCGGGCCGACGGGGCCGCGCGGTGGACCACTCGGGTTGATCGGCGTGCCGGTCACCGTGTTCGGCGGCGGGTTCGCGTCGTGCGGCCCCATGTTCGGCGGTCCCTCCGGCTGTTGCGGACGCATCGGACCGACCGGACCCTGCGGGCGACCCCAGCCGTTGCCGTTGCCGTTGCCGTTACCGACCGGCGCGCCGGTCACCGTGTTCGGCGGCGGGTTCGTATCGTGCGGAGGCAACGTCACCGGACGCTGCGGACCGGTTCCACCGGTTCCAACCGCGCCACCGTTCGGATGCTGCCAGCCACCCGCGGGCGGCGGCGTGTGCCAGCCCGGAGGCGGCGCTACCACGGCAGGACGACCATCGCGATGATCGCGAACCTGCCAGCCACTCGGCACGCGATCGGGACGCGACCAGTAGCCGGGCGTGTAGACGTACGCGCCGCCGGTGTAGTCGTAGTACGGCTGCACGTAGACGTAGCCCTCTTGCTGGCGCTCCCAGCGGCCGCTGACCCACGTCCACTCGTAACCGTTCCAGTGCCAGTAGCCGTCGATCCAGACGTAGCCGTAGCCGGGCGACGCCGTCATCGACTCGTACAGCGGCTCCGGCGGCATGCTCGACACGTAGTACGGGCTCGGCGTACCCACAGACACGCTCGCCTGGTAAGCAGGCTGGCCGTAGCCATAACCGTAACCGCTGTTCACGGGCGTGGTGTCACGGACCACACACGCCTGGGCGGCAAATCCCAGCGCCGCGGTCCCGATCCACTGAGCCAAGCGATTGAAACGCATCCGACATGCCTCCCGACGGTTGGACGGCTAATCACAACCAGTCATTCACTGTAGTTGACGCTACCCAGGTCCACAAGTACACAGAACGCCGATGAAAACGGTCTTCTCGGGCATCCAGCCTTCAGGAGAGCTGCACCTGGGCAACTACCTTGGGGCCGTCCGCAACTGGGTCGGTTTGCAGGAGTCGTACCGCTGCGTTTTCTGCGTCGTCGACTATCACGCCATCACCCAGACGTACGAGGTGAAGGAGATGAGGCGACGTGTAGACGACATGGTCGTCGACCTCCTCGCCCTCGGCATCGATCCCGAGAAGTCTCTGTTGTTCGTGCAGTCGTCAGTGCCCGAGCACACCGAGCTCGCGTGGGTGCTCAACAACGTGAGCCACATGGGCGACCTCGAGCGCATGACGCAGTACAAGGACAAGATCGAGCACCAGCCGGAGAACGTGAACGTCGGCCTGTTCACCTATCCCGTGCTGATGGCGGCCGACATCCTGCTCTACAAAGCAGAGCGAGTACCGGTCGGACAAGATCAGCTGCAACACCTCGAGCTGTCGCGGCGCATCGCGCGCACGTTCAATCATCGGTTCGGACAAACGTTCCCCGAGGCCGAGCCGCTGCACTCGACCGTGCCCAAGCTGCTCGGGCTCGACGGTCAGGCGAAGATGTCCAAGTCGCTCAAGAACCACATCCCGCTGTCGGTCTACGGCAACGACAAGGCGCTGTGGAAGCTGATCGGCCCGGCGAAGACCGATCCGGCGCGCGTGACGCGCGAGGATCCCGGCACGCCCGAGGTCTGCAACATCTTCTCGATGCACAAGGCGATGTCGCCCGAGGCCGACATCGAGTGGGCGCGCCAGGGCTGCTCGACGGCGGGCATCGGCTGCGTCGACTGCAAGAAGAAGCTCGCCGAGAACATGCAGAAGTACTTCGCGCCGTACGTCGAGCGTCGCAAGGAGATCCTCGCGAAGCCCGGCTACGTCGACGAGGTGCTCGCGGCCGGCACGGCGAAGGCGCGTGCGATCGCGCAGGTGACGATGCGCGAGGTGCGTGACAGGCTGGGGCTGTGGCACTCGCCCTAGGCACGCGTCGCTCGACGGTGGCCGCGGTCGGCAGCGCGCTGCTCGCGATGGCACTCGCGATCGCCGTGGCGGGCCGCAGCTGTCGCGTCGAGCCGCCGGGGCCCGAGGTCACGGTGCACGATCTTCTGCACGCCGCGAACGCCGGCGATCGCGACACCGTCTACGAGCTGCTCGCACCGGCCACGCAGGCGCGGCTCGAGGCCGAGGCTCATCGCGCGACCGATCTCGTCGGCGCGACCACGCGGTACAGCGCGAAGGATCTGATCTCGATCGGCGCCTCCGAAGGCGTCGCAGCGCCGACGGACATCACGGTCCTCGAGGAGCGGGGCGACCATGCGACCGTGCAGGTCGTCGGGCCCGCGGGACGCTCGCTCCTGCAGCTGGTGCGCGTCGAGGGGCGCTGGCGCGTCGAGCTGCCCAGGTACGGCCAGGGCCTGTAACGCCCGCGCGGGGTAGGCTCTCCAACGAGCATGGTCGATCCTGCGCTTGCCCTCGATTCGGACTCCGCGATCATCGCGCGCGTGGTGGATGGTGCGCGCGCCGAGTTCGAGACGCTCGTGCGCCGGCACAACCAGCGGCTGTTCCGCGCGGCGCGCGCGATCGTCAAGAGCGACGTCGAGGCCGAAGACGTCTTGCAGCAGACCTGGCTCGAGATCTATCGCCACCTCGGCCAGTTCCGCGGCGACGCTCAGTTCACGACGTGGGCGACGCGGATCGCGGTCAACGCGGCGATCGCGCACGCGCGCAAGCAGCCGGTGATCGCCGAGGTCGTCGAGACCGGTGGCGACGCGACGCAGGACGACACGGTCGAGCAGGCGCAGCTCGGCAAGATCCTCGAGAAGTGCCTCCAGCAGCTGCCGCAGGGCAGCCGCGAGGTGATGGTGCTGCGCGACGTGCTGGAGCTCGACACCGCGGAGACCGCGGCGGCGCTGGGCCTCACGCAGGAAGCCGTGCGCGTGCGGCTGCATCGTGCGCGCGCGGCAGTGGCGGCCTCGCTCGTCGATCGCATGGACGGCGTCTACAAGTTCGACGGCGCGCGCTGCGATCGGATCACGCAGGCCGTCATGTCCGCGATCCCGTGATATTCCGGAGGGCATGCGAAAGCTCGCGTGCCTCGCCCTCGTCGCATGCGGTCACCCGGCCCCCGCGCCCGTGGTGCCGCAGCCGGCCCCGGCGGTCGCGCAGCCCGCGCCGGAGGTAGCCGTGCCTGCAGTACCGAAGCATCCGTGGCCCGCGACGCGCACCGACGACATCGTCGACCAGCTCCAGGGCAAGACCGTCAGGGATCCGTATCGCTGGCTCGAGGACGAGAAGAGCCCCGAGGTCCAGGCGTGGATGACGGCGCAAGATACGTACGCGCGCGGCCTGCTCGCGAGCTATGCCGGCCGCGACGAGATCGCGAAGCGCGTCGCGCAGCTGTTCTACTACGACGCCGTCGGCGCGCCGATCCATCACGGCGAGCGCGAGTTCTACACGCGCAAGTTCGCCTCGAAGGAGAAGACGGTCGTCTACACGCGCGACAAGCTTGGGCGGGGGCGCGATGAGATCGAACATGTGCTGTTCGATCCGAACACCTGGAGCGAGGACGGCAGCAAGGGCCTGCACGGCTGGTATCCGAGCTGGGACGGCAAGCACGTCGCGTACGCGGTCAGCGAGCACAACTCCGACGAGACCGTGATGCACGTGATCGACGTCGCGACCGGCAAGGACCTGCCCGACGTCATCGACGGCACGAAGTACGCGGCGGCATCGTGGACGCCCGACGGCCACGGCTTCTACTACACGTGGGTGCCGCCCGCCGGTTCGGTGCCGGTCGCCGATCGCCCGGGCTTTGCGGAGCTGCGGTTCCACAAGCTCGGCAGCGATCCGGCGAAGGATCCGATCGTCCACGAGGCGACGAAGAACGCAGAGACGTTCCTCGGCGGCGGCGTGTCGCGCGACGGCCACTGGCTGCTCGCGGTCATCCAGCACGGCTGGAACTCGAGCGACATCTATTTCCGCGACGCGCGCAAGCCGGGGCCCTGGCAGACGCTCGTCGAGGGCGTGGCGGCGAACTTCGACGCGACCGTGTGGCGCGACCACTTCTACGTGACGACGAACGACGGCGCCGCGCGCTATCGCGTGTTCAAGGTCGACCCGAAGAAGCCCGAGCGCGCCGCGTGGAAGGAGATCGTTCCCGAATCCGACGCGACGCTGCAGCACACCCAGGTCATCGGCGAGCACCTCGTGATGACGTACCTGCGCAACGCGGCGAGCGAGATCGAGATCCACGATCTCGACGGCAAGCTCGTCCACAAGCTCGACCTGCCGCCGCTCGGCACGGCCGATGGGATGAGCGGCAACCCCGACGAGGACACCGGCTATGTCGCGTACACCTCGTTCACCGAGCCGCAGATCATCTACAAGGCGAGCGTCAAGACCGGCAAGGTCGAGGAGTGGAACCGGATCAAGCTGCCCGTCGACACGAGTGGCTTTGTCACCGAGCAGGTCTTCTTCCCGTCGAAGGACGGCACGAAGATCTCGATGTTCATCATCCACGGCAAGGGCACGCAGAAGGACGGCTCGAACCCGACGATCCTGTACGGCTACGGCGGCTTCAACGTCAGCATGACGCCGTCGTTTGCGGGCTCGCGCGCGGTGTGGCTCGAGAAGGGCGGCGTGTATGCGATCCCGAACCTGCGCGGCGGCGGCGAGTACGGCGAGGACTGGCACCAGAACGGCATGCTGTCGAAGAAGCAGAACGTCTTCGACGATTACATCGGCGCGGCCGAGTACCTCATCAAGGAGGGCTGGACGTCACAGGCGCACCTCGCGATCAGCGGCGGCTCGAACGGCGGCCTGCTCGTCGGGGCGGCGGTCACGCAGCGACCGGATCTATATCGCGCGGTGATCTGCGCGGTGCCGCTGCTCGACATGCTCCGCTATCACCTCTACGGCTCCGGCAAGACCTGGGTCCCGGAGTACGGCTCCGCCGACGACCCGGCGCAGTTCGCGGCGCTGTGGGCGTACTCGCCGTACCGCGTTGGCGTCGATGCGGGCCCGCGTCAGTACCCGGCGGTGCTGTTCGATAGCGCCGATCACGACGACCGCGTGGATCCACTTCACGCCCGCAAGCTCGCGGCGGTTCTCCAGGCCAATCAAACGGCGGAGGCCCCGATCCTCTTACGCATCGAGCGTAACTCCGGTCACGGCGGCGCCGACATGGTGAAGTCGCAGGTCGAGAGGGTCGCCGATCAGTTCGCCTTCCTGCTCGCTCAGCTGAAGTGATCTGCTATCACCGCTGCATGAGATCAGCTTGGGCGTTGCCGCTGCTCGTTGCGTGCACGAGTGCCTGCACGGGTAGCGGCGGTGTGAAGCGTCCGTATCCGGACCCGACGGCGGAGGACATCGTGACGCGCCTCGCGAAGAAGCGCGCCGAGCTGACATCGTTCACGGCCGATTCGACGATGGACTACTGGCTCGGCAACCAGCGCATGAAGGGCGAGGTCTACGTGATGGGCACGCCGGGCGCCAAGGTCCGGTTCGCGGCGCTGTCGCCCGCGGGCGGCTCGACGATGATCGAGATGGCATGCAATGGGCGCGACTTTACGCTCGTCGATCACCAGAACAACTGCTCGCTCACCGGGCCGTGCGACAAGAGCTCGATCGCGCAGTTCTTCCGGATCGAGCTCGCGCCCGATGACTTCTTTCACCTCGCGGTGGGAACGCCGCCGGTGATCGACGGCGCGACCGGCACGCTGACGTGGGATGCGTCGCACGGCTACGAGAAGCTGACGTTGAAGAGCGCCGAGGGCACGCAGCACCTGACGCTCGACATGAAGGGCAACCACCTCGACGTGATCGACAGCGATCTGGTGGGCGCAGACGGCAAGACCGTGTGGTCGGTCGCGAACGCCGACTTCATGGATGTCGACGGGCACCGCGTTCCGGGCAAGACGCGATTCAAGTCCCCCGATCAGAAGCAGGACCTGCTCGTCGAGTGGGGCACCGATGGCCGCAAGCTCAACCTGCCGCTTGACGACGCCAAGTTCGCGCTGGCGGCGCCGGCGGGCCTGCCGATGTGCGGCCAGACGGTCCAGATGCAGCCAACTCAGCCTGGCAGCAACGGATCTGGGCCCGGAACGCACCCCTGATCCGCTGACCCGACCGGGTCGTACATGGCATCGTGGGGAGGATGAAACGGCGCCGCGTCGCGCTCTCGCTCGCGATCCTGTGGATCGTCGGGTTCGAGCTCGTGCCGTGGCTCCACATCGCGCTCCACGGTCACCTCGCGCCGCACCATCACGACGCGAACGGCGCCGACATCCTCGATGACCACGACGCGGTGGTCGACGAGCACGCGCCCGCGCATCACGACGTCGTCGATCATGACAATGACCTCGACGCCGAGGTCGACGAGCACGCACCGGCCCATCACGACGATGACCTCGACAGCGAGGTCGACGAGCATGGCGTTCCGGTCCATCTGGCTGCCTCCAAAGCGGCCGCGGATCGCGATTCCGCGCATGACGGCGAGGCGCACTTGCTCGCCGCTCTCGCTCACGGTGCTCACAGCCTCGCGCACCACGGCATCGCCGTGCCGGTGCCGGCGCCCGCCGTGACGTCGCCGCTGCCGGTCGACCGGCGGCCGATCACGCTCGCGATCGCGGCTTCGCTTGTCTGGCTGTCCGCGGCGGTTCCCGAGGCGAGCGCGCGCGGTCCGCCAGCGTTCCTGGTCTGAGCAGAACTGATCCTCTGCGATGGCGAGCCATGGGCCGTCCGTCGCGGCGTTCTCTCGCTTCACCAGGACATCGTCATGTCATCGAGACTTGCGGCCGGCGCGATCGGCGCCGTGATCGCGTGCGCCTTCGTGCGCGTTTCATTTGCACAGCCAGAACCTGCACCCGGTGCCGGATCGGGATCCGACGCCGGCAGCGGCTCGGGCTTCGACGTCGGTAGCGGATCGAGCTCGGTGGGCTCGGACTCTGCGGGCTCGGGCTCTGCGCAAGCGCCGGCGGTCGTGCCCGCGCCGGTGGTTCCACCGACCGGGACCGGCGATGGTATCAAGCTCGACGCCCAGGGCCTGCCGATCTTCTGCGGTCCCGACGGCAAGCCGCTCGCGAACGACGAGGTGATCGAGATCGACGACACCGCGCCGGCCGAGTCGGCCTCGTCGGTGCACCTGACGACCGAGGATCTTCAGTACCGCTCGCGCACGCAGGTCTCCGACATCCTGCGCCAAGTGCCGGGTTTGATGGTCAGCCAGCACGCGGGCGGCGGCAAAGGCGACCAGTACTTCATCCGCGGCTTCGATGCAGATCACGGCACCGACATCGCGATCTACGCCGACGGCGTGCCGGTGAACATGCCGAGTCACGGCCACGGCCAGGGCTACGCCGACACGCACTTCCTGATCCCCGAGACCATCGGCGTCGTCGACGTGCACAAGGGCCCGTACGATGCGCGGTTCGGCGACTTCTACACCGCCGGCGCGATGGAGCTCGGCACGATCGACAAGATCGACGGCCCGACGACGTGGATCGCCGGCGGCGTGCCGCTCGCGGGACCGAAGGCGTTCGATCAGTACAACCGCCGCATCGTCGGAATGGCGAGCCCGGGGATCCGCAACAACGCCGACGACAAGGCGCTGATCGCGGTGCAGCTCGCCGACACCGACGGCCCGTTCGAGAACCCGCAGAAGTTCGAGCAGGGCAACGCGCTCGTGAAGTGGCAGGGCGATGTGGGCCGCGGCGACCTCAAGCTCGAGACCAGCTGGTACTCCGCGAAGTGGAACGCGTCGGGGCAGGTGCCCGAGTCGGCGGTGCGCGACGGGCTCGTCGATCGGTTCGGCTCGCTCGATCCGAGCGAAGGCGGCGACACCGCGCGGACCAGCGCCCAGCTCGGCTACACGGTGCGCGACGACCACGGCGGCACGTGGGCCGCATCCGCCTACCTCGTTCAATACAACTTCCGGCTCTACTCGAACTTCACGCTGTTCGCGCGCGACCCGGTGCACGGCGACGAGATCGAGCAGGATGACGTACGTACGGTGTGGGGGCTCGACACGCGTTACTCGCGGCGCTTCGACTTCATCGACATGGATTCGATCGTCACGTTCGGGGCGCAGATGCGCAACGACGACGTCGACAACGGCCTGTGGCACGCCGAGAAGCGCGTGCGTCTCGACGAGTGCTTCGACAAAACCACGAACCCGTGTAACCACACCGAGGATCGGATCCGCGACGTCGGCGCGTACGCCCAGGCGACGATCCACCTGTTCCCGCACGTCCACGTGCTGCCGGGGATCCGGTTCGAGTACGTGACGTGGGACGTGACCGATCTCGATCCGGCGACCGAGACCGATCCGACCGCATCGGCGAACGGCACCGCCGGCAAGGGCATGGTGCTCCCCAAGCTGTCGGTCGAGGCCGAGGTCACGTCGAAGCTCGACGTGTTCGCGAACGCGGGCAGCGGCTTTCACTCCAACGACGCGCGCGGCATCGTGATGAACGAAGGCCGCGGTGCACTCGCTCGCGCTCTCGGCATGGAAGCGGGCGTGCGCACGAGCATGATCCCGCACGGCCACGTGTCGGCGGACTTCTGGTACCTGCACCTCGACTCGGAGCTGGTATGGAACGGCGACGAGGGAGGCACCGATGCATCGGGCGCGACGCGCCGCTACGGCGTGGATCTCGAGGCCGCGTGGAATCCGCGGAAGTGGCTGCGCCTCGACGCCAACGTCAGCATCGCGCACTCCGCGCTGGTCGCGAATCACGGTAACAGCGGCGCGCTCGCGCTCGCGCCGAAGCTGATGGGGCAGGGCGGCGTCACGCTGGTCAAGGGCGAGCAGTTCATCGCACTGCGCGCACGCGGCATCGCGGATCGCCCGGGCAACGACGCCGACACGCTCACCGCCGAGGGCTACCTCATCTTCGATCTGATGGCCGGTCGCAGCTTCGGCAAGCGCGTCAACGTGAACCTGACGCTCAACAACCTGCTCGACAGCGACTGGCGCGAGGCGCAGTTCGCCGACACCTCGCGCGTCACGCCGACCGCGCCGCTCGTCGAGCAGATGCACTTCACGCCGGGCATCCCGCTCACCGCGACCGCGACGCTCGCGATCACCTACTGATGGATCACGCGGACGTGATTGAACGGCATGCCGTCGCCGTGGTTGCCGTCGGCGACCACGATGCGTGAGCCATCGGCGGTCACGTCGAGGCCCTCGACCGCATTGAACTGCACCTGCGACGGTGTGTCGCTATCGAGGTAGCCCTCGGTGCCGCCGGCGACCGTGGTCACGACGCCGTTCTTGAATTTCGCGATGGCGTGCGCTTCCCACTCCGAGATGTAGATCACGCCGCTCGCGTCGATCGCGAGGCCTTGCGGCTTTCCGAGCGTTCCCGGCGCCACGACGTCGGTGACGACGCCGGTGAGCGTGACGCGGCGCAGGTCGCCGTTGTCGACCTCGCTGACGATCAGATCGCCGTCGGAGTACACGAGGTCCCACGGCTGCGCGAACAGCGCGGCGGCGCCGGTGCCGTTCGTGTGCCCGGCGAGATCGAGTGTGCCGGCGAGCGGTGTCACGAGGCCGGTGGCGGGATCGAGCAGCTCGACGACGTGGTGATCGTAGTCCGACAGTGCGATGCGGCCGTCGGGGAGCACGGCGAGACCGCGCGGACGGCCGATGTCGCGGGCGAGCACGGTCGCGGCGCCGGTCGCCGGGTTGAGCCGCCACACGGTGCCGGTGGTCTCGGAGTGCTGCAGCATATCGTCGTCGTCGGTCTCGACGATCAGGTAGCCGGTCGCGTCGATCGCGAGGCCGAACGGCTTGGCCAGCTGGGCGAGCGTCGAGGTCTTGCCGGTCGCGTCGACCTTGCGGATCCGGTTGTCATCGAAGTCGGCGACGTACGCGATGCCACTCTCGGAGATCGCGACGTTCACCGGGTTCGAGAACCGCGCCGTGCCACGCGCGCCATCGGCGCTCCCGGCCTCGGCGCAGCCCGCGAGCGTCGCGACCTTCATCGTGAGCGCGGGCAAGTCGCACGGCCCGAGTGGCGCGTCGGTGGGCGCGTCGACCGGTTCCACGGCTGCGTCCGGAACGATCGGCGTCTTGAACGCGCATCCGGCCACCACCACGAGCACGCCACACCGGAACATCGTCCTGAAGTGTATCAGGGCTCGATGCCGTCGCGCTTCATCTCGTCGACGGTGGCCTCGCTCGCGACCGCAGGTGCCTTGTACCAGCCGGGGTCGGCCCCGAGGTGGTCGCGCACCTTCAGCAGGGTGAACATGCCTCCCATATCGATCGGGCCGAACGGGCCTTTGCCGCCGACCATGGAGATCGAGTTCTTCGGCTGCGGCATCGCCATCGGTTCGCCCATGCCGGTCGCGCCCATCACCATCGAGCCGGGCACCACGCGGCCGAGCTTGGCGTCGAGTCCGGCGGTGTCGGCGCCGACGAGGTTCGCGGCGTCGTGGCCCATCTGGTTCATCATGTGATGGGTCATGTGACAGTGCAGCGGCCAGTCGCCGGGGCGCGCGATGAATTCGATCGTGCGGGTCGCGCCGACCGGGACGACGACCGTGGTGTCGGGACGGCGCGCGCTCGCGGGGACCGTGCCGCCGTCGGTGCCGACGATCTCGAACGTGTGGCCGTGGAGATGGATCGGGTGGTGATCCATCGGGCCGAGGTTGCCGAACCGGATGCGGACGAGGTCGCCAGTCTCGGCGACGAGCGGCTCGGTCGCCGGGAATGACTTGCCGTTGATCGTGAGCACGTTGAACTCGGTCATCGCGAGCGGATCGGGGCGTGCGGCGCCGATCGGGATCTTCATCTCGTGGAGCATCAGCGCGTAGTCGCGCACGCGGCGGGGCTCGGGCGCGCGGGGATGGACGACGATCATGCCCATCATGCCGAGCGCGAGCTGCGTCATCTCGTCGGCGTGCGGGTGATACATGAACGTGCCCGCGCGATCGAACGTGAAGTCGTACTTGAACGTCTTGCCGGGCGCGATCGCGGGCTGGTTCACGCCGGCGACACCGTCCATGCCGCTCGGCACGAGCACGCCGTGCCAGTGGATCGTCGTCGATTCGGGCAGCGCGTTCGTGACGTAGATGCGGACGCGGTCGCCCTCGGTGGCCTCGATGATCGGACCGGGTGTCGAGCCGTTGTAGCCCCACGCCTGGATCTTCAGGCCCGGCGCGATCTCGTGCTCGAGCGGCGCGGCCTTGAGGTGGAAGATCTTCGCGCCGCCGGCATCCTTGAACGGCAGGAGCGCGCCGTTCGGCATCGTCACGCGATGCGCGGCGGCGCTCGCGAGCTTTGCGGTCGCGGCGACCGCGGCGGTGCCGACGAACAGGTCTCTACGGGTGATCGACATCGCGACCTCCGGGGCTCGTGGGTGGCATGTCGAGCGCGACACCAGCGCGCAGGGCGTCGACCTCGGCCATCGCGCTCCAGTAGCGGCGGAGCGCGTCGAGGTACTGGTGACCGCCGTCGGCGAGATCGCGGCGCGCGACGATCAGCTGGAACGGATCGGCGTCCATCGCGTTGTAGTGGAGCAGCGTCTCGTCGACGATCTGCTGGCGTAGCGGCAGCACGATGTCGTGGAGGTGGCGGGCCTCCTCGTACGCGGCGAGCGCGGTGATGCGGGCCGCCCGGGCCTCGGCTCGGAGCTCGACGGCGGTGGCGGCCAGCTCGTGCTGGCGGCGGGCGAGCTCGGCGTTCGCGCGGGCACGTGCACCGGCGCGCTGATCGAACAGCGGCAGCCCGAGGCGGAGCGCAGGACCGACCTCGAAGTCACCCTCGAGCTCGAGCGCCGAGACGCCGATGGCGAATTCCGGAAGGAACGCGGTGAGCCGCGCGGCGCCGGCGCGATTTGCGGCTGCGTCGCTGCGGGCGCGGCCGGCCGAGAGATCGAGGCTCGCGGCGACGGCGATCTGTTCGAGATCGTCGAGCGCGGGGGCCGCGGCGGGCAGCTCGTGCAGCGCGCCGCTCGCGAGCCAGCCGGTCTGCGCGCCCGACAGGCCGAGCAGCGCGTTCAGCTTCTCGCGGCGGCGCTCGAGCTCGGCCTCCGCGCGGGCGAGATCGATGCGGGCCTGCTCGCGCGCGTCGCGATCGCGGGCCTGCGCGAGGTCGCTCGTGTTGCCGGCCGCGTGCATGCGTTCGCGCACTGTCGCCGCTGCATCGGCCGCATCGAACGCGGTCTGGCGGAGCTCGATCTCCTGCTGCGCGGCGAGCAGATCGGCAAACGCGATCCGCACGCGCGCCGCGAGTCGCAGCGCGGTCGCCGCAGCATCGGCCTGGACTGCGACGAGCTCTGCGCGGGCCGCTGCACGCCGCCTCGGCATCGCGACCAGGCCGAGCACGTTCTGGAGCGCATCGACCTCGAGCTCGTGGTTCTTGTCCCCGAACCGCAGCTGGACGTCGACCTGCGTGGGGCCGAGCCCGACCGCCGTCGCGAGGTCGCCGCCGGCGACACCGAGCTCGTCGAGTGCCGCCGCGAGCCGCGGGCTGTTCGCGAGCGCGATCGCGACCGCGGTCTCGGCATCGATCGGCTTTCTGAGCGCCGCGCTCACATCGATCGCCGGCGCGTGCACGCGCGCATCGACCGGCGCGCGCAGGTCCTGCTGCGATGGCACGCAGCTCGCGAGCAGACATGCTGCGAGGAGACGCTTCACGGATGATGATGGTGGTGAGCGGGCGCAGAGGTCTGCGCCGCTGGTAGATCGGGATACGTGACGACACCTGCGCGCAGCGATGCGGGCGCACCTGCAAGCCGGCCGGCAGGCGCATCGGGTCGCGCGGCCACGGGCGGCGGCGGCGGAGTCACCGCGCAGCCTGCGAGCGCAAACGCGAGCAGGAGTCGCATCACATCGCCATCGAGCAGCTGCCCGCGCTGAGGTGTGCGGCGTGCATGCGCAGCTCCGACTGGATCGCCGCGGCGTCTGCGCCGGAGAACACGAGCTTCGCGCCGTGATCGATGTGCTGCGAGGTGACCTTCGCGTCGTGCGCGACCATCGCCGCGAACGACGACGTGTCGCTCGGGTGCGCGTGCGCCGCGGCAAACGCATCGGTGCGGGCCTGTACATCGGTCGCATTGCCGGTCGTCACGAACACCATCGCGGCGCCGTCGGTCGTGTCCTCGACGGTGATGCTCGTGCCGGGGACCTCGAGCGGACAGGTCGGATCCGACGTACCGGTCGGCGGCGGAACCGTCGATCCGGACTTCGCAGGCTGCCCGCATGCGAGCAGCAGGACGAGGAAAAGGCTACGCACGGCGCGGGTATAGCATTACCCAGCCGGTCACACTTCCGGCGAGCAAGCCGACGACGATGCCGAGCGCGCCGGCGAATCCGGTCGTCGCGCAGCCGAGCAGGCCGGTGAGGATCGCGGCGGCGACGGCGCCTGCAGCGTAGCGGCGCGGCGAAGGATCGCGGGCGGCGATCCGTCCGACGAAGATGCCGACGAGCGAGCTGGTACCGAAGCACGTCAGCATGCACGTGAGCGTGGGCTGCATCTGACAATCGGGACAGTGACCGCCGTGCGCGAGCGCGAACACGACCGCGGGTGCGAGCATCGGCGGCAGGCCGGCGATCACGCCGCCGAGCGCACCGCGGCGCCAAGCACCACCGCGCCAGCCGAGCGTCGCGAGCGTCGCTGCGAGCGCGGCCGCGATGAGGAACGTCGCCTGCGTCGTGCGATGCAGACCGATCGCGAGCGCGGTGATCGCCGCGGCGATCGCGAGCCCGCGCAGCGCCGCGAGCACGTGAGCTCGCTCGTACGCGCCGCGCGCGCGACGAAGGACTTCAGAGCGTGCCATGGCGGGACCTCCAGGAGGTGCGCAGGCGGCCGAGCGCGCGCTCGAGCCGTTTGCGAAAGGTGGCGGGCTTGAGCGAGCGGCGCAGCTCGTCGTCGTCGACGAGAATGGCCGCGATCACCTCGCGGTCGCGCGCTGGGAGAGCCTCGAGCGTGTCGAGGGCGGCGCGCACGAGCTCGCGTTCCTCGGCGATTGCCGCACCGTCGACCAGCGCGAGCGGCGCTGCTTCGCCGGTCTCGGCGCGGCGGGCGAGCCGGCGACGCGCGGTGCGGCACTCCCACGTCGTGAACGTGAGCGCCCAGGTCAGCGCGTCGCGCTCGCGGTCGTACTGATCGAGCCGCCCGAACAACTTGACCAGTGCGTCCTGTGCGACGTCCTCGGCGAGCGTCGCGTCGGCGAGAAACCGGCGCGCATAGCCGGAGACCGGCGGCCACAGCGCGGCAAACAACGGATCGAGGGCAGCGCGGTCGCCATCGGCGGCGGCCGTCATCAATCGCTGCAGCTCGATCCGATCGGTCACCCGATCACGCGTGCAGGTGGCTGGGGCAGAACGGGCAGCCGGGGCAGCAGTGACCGCTCGCGCAGCACGGAGCGGCGGCACGGACGGTCGGCGAGGCGACCGCGGCGGCGGGGACGAGGATCGAGATGGCGATGCTGATGGCGCGGAGGAGCTTCATGCCTGCTATAGGCGTATCACGCGTCTTGCGTGACAGCCTGATAACCTGCGGATTCCACTGCCTCGAGCATCGCGGCCAGGGGCGCAGAGTCGTCGTGGTCGACGCTCGCCCGATCGGGCAGGCTGACCTGAACATCGCGCACCCCTGGCACTCCACGCAGCGCCTTGTCGACGTGCTTCACACATCCATTGCAGGTCATGCCGGTGATGCGCAAGGTGGTGATCACGCCCCATGAATAGCACCACGACCATCGACGTGCCCGTCCTGGGCATGACGTGCGCTGCGTGCGTGCGGCGTGTCGAGCGCGCGGTCGCGAGCGTGCCGGGCGTGACCAGCGCAGAGGTCAACCTCCCGCTGTCGCGCGCGCGGATCGTGGTCGATGCGCGGGAGCGGCTCGAGGCGGCGGCCGCGGCGATCCGCGAGGCGGGCTACGAGGTGCCGGCCGACGTGCTCGACGTGGCGCCGGGTGCGGCGCGGCTCGCGGCGATCGATCGCGCCGAGCATGAGGAAGTGCACGGCCTGCGGCGCGATGCAACGATCGCGATCGCGCTGACCGTACCGCTGCTCGCCATCGCGATGACGCACGGCCTCGTCACGGTTTTGCCGAGCGTGCCCAACGTGATCGTGCAGCTCGTGCTCGGAACGATCGTCGTGCTCGGGCCGGGCCGGCGCTATTTCCGCGGCGGCTGGCGCGCGGTGCGGCACGGCAGTCCGGACATGAACACGCTGATCGCGCTCGGCGCCGGCGCCGCCTGGCTGTCCTCGACGGTAGTCGCACTGCGCTGGCTCCTCGGCGCGGGCCCGCACCACCACATGCCGGAGCTGTACATCGAGGCCGGCGCGGCGATCGTCGCGTTCGTCATGATCGGCAAGCTGCTGGAGTCGCGCGCGCGGGCAAAGCTCTCCGAGGCCGTGCGCGGCCTCCTGTCACTCGCACCGGCCACCGCTCACCTCGAAGATGGCAGCGACGTCGCCGCCTCCGCACTCCAGCCGGGCGATCGGCTGCGCGTGAAACCGGGCGAGCGCGTCCCGGCCGACGGCACGATCGTCGAGGGCCGCTCCGCGCTCGACGAGTCGATGCTCACCGGCGAGAGCCTGCCCGTCGACAAGGACGAGGGCTCGCCGGTCTACGCGGGCACGCTGAACCAGCACGGCGCGTTGATCGTGCGCGTGGCGCGGGCCGGCGGCGACACCGCGCTGGCCCGGATCGCGCGCGCCGTCGAGGACGCGCAGGGCAGCAAGGCCCCGATCGCGCGGCTCGCCGATCGCGTGTCGGCGTACTTCGTGCCGGTCGTGCTCGTGATCGCGGCGCTGACGTTCGCGGGCTGGCTCGTCGGCGGCGCCGATGCCTCGACCGCGCTCGCGCGGATGATCGCGGTGCTCGTGATCGCGTGCCCGTGCGCGCTCGGCCTCGCGACACCCGCCGCGGTCGCGGTCGGCACCTCGCGCGGCGCCGAGCTCGGCGTGCTGTTCAAGGGCGGCACGGCGCTCGAGGTTGCGAGCCGGATCGAGATCGTGGCGCTCGACAAGACCGGCACGCTGACGACCGGCCATCCGGTGCTGGTGAGCGAGCTGCCCGACGACGTGTTGAGGATCGCGGGGTCGCTCGAGCAGGCGAGCGAGCACCCGGTGGCGCGCGCCGTCGTTGCGGCAGCGAAGGCTCGCGGCCTCGCGCTCGCGCAGCCGACACAGGTGGTCGCCGAGCCGGGCGCGGGCATCCGCGGCGTGGTCGAGGGCACGCAGGTCCACCTGTCCGGCGCGGTCACGATCGATGGCGTGGACCGCGGCCGGATCGAGATCGCCGACCCGCCGGCCGAGGGCTCGAAGGCGGCGATCGACGCGCTGAAAGACATGGGCATCGAGCCCGTGATGATCACCGGCGACCGCGAGGAGCCGGCCCGCCGGATCGCGCAAGAGGTCGGAATCGAGCAGCTGTTCGCGGGCGTGAGGCCCACGGGCAAGGCGGCCCTGGTCTCCAGGCTGCGAGAAGCCGACAAGCACGTTGCCATGGTCGGAGACGGCATCAACGACGCGCCTGCGCTCGCCGCCGCCGATCTCGGCATCGCGCTCGGCTCGGGAACCGACATCGCGGTCGCCGCCGCCGACGTCACGCTCTTGCGCGGCGGCATCAGCGCGCTGCCGACCGCCTTCGGGCTCGCGCGCGCAACCCTGCACACCATCCGGCGCAACCTGGTCGCCGCATTCGTCTACAACATCATCTGCATTCCGATCGCCGCCGCCGGCCTGCTGTCGCCGGTGCTCGCGAGCGCGGCGATGTCGCTGTCGAGCGTCTCCGTGCTTCTCTCGTCGCTGCGCTTGCGGCGCCACGGCGGCTGATCGGCGCGGGGGACTGGCTGGTACGAGCACGGGCAACGGGTGTGCCGCCAGGTGTGCTGAGCTGCGGTACATTGCTGCGTAGATGTCCGGGGTCGTGCTCGAGGTCCGCGATCTGGTGACGGAGTTCTTCACCAACGCTGGCATCGTGCGCGCGGTCGATGGGGTGTCATTCGAGATTCCCGCGCGTGGCACGCTCGGCGTCGTCGGAGAGTCCGGCAGCGGCAAGAGCGTGACCGCGCTGTCGATCATGCGCCTCTTGTCGTCGGGACGCATCGCGCGCGGCTCGGTCTGCTACGGCGGCAAGGATCTCGTCACGCTCCCCGAGGACGAGATGCGCAAGATCCGCGGCAACCGGATCGCGATGATCTTCCAGGAGCCGATGACGTCGCTGAACCCGGTGTTCACGGTTGGCGATCAGGTCGGCGAGGCGGTGCGGCTGCACCAGCGCAAGTCGAAGTCCGAGGCGCGCACGATCGCGATCGAGATGTTCCGGCTGGTCGGGATCCCCTCGCCCGAAGAGCGCGTCGATGCGTATCCGCACCAGCTGTCGGGCGGCATGCGGCAGCGCGTGATGATCGCGATGGCGCTCGCGTGCAAGCCGGACCTCCTGATCGCCGACGAGCCGACGACCGCCCTCGACGTCACGATCCAGGCGCAGATCCTCGAGCTGCTCGAGAAGCTCCAGGCCGAGCTCGGCATGAGCATCCTCTTGATCACGCACGACCTCGGCGTGGTGGCCGAGACCTGCGACGAGGTCTGCGTGATGTACGCGGGCCGGATCGTCGAGCGCGCGAGTGCCGAGACCTTGTTCGCGGCGCCCCGCCATCATTACACCGCAGGCCTGATCCGCAGCATCGCGAGCGGGCAACCCGGTGAAGCCCGGCTCGTCGAGATCCCGGGCATGGTGCCCGCTCTCCACGAGCTGCCGGTCGGCTGCAAGTTCGCCGACCGCTGCCCGCGCGTCGAGGCCAAGTGCCGCGCCGAGGAGCCCGCGCTCGTGCAGCTCGGAGCGTCACAAGTGCGCTGCTGGTTCCCGCTGGAAACGCCGAGCGCCGCCGCGGAGACGTCGCCCCGGGAGGCGCCGTGAGCCTGCTCTCCGCGCGCGGCGTCTCCAAGCACTTCCCGACGAAGGCGTCGTGGCCGTGGCAGAAGGCGCCCGCGGTGCGCGCGGTCACCGAGGTCGACCTCGATGTCGCCGCCGGCGAGACGCTCGGGCTGGTCGGCGAGTCCGGTTGCGGCAAGTCGACGCTCGGCCGCACGCTGCTGCGCCTGCTCGAGCCGACCGGCGGCACGATCACGTTCGACGGCACCGACGTCACCCATCTCACGCAGCGCGCGCTGCGTCCGCTGCGCAAGCAGATGCAGATGATCTTCCAGGATCCGTACGCGTCGCTGAACCCGCGCATGTCGATCGGCGCCGCGATCGCCGAGCCGCTCGAGATCCATCACCTCGCGAAGACCAAGACCGAGCGCGATGACCGGGTCGCCGAGCTGCTCGCGAAGGTCGGCCTGCGCGCGGATGCTGCGCGCCGCTATCCGCACGAGTTCTCCGGTGGCCAGCGCCAGCGCGTCGGGATCGCGCGCGCGCTCGCGGTGCGCCCAAAGCTGCTGGTGTGCGACGAGCCGATCAGCGCGCTCGATGTCTCGATCCAGGCCCAGATCGTCAACCTGCTCGAGGACCTGCAGACCGCGGAGCAGCTGACGTATCTGTTCATCTCGCACGATCTCAAGATCGTGCAGCACGTGTGCGACCGGGTCGCCGTGATGTACCTCGGCCGCATCGTCGAGATCGCCGAGGCCGCCACGCTGTACCGCGAGCCGAAACATCCCTATACGCAGGCGCTGCTGTCGGCCGTGCCGCGGATCGACCCCGCGAAGCGCAAGGGCCGCATCGTGCTCACCGGCGATGTGCCCAGCCCGCTGGCACCGCCCTCCGGATGCCCGTTTCACCCGCGCTGTCCCGTCAAGGACAAACCGAAGGCATGTTTCGACGAGCTGCCGAAGTTGCGCGTGCTCTCGAACGGCTCCCGCGCCGCGTGTCACGTCGCCGAATGAGCTAGTATTGCGACTCCATGCAGTCGCGCTCGGGGGAGCTCGCGATGCGGCCGTTGCCGGCCGTGTTGCTCGACCTGCACGAGGATCTTGCGACCGGCAAGCTGCAACTCCGGCGCGGCCGCGTGTCGAAGACCGTGGACCTGGTCAACGGCAACCCGGTCAGCACGGCCTCGACCCCTCGCGACGAGACGCTCGGCCACTTCCTGGTCAACAGCGGCGTCATCACCGAGGACGATCACCGCAAGGCGGTCGAGCGCGCGACCACGGTCGGCGGCAAGCTCGGTGAGGCGCTCGTGGCGCTGCAGATCCTGACGATCGAGCAGCTGATCGATCAGCTCGGACGCCAGGCGCGTCACAAGCTCGTGCAGGCGCTGCGCTGGCCCCAGGGCGCGTGGCGGTTCGACGACGCGAACGAGGCGATCGAGGGCATGCAGCTGCGCATGATCGACGTCGTGATCGACGGCCTGCGCGAGACCGCGGTCGAAGATCTGTCGCGCCTCGCGCGGCTCGACGGCATGTCGTTCGAGCTGACCGACCGCGGCAAGCGCCTGCGCCACGACCTGCGCAAGGCGTTCGGCGAGCGCGGCATGGCGATCCTCAGTGCGGGCGCGCCGATGGGCGAGATCGAGAAGGCGTTCGGCGATCGCGCGCAGGCGCGGCTCGCGGTCGACGCGATGATCCTGTGCGATGCAATCGTCGCGAAGGGCGTGGCCGTCGGCCTCGGCACCAGCGAGATCCCGAAGTCGACGCTCGCCGGCGTGGTCCCGGTACCGCCGCGCACGAGCACGCGCGAGCGCCGGCAGCAGCAGCAACAGGACGAGGAGGACTCGGGCCTCTACGACGTGCTGTTCGACGCCGAGGAGTCGAGCGTCGAGGGCGCGGAGCCGCTCGATTTCGAGATCGAGGAGATCCCGCAGCGCGACTCGGGCGTCGTGCTGACGGTCGAGCTGGCCGAGGTGACCGCGCAGCGCGAGCGCATCAATGCCGCCCGCAAGGCGATCGCCGCCGAGCACCAGCGGATCTCCGGTGCCGATCACTACGCGATCTTGCTCGTCGAGCGCGACGCCGATGCCGATGACGTCGACGCAGCGTTCCAGGTGAAGACGGCGCTTCTCGAGAAGACCACCGCCGGCGTCACGGATCCGGGCGACCGCGCGAAGCTGACCGCGATCCGCACCGCGTACACCAACGCGCGCACGGTGCTCACCGATCCGCGCAAGCGCGCCGCGTACGACAAGGAGCTCGCGAGCGGC
>Ga0207683_10001080_pt1 | contig 24829 bp, 20 predicted proteins | sample KBSM73metaG_FD_184333 | JGI IMG/M metagenome (GOLD analysis project Ga0207683, IMG submission 184333) | Miscanthus rhizosphere microbial communities from Kellogg Biological Station, Michigan, USA - KBS M7-3 metaG (SPAdes) (version 2) | ecosystem: Host-associated > Plants > Roots > Rhizosphere >... | reverse complement strand
AAAATCATGTTCATTGGTGGAAGTCAAGAATTCGTGCTGCGTAAAATATTGACAGTAATGAGGATTATAGTTAGTCCATCGTTGATGCGCGGATCGAAACGGACGAGAGGGCGCAATGCACTGGAGTACACGCCTTGAAGAAATGGCTCAAACGGATCGGCGCGGGACTGATTGTCCTCCTCATTATTCTGCAGTTTCTTCCGGTGGAGCAGAGCAATCCCGCCGAACGGGCAAAATTTCGCGCGCCCACCGATGTTGAAGCGGTCTTACGCCGCGCTTGTTATGATTGCCATTCTAATGAGACCGTCTGGCCGTGGTACTCGAAAATTGCGCCGTTATCACTCTTGCTCGCAAACGACGTCAAGGAAGGACGACGGGAAGTCAATTTTTCTACTTGGGAAACGTACAACGACCAGCGCAGGGCCCGGAAATTAAAAGAAATCGTCAAAGAGGTACAAAGCGGCGAAATGCCGCCTTGGTATTATTTGCCACTTCATCCGGACGCCAAGTTATCGCCCACCGATAGACAGGCAATTATCAGCTGGGCCAAGCAGAACTGAGAAACCGGCGTCGATCGGATCGACGGCAAGCATCAAACTAACCAGGAGGACAAATGACGAATCAGCAAACCGCGGTTGCGGTGTTCGGGGGCGGCTGTTTCTGGTGCAGCGAAGCGGTATTCGATGAGCTCGGTGGGGTGAAGTCCGTTGTCGCCGGGTATACCGGCGGGACAAGCAAGAACCCGAGCTATGAACAGGTTTGCTCGGGTAAAACCGGTCACGCGGAAGCGATCAAAATAGTGTTCGATCCCGCTCAGATTTCATTCCGTGACTTGATGACGGTTTTTTTTGCCACCCATGATCCCACGACTTTGAATCGCCAGGGCAACGATGTTGGCACTCAGTACCGCTCGGCGATTTTTTTTGCTGACGAGCAACAAAAAGCCGAGGCTGCGAACTTCATAAAAGAACTAGAGGAGGCGAAGACGTTTAGCAATCCAATTGTCACGAGTTTGGAACCGCTCGCCGAATTCTACCCGGCGGAAGATTACCACCAAAAATTTTACGCCAATAACCCGTATCAACCCTACTGCCAGTACTCGATTCCGCCAAAGCTGAACAAATTGCACAAACAATTTTCAACCTTGCTAAAAACCCACGGGAAATCTGTTTGAACTCTCGCCGGTACGTATGACATGTTCGGCTCAAGTGCTATCATGGTCACGCGATTGGCGTCCCATATTCTGAGGGCCGAGTAATCACTGGGCAGGTCCTTGGCCGGCGCACAAACGAGTACGATGCCGCTAGCAACGGAAAAAACCGAAACTCAGCCTAAACAGAACGAACGCCGACTGGTGATCGTCTCCAATCGGCTGCCGTTTACCCTAAGCATCGCCGACGGCAGCCTGCAATTTCAGGCGAGCGCCGGCGGGCTGGTCACTGGATTGGCTTCATTTCAGGAATCACGCGACCACGCTTCGGCGCTGCCCCTTGAGCATCTTTGGGTCGGCTGGCCCGGTTGCAGTGTCGAGAGTTCGCTGCAGGAGCAAGTCGTTCAGGAATCCTTTTCGCGCTGCAGCGCCTACCCGATATTTCTGAGCGCCGAACAGATGGACCAGTTCTACTTGGGTTTTTGTAACGCGACGATTTGGCCTCTGTTTCATTACTTCACCTCTTACACCGTTTACCAGCCGCAATTCTGGGAGCAGTACAAACAAATCAACAATCTTTTTGCCGACGCTCTCAAAGCAGTGCTGAGACCTGATGATATCGTCTGGGTGCACGACTATCATCTCATGCTTTTGCCGCGTCTGCTCAAGGCTCGCCATTCCCAGCTCTCGGTGGGGTTTTTTCTCCACATTCCTTTTCCATCTTTCGAGGTATTCCGGTTATTGCCAGCAGAGTGGCGCCGCGGGATTCTCGAGGGGATTTTGGGCGCCGACCTGATCGGATTTCATACCTACGAGTACACGCATCACTTTTTGCAATCAACGCTCCGTATTGTCGGTTACGAGCATCACATGGGCCAAATTGAGACTGCGGATCACGTGGCCCGCGTCGATACCTTTCCGATGGGTATTGACGTCCAAAAGTTCGCTGCCGCCTCGCTCAATGAGGATATTGTCCGGGAAGCCCGAGAACTCAAAGAAATGCTCAGTGGTGTGCGTCTGATCCTGTCCGTGGATCGGCTCGATTATTCAAAAGGAATTTTGAACCGTCTCGAAGGTTTCGAATTATTTCTAGAAGTAAATCCCGAGTACCACGGCAAAGTGGCACTGTTGATGGTTGTCGTGCCGTCGCGCATCGGCGTGGTTCAATACGAGCTGATGAAACGTCAGATTGAAGAGCTGGTGGGAAAAATTAACGGCCGTTTCGGCCGAGTCGGTTGGACTCCGGTCGTTTATCAATATCGCCACGTGCCGTTCACGTCTTTGGCGGCGCTTTATTCGGTCGGTGATGTCTGCTTAGTCACGCCGCTGCGCGACGGCATGAACCTGGTTGCCAAAGAATATGTCGCCACCCGGGGTGATGGCGCCGGGGTGCTGATTCTCAGCGAGATGGCGGGCGCCGCCAAAGAACTTCCCGAAGCAATTATCGTCAATCCAAACGACCGCAGGGAAATTGCCGACGCATTGAAAGAAGCGCTGCAAACTCCCGCCGAAGACCAACAAGCGCGCAACCGTCTGATGCAGCGACGTTTACGAAGATACAATGTGACGCGCTGGGCGCGCGATTTTTTAAGTTGTCTGGTCGGCATGCGCGAGATTCAGACACCGCTTGAATCCAAACTTTTGTCCATCGATGCCACACGCGAAATCCTGGATCAATACCAATCGAGCGAGCGGCCGCTGCTGTTTCTTGACTATGACGGCACGCTAACGCCGCTGGTACGCCATCCCGCCATGGCGAAGCCTGACCGAAAGGTCCGCGAGCTGCTTAAAACCCTCACGGCGAACCCGAAGAATACCATCGTGATTGCCAGCGGACGCGAGCGACAGACACTCCAAGAGTGGTTCGGCTCCTTGCCGCTCGGCTTGGTGGCAGAACATGGCGCCTGGATCAGATTGGCCGGGCAAGATTGGCAGCACGTCAAACCGTTCAACGCCGATTGGAAACGTGACTTGCTGCCGATTTTGGAGATATACGCCGATCGATTGCCGGGAGCTTTCGTCGAAGAAAAAGAGGATGCGGTCGCATGGCATTTCCGTATGGCAGACCCCGAACAAGCTGAACTGCGCGCGCCGGAGCTGGTCGACCATATGACCCACCTCACGGCAAAGACCGACTTACAAGTCGTGCTTGGGAGCAAAGTCGTCGAAATTAGGCGCGCGGGAGTGGACAAAGGAACCGCCGCATTAAATTGGCTCAACGACGGCGGCTACGATTTTATTCTTGGCATCGGCGATGACACGACAGATGAAGATTTCTTCAAGAAGATGCCCGCCTGGGCTTTAACGATCCGAGTGGGAATTGCACCCACCCTCGCACGCTATGCAGTGTCGAGCAGCGCTGAAGTGATCGAGCTTTTAGGAATTCTGGCGCGAGAAGCGCATACTGATCGGAGCTTGAATGTTACCGGCAGGCACAGCGGTTGAGCTCAAAAAGCCGCGGCCAATAAGCTAATCGAGGCTGATTTTAGCTACCCTGTGTTCCTGCCCGGACGATCATGCGATTCTTGAGCCGCACTCCGGTTCGAACGTTCATTGTCTATCCGATCGTGACACTTCTCTGGGAGCTCATCACACGCGGCGATCGTTTAATTGTGAATCCATGGTTTTTGCCGTTGATGATTTGGGGCTACCTTCAGTACCGTTTGTGTGGACGATACCGGCTCCGAATTGGAGGGGGCGGTCCCGGATTAGAAAGACCGCCGGCAGAGTTGGTTTCAACCGGGCCCTATGCGTACACCCGCAATCCCATGTATCTCGGCCATTTGATTTTTCTCACCGGCCTGACGTTCAGCTTTCAATCGTGGCTCGCCGGTCTGATCACGATCGTGGTGGCTCTCTGGTTTCACACCCGTGTGCTTAAAGACGAGAAAAAACTAATTCAGGTGCTTGGCCCGCCGTACGAGAATTATCTGGCAAGGGTGAAGCGTTGGATACCGGGACTCTTTTAAACTGGTTACGATTTAAGTTTTCTTTCGCTGTTGCGTCTGCTTTTCTCCCGTAACAAAATAATCGCCCTCGACCGCCAATTGCGCTTCGTTTTCATCCTCGTGCGTCCATGCGCCGAGACTGTAGCCATACCACGGCATGCGCGGTTTGAGCGGCGGCAGCTCGAGCTCCTCCCAAATCTGCTTGGAGCGCTCCATGAATTCTTTTTTTGGCAATGAAACCGGTGTGTAAGGCCAAGGACGCACTGCGTTCAGCAGCAGCGCTGACGTGAACGCGGATCTGCGATCCTGTTGTTCGGTCCCCGGCGGATACGTCGATGGATCGAGTCCGGGCATTTTGCCTTTGACCACTGCGACATCTTCGTCCGGCCGCATGTTGTAGCAGATTGCCCAGTTAATCATCGCCGGATCGTGAATATCGACATCGTCGTCCACCGCGACGCACACTTTGGCATAGCTGCCGGTGTAACCCGCCGTGGCGTTGAGCGCGCGCCAGGCTTCGGCCTTGGTGGCGTTGCGCATCTTGATCACGCAATAGGCTTGGCCGCTGCCGCTTACCTCGTCATGCAGGGCGACATCGATTACCGTGGCATTCCCGCTGTCATGGCGGAGAAATTTATAGATGATTTTTTCTGTCCCGGTGTGCTTGATTTTGCTCGATTCACTTGGTGGAAACTGGCTCATGAGCGCCGTATAGATCGCATCGCGGCGGTGCGTGATGCAGGTCACTTCCAGGAAAGGCGAGACGGTGCGATGGCCCATGTAGCCTGGATATTCGCCAAACGGGCCTTCCGGCTCGACGACATCGGTGGGAATCGTGCCTTCAATAATAATTTCGGCGCTTGCCGGCACCAGTAGATCGACTGTTTTTGCTTGGACCACTTCGACTGGCGCTCCCGCCAAGCCGCCGGCCAAACGGTATTCATCAAAGTCGTAGGGGATTTTCGCCGTGGCGGAGTACGCGATGCTCGGCACCACGCCAATAGCGATACACGCGTCAAGGCGCTTGCCTTTGGCTTTGCACTTTCGCCAGTGTTGTCCCATGTGCTGCGAGACAAAGAAACCACCCGTGCGATTCGGCGCTTTGATCTGGCTGCGGTAGTTGCCGATGTTGTAAATTCCAGTTTCAAGATCTTTGGTGATCCAGTTGGCGGAGGTCAGATAGGGCGCATTATCAAACCCGGGAGTGGAAATAGGCACGGGAATCATATCGAGCCCATGTCCGTTGAGTAAGTCCTGTCCCTGCCAGATGACTTCCTGGGCCGGCGCACGGGTGACAGTCACTGGCTCGAGTGGATGCAATTGCGCGCGCGCCCAGCGCTCATGAATCTCCCCGGGATCGCACATCATTCCAATCGCATAAATTTCGGTGGTCGCGGCTAACGTACCTACCGTCACCGGCATGGTATAGCGCCGGCCTTTGCTGTCGACGACTTTTTCGAAAATAAATGCCTTTCGCTCGGCTTCCTCCAGGCCGCGGAATTGCCAGCGTACGAGGGGCATGAGTTCGGTGTCTTTGTTGATTTCTCGGGTGATACGAATCAGCTTGCCGCGCTCCTCAAGCGCCTGTAGATGCGCGCGAAAATCTCGATAATATTCATTTTGCGCCATACCGTGCTCCGTTGGATAATGTTTCTGCCATCTATCAACCGTGCCTCACAGCTTGTCAAGTAAAGCTGCTCCAGATTGGTGCAGGACAAATATTTCCGAAATGAGAAACCATTGGAAGAAACTGCCGATAAGTGATGCCCGAGAAGCTCGCGTCCGGGGTGGAACGCCGACGCCGGGTTTATTCTTGTGCAGTTGCGAGCACGTTTGATACACTGGCCGTTCGATTTTCGTGAACGAACTCCCAAAATAAAAATAGATGACCAGCAAACTCGCTCGAATCACCTTGAAGCTTGCCGCGCGAAATAGCCTTCCTCGACAGCCATTGTCGCAGAAAACTCTCGATTGGCTGCGGCTGTTAATTCCTTTAGCGTTGATTCTGAGTTTGGCGTTTGCGTCGTGGGCACCGAAGGGGTTGGTTCTGCCGGTTTATTACATTGTCAGTCTTCTTCTGGTCATTGCCCTGCCACGAACTCGCGATCGGGTGCTGGTCGCAGCGCTCTGCACGGCGTTGATGATTGTCGAGCTCGTTTCGTTAGTGGCGTCTTCTGCAACACCGTATTCAGGTCATCTCCTCAACCACGCTGTCGCGCTGGTGATGCTGTGGGCGTTGGTGGCATCAGTGTCACGGCACCGCCGTATGCAGAAATTCGTACAGGAGAATGAACAGCTAGCCAATGAGCGGCTCGCGCAACTCAATACAGTTTACGGCTCGGCGCCCGTGGGTTTGTGTTTCGTAGATCGAGATTTACGCTACGTATCCGTGAATAATGCACTAGCGGAACTCTATGGCGCTGCACCGGATTTTTTTCTTGGCAAAACGGTCCGTGAGGCGGTTCCCGAGATCGCCGATACAGTGGAAGCGCACTACCAACGTGTGCTTGATACGGGTGAGCCGGTGGTCGACGAAGAACTGCAGAGCAGCTCTCGTAGTGCGTCGAAACAGCCCCATTACACTTTGTATAGTTATTATCCCGTACAGAATAATGCCGGGGAGATGATCGGAGTCAACGTCGCAGTGCGCGATATTACCCGGCGCAAGCAGGCGGAATCGGATACGCTTTTTCTCCTCGACCTTGGCGAAGCGATACGCTTTGCGGCCGATGGCGACGAGCTTCTTTGGTCTGTGGCTGTGGCCCTGGGCGAGCACTTGAGAATCAGCCGTTGCGCTTTCTTCGAGGTTGCGGGAGAAGACGGTCGCCTAGTGCTGCGCCGTGACTATCATCGACATCTGCCGTCTTTGGTCGGCAGTTCCCTTGCCGGTGCGCTGGCTACGCTGATCAGGGAACCCGTGAGTGCCGGCCGAGTCGTAGCGATTTCCGATATTGAACAGGACCCGCGCGCGACCGACCATCTAACCAGCTATCAATCGGCGAGTATTCGTGCCTGCGCCGTCACGCCGGTCGCTCGCGACGACCGGATTTTGGCTCTCCTGCTCATCGCAAACAATGAGCCTCACGAATGGAGCGAACGGGAAATCACCCTGATTAATATCGTCGCTGAGCGAAGCCTGTTGGCGGTAGAAAAGTTGCGGCTTGACAAGATTCTGCGCGAAAGTGACGCCGCTTTACGTGACGCGGACCGGCGCAAAGACGAGTTTTTGGCCACATTGGCGCATGAGCTTCGTAACCCGCTCTCGCTGATCCGCAATGTCAGCGCGCTGCAAAATACGCCGGCCTCTCCCGAACATGACCCGCGATGGGGACAGGATATCATCGAAAGACAGGTGACTTATCTCACGCATCTAACGGATGATCTGTTCGACGTCAGTCGAATTACGCGTGACAAGTTGGAGCTCCAAAAAGAGCGGCTCAATTTGATCGAAGTCGTCCATACCGCTGTGGAAGCGACCCGGCCAATAATCGAACAGCGGGATCATCAATTCACCCTCACAACGGCGGAACAATCTATTTACGTCGACGCAGACCGTGTGAGGCTCACTCAGGTGTTCGCAAACCTTTTGAACAATGCTGCAAAGTACACTCCGAACGGCGGTCATATCTGGTTAAGTGTCGAACACGCGGGCGATTCGGTGGTGGTGCGAGTGAAGGATACGGGTATTGGCATTGAAACAGAAAATCTCCCGCGCTTGTTCGACTTGTTCTACCAGGTCGACCGTTCCTTCACCCGGCCCGAAGGTGGGCTCGGGCTTGGCTTAACCCTAGTGCAGCGGCTGGTTGAGATGCATGGCGGAAAAGTCGAAGTCCGTAGTGATGGCTTGAACCGAGGCAGCGAATTCACGGTTCATCTCTCCGTCGTGGCCGAAGGCTCGGTGGTCGGGCATGGTGCACCAGCTCATGAAAACAGCCGTATTGCCAACAGCCAGAGTCGGCGAATTTTGGTGGCTGACGATTTTCCCCAATCCGCCGAAATTCTCGCGCGGCTTTTGCGCCAAGACGGACACGTAGTACAGATCGCGCGGGACGGAATGGAAGCGATCGAAGCCGCTGCGCAATTCCGTCCAGAGGTCGTGGTACTCGATATTTCGATGCCAAAGCTTGGCGGCTACGAAGCTGCCCGTATGATCCGCGAGCAGCCCTGGGGAAAGCGTATGTTTTTGGTCGCGCTTTCCGGCTGGGGACATCACCTCGATCAACAGCGCAGTAAGGAATCGGGATTCGATGCGCATCTCACCAAGCCCGCCAAGTACGAAAAGCTGATGGAAGTGCTCAACCTCGCCGCCGCGAATGAACAAGCCCAACTGCTTCCTGACCGTGAGCTCTAGATGCGGCGTTTCGCGACCATGCTTAGCAGCTTTCGGACAAACAAGCACATCCCACGGCTCTAGCCCGCGCCAGAGAAAATCGCTATACAAGTAGCGTAACGAATTAGCTGTCTTCCGGAGGAGACGCTTACGGCAAACTTGGGTTTCGTCGGTTTAGGTGTAATGGGTAGCCGGATGGCGCGGCGCCTTCTTACCGCCGGTCATACGGTGACTGGATATAATCGCACCAGAGACAAGGCGCAACCACTGGTCGAAGTCGGCATGAAGTGGGCTGAAAGTCCGCGGGTGGTTACCGAATCGTCGGACATCGTATTCTCGATGATCGCTAATAATCATGCCTTGCGCGCGGTCACGGAGGGACAGCACGGCATCGTCACCGGATTGAGCCGCGGAAAAATCTACGTTGAGATGAGCACCGTAAGTCCGGCCGCGATCCGCGAGCTGGCCCAACAAGTTGAAAGCAAACACGCCGAGATGCTCGATGCGCCGGTGTCGGGCAGTTCGATTACTTTGGATGAAGGCAAGCTGTCATTCATGGTCGGCGGAAAAAAAGAGATCTTCGACAAGGTCTTACCGTATCTTCAAGCCATTGGTCCCAAGGCGACCTATGTTGGCAGCCATGGCTTAGCCGCGTCGATGAAAATTGCCACCAACTTGAGCCTTGCCGTGCAGATGCTGGCATTCAGCGAAGGTTTGCTGCTGGCGGAAAAGAGCGGTATCGCGCGCGCGACCGCCGTCGAAGTGCTTCTCAACAGCGTTATGGCCTCGCCGATGGTGAAATATCGCGGCCCGTTCGTATTGAAAATGCCTGATGAAGCGATCTTTGATGTCAACATGATGCAAAAGGATTTGTTGCTCGCGTTAGAAATGGGTCGCCAGCTCGATGTGCCGCTGCCGACGACCGCGATCACCAACGAAATGCTCACCACCACCCGAGCCATGGGTTTGGCGGAAAAAGATTTCGCGATTTTGTTCGAAGTGTTGGCTCGGATGGCCGGTATGAAGACTGGGTGAATGGAGTGATGGGTTTTCGCAAAGCCCAATGTTGCAATACTCCAATACTCTAGCGGCTAGCGGTAAGGCTATGGCTCAAACCCACAAGAAGAAAACTCCTGCGCCAAAGTCCTCCGCCCGCGACGAGCGGTGGCTGCGTTTCTATCGCCAGATGGTCAAAATCCGGCTCTTCGAGGAAGAGGTCAACCAGCTCTATCTCGGCGCCAAGATGCCGGGCCTCGCCCATCTTTACATCGGCGAGGAAGCGATCGCTGTGGGTGTGTGCGAAGCACTGCGCCAAAGCGATTACATTACCAGTACGCACCGCGGCCACGGCCATTGTATTGCCAAAGGCGCTACACCGGACAAGATGTTTGCAGAACTCCTGGGTAAGGCTGCTGGGTATTGCCGCGGCAAAGGCGGATCGATGCATATCGCCGATCAAGAAAGCGGTAATCTCGGCGCCAACGCGATTGTCGGCGGCAGCACGGGAATTGCCACGGGGGCGGCATTATCGGCGCGAATGCGCGGCACGGAGCAGGTCGCGGTCTGTTTTTTTGGCGATGGTGCTCTGGGCCAAGGACTCCTGTACGAATCGATGAATATGGCGGCGCTCTGGAAGCTCCCGGTGATCTACGTCTGTGAAAACAATCAGTATAATGAGTACACGCACTACAGCGAGACCACTGCCGGCCCGCTGATCGCCCGGGCCGAAGCGTTTGGAATTCAGACCGAAGCAATTGATGGCCAGGATGTCAGGATCGTACATCAAGTCGCGGTAAGATCGGTCGAGAAAGCACGCCGGGGCGACGGCCCAAGCTTTATCCTGTGTAACACCTACCGTTTTCACGGCCATCACGTCGGGGACGTCGATCGAGCTTACTACCGGTCGAAACAAGAAGAACAGGAATGGAAGAGCCAACGCGATCCCATTCAAATCCTCGCGCATTGGCTGCTCAAGAATAAATTGGCCGATAGCGGCTCGCTCGCTCAGATCGAAAGCACGATTGCAGCGGAGATAAAGCGGGCGGTTAGCGAGGCCTTGGAAGCGCCCTATCCGGAAATCGCTGAAGTAAGGCAGCATGTCTACGCTTAATCACCGGCGCGTTCTGATCTAACTTAGCGGCGAAAGTCGAATGGGAAGTCGCCTCAGTCCTCCCTGCCACCGATAGCTACTTCAATGAGAGTAAGCAGCGAGAACAGCTCCATTTCCGAAACGAAGATCAGGCAGATCACCTTTGCGCAGGCGATCAACGAAGCCCTCGTCGAAGAGATGCGCCGCGATCCAACGGTGTTCATCATTGGCGAAGATGTCGCCGAAGCGGGGACGCCGTTCAAAGTCCTATCGGGACTAGTGAAAGAATTCGGCACGGACCGAGTGATCGATTCGCCAATTTCGGAGGCGGGGATTGCCGGGATCGGTGTCGGTGCAGCGATGACCGGCATGCGTCCGGTTGTGGACATTATGTTCGGCGATTTTTTGACACTGACAATGGATCAATTGGTCAATCAGGCGGCGAAGATCCATTACATGTCAGGCGGCAAGCTCAAAGTCCCGCTGGTGTTACGGACAACCCTGGGAGCGACCCGTCGTTCTGCGGCGCAACACAGCCAGAGCCTGCATGCTTGGATGAGTCACATCCCGGGCTTGAAAGTCGTTGTGCCCGCCACGCCCTATGACGCCAAGGGCCTGCTCAAAAGCGCAATCCGGGATGATAATCCGGTGGTCTTTTTCGAAGATAAGATGATGTATCAATTGAAAGGCCCGGTACCCGAAGAGGAATACACGATTGCGCTCGGGGTAGCCGACATTAAGCGTGTCGGCACGGATCTTACATTAATCGCGACCAGCAGCATGGTCCAGATTGCACTAGAAGCCGCCGACAGTCTGGACCGAGCCGATATCAGCGCTGAAGTAATCGACGTCAGGACCACAGTGCCGCTCGACAAAGAGACTCTGATCGGATCCGTCAGAAAAACCAGCCGTGCGATGGTCATCGATGAAGGATACGAAAGCTATGGTGTAACCGCAGAAATTGCATCGGTGATCGCCGAAGGCGCTTTTTACTATCTCGATGCGCCGGTGAGACGCATGGGAGCAATGGATGTGCCCGTACCATTTTCGCCCGTGCTCGAGGACCAGACGGTTCCGACCTCGGAAAGAGTCGTTGAAACGGCGCTGGTGCTCTGCAAGAAAAGATGAAGTTTCAACATGTTCAAGCAGTTCAAGGCGGTTAAACCGTCGATTCGTCGAACGAAGGAGTTTAGGTCATGGCGTTAAAGACCTTCGGCCTCATGGACGTCGATTGGGAAGAGCGGGTCAACATCGACCGACTGCGCCGCGAACGTCTTGATCGCATCAAGGTGGCGCTGAAAAAGTCCGAATTGGGCGCGCTCCTCTGCTTCGACATGAACAATATTCGCTACATCACGGCGACGCATATCGGCACTTGGGCGATGGACAAACTGGTCCGCTTCTCGCTCTTGCCGCAGGACGACGAGCCCATTCTCTGGGATTTCGGATCAGCGGCGCGCCATCATCAGATTTATTGTCCGTGGCTCGGCGAGCGCTCGCGCGCCGGCATCTCGACTCTGCGCGGGGCTACCCATCCGGGTTCGGCTTTGGCCACGGACGTGGCCAAAAAGATCAAGCTGGAGTTGGAAAAACGTCGCTTGCAGAACGAACCGGTCGGCGTCGACGTCATCGAGATGCCGGTCCTGTTTGCGCTCCAAGCCGAAGGGATCAAGGTCGTCGACGGCCAGCAGCTCATGCACGAGGTGAGAAAAATCAAAACCCAGGACGAAATCACGCTCCTGAACACCGCCTGCATGATGGTCGATTCCGCCTACGACGAGCTCTATCGATTCATGAAGCCAGGAGTGAAGGAGAACGAATGCGTCGGGGTCGTCAGCAAAGTTCTGTATGATCTCGGTTCGGAGCACGTGGAGGGCGTTAACGCCATTTCAGGTGAGCGCTGCAGTCCTCATCCGCACGTCTATACCGATCGTGTGCTCCGCCCGGGCGATCCGGCTTTCTTCGATATCCTGCATAGCTACAACGGGTACCGCACATGTTATTACCGGACATTCGCCGTCGGGAGTGCCTCCGCCGCAATGGTCGATGCTTATAAACGGTGCCGTGATTATATGGACGCGGCCATCAGTATCGTGAAACCGGGCATCACCACGGCGGACGTGGTCAAGCTTTGGCCGAAAGCGGAGGAGTTTGGCTTCGCAAACGAGGAAGCGGCTTTCGCATTGCAGTACGGCCACGGTGTTGGGTTGTCCATCTGGGAAAAGCCGATCTTTAGCCGCCTGGTGTCGCTCGATCATCCCGAGATCATCGAAGAGGGAATGGTCTTCGCACTGGAAACTTATTGGCCGGCATCCGATGGTTGGTCGGCCGCGAGGCTCGAGGAAGAAGTGGTTGTGACAAAGGACGGGTGTGAAGTGATCACGCGATTTCCCTCCGAAAAGTTGCTGGTGGCCGGCACGCATTATTTCACAACAGGCGGCGAGCTCTCGACGACTCGCGAAACGCAGTCGAATCTGAATAATCCTGGAGCGCTGGATCGAGTAAAAAAATAAACGGTAGGGGCGACCGGTGGTCGCCCCAGAGACGTGCGCCCCGATGAGATAATCAGAACCATGCCCACCAACGTGATCATGCCTGCCCTCGGCGTGGCGCAACAAACCGGTACGCTGCTCAAATGGCTGAAGAAGGAAGGTCAGTCGGTCTCCAAAGGCGAACCACTCATGGAGATCGAAACCGACAAAGCGACGGTTGAAATCGAAGCGCCGGCATCCGGTATTTTGACTCAAGTGACCGCGCAACCCGGCGACGAAGTGCCGGTGGGAAATCGCATTGCGTTGATCCTCGCGCCGGGTGAATCGGCGACGGCCGCGACGCCTCAAAGCCCTCACCCCCGGAGCCAGTCCGGCGCAGGCTCTGGCCCTCTCCCAAAGGGCGAGGGAAAAAGTGGGGGTGTCGAAAAGCCGGCCGCAGCGGCTCTTCCCCCTCTCCCCAAGGGAGAGGGTAGGGGTGAAGGCCGAACTGTAGCATCAACTTCCGTGCGACCAAACAATCCATCAAGGGCATCGATCGCCGGCCGGATTCTCGCATCGCCGGCAGCCAAAAGAATCGCCCGAGAACAAGGCGTCCAGCTAGCAACGCTGCAAGGCAGCGGCCCCGAAGGCAGCATTTTGGTGCGCGATATTCTTCACGCAACCGCCACTGAAGCGGCGCAGGCGAATGACATTTCTGCCGCCAGCGAAGCGCCGCCCCTGAGTACGATGCGCCGTATTGTCGGTGAACGCATGGTGCAAAGTAAGCTCAGCGCGCCGCACTTTTACATCAGCATGGAAATCGACATGAGCGCCATTGGTAAACTTCGCAGGGAATGGCGTCAGCGCGGAGATCGAGTGATTCCGTCGATCAATGATTTTATCCTGCTGGCATGTGCCCGCGCCCTCAAGCAGTTTCCCGCGGTCAATTCCAGCTATGCCGGGCAGGGAATAGTCTTCAACAACAATATCAACCTCGGGATGGCGGTCGCCCTCGAAGAAGGATTGGTGGTGCCCGTCATTCGTGACGCCGACCAGTTGACGTTGCTGGAAGTCACCGGCCGTGCTCGTGATCTCATCGATAAGGCGCAGAAGAAAAAACTCTTTCCTCTGGATTACGAGGGCGGAACATTCACGGTGTCCAATCTCGGGATGCTGGGCGTCGATAGTTTCGTCGCGATCATAAACCCACCACAGTGTGCGATCTTGGCCACGGGGCGCGTCGCGCCGCGAGTTGTGGCCGAGGAAGATATGCTGGCGATTAAATCGATGATGACCGCCACCCTCTCCGCCGATCACCGCATCATCGACGGCGCGGTCGGCGCTCGGTTTTTGCAACGCATCAAAAAACTGCTCGAAGAGGCATCCGTGTAAATCCTCCATGGGCAAAATCGTTATCCGAAATCTCACTAAGACTTATAGCGCTGGAGCGGTGGTGGCATTGCAGGATATCGACCTCGAGATCGCTGCGAATGAAAGCGTGTGCGTTTTGGGCCCGAGCGGCTGCGGCAAGACAACCTTGCTTAGAATTGTCGATTCTCTTATCGGCCGCGATCGCGGTGATGTGCTGATCGACGAAGAGCCGGTAAGCCGGCCGCGACCGGACGTTGCGGTTGTGTTCCAACACTTCGGGCTGTTTCCCTGGAAGCGGCTGGACGAAAATATTGCCTATGGCCTGGAGCTTAGAGGTAAACCGCGCGACGATATTGCGGCCATTGTGGAGCGTTACGTCACGCTGATCGGTCTCAAAGGCTTTGAAAAATCATATCCGCACCAACTTTCCGGCGGCATGCAGCAGCGTGCAGGTCTGGCTCGCGCCATGGCCATCAACCCCTCTGTGCTCCTCATGGACGAGCCCTTCGGTGCCCTCGATGCGCAAACCAGAGAGTTGATGCAGGAAGAGCTGCTGCGCATCCTGGAAAGCGAACGCAAGACCATGATCTTTGTCACTCACAGCATCGATGAAGCGATTGTGCTGGGCGACCGTATCGTGGTGATGTCCTGCCGGCCAGGCCGCGTTCGACAGATTTTTCCCGTCAACATCCCGCGACCGCGAAGAATTCTGACCGTGAGAGCTCATCCGAGATACATCGAGCTCAGAAACGCCATCTGGGAGATGCTCAAATCCGAGCAAGAACCGATTTCTTCAAGCGAGGCGTGGCATGACCCGGCGCAGTAAAGTTCGTTTGCTTTCGCTAGTCGTCGTGCTCGGGTTATGGGAATACTACGGCCGGCGTGTCAATCCGATTCTGTTTACTTATCCACTCGCCATCTTTCGCGCTTTTATCGACCTGGTGCTTTCAGGCGAGCTGCAAAGCTATATGAGAGACAGCCTGCTGGTTTTGCTCTATGCGTCGGTACTCTCAGTTATTGTCGGAGTGTTCTTCGGTGTCGTCATGGGGCGCTACGCGTTGGTGGAGTGGGCGACGGATATTTACGTCAATGCTCTTTATTCCATGCCGATGGTCGCGATGGTGCCGCTGATCGTTCTATGGTTTGGTTTCAAGGTACCGGCAAAGGTCATCATTGTCTTTCTCTTTATGGTTTTTCCGATTTTGATCAATACGTATCAAGGTGTAAAGGATGTCGATCGCAACCTTCAGGAAGTCGCCCGCTCGTTCTGTTCGAGCGAAGCGCAGCTCTGGCGGCATCTGATTATTCCATCAGCACTGCCATTTATTGTGGTCGGCATTCGCCTCGCTATCGGCCGCGGGCTGGTGGGCATGATCGTCGCGGAATTCTACACATCGATTACAGGCCTGGGCTATATGATCGTGCGGTACGCGAATGCTTTTGAAACCGATAAGCTCTTTGTCCCGATTGTGGTGGTTATGGTATTAGGAGTTGGGCTCATGTCGCTGGCGAAGTGGTTCGAAAGGCGTATTGCGCCCTGGAGAAATTTTGACGAACGGGAATAAGGAGGCTTCGATGAATAAAAGCATTCTGCTTTTGACACTCGCGTTGGTCTGGTTCTGCAGCAGCCCTCTGCACGCCCAAACCAAGCACAAGGTCGTTTTTGGTGTGCCGGTGACGCCACCCAACGTCGTCCATATTCCACCGTATATCGCCAAAGAACTAGGATTTTTCGCGGAAAATAATATCGATGCGGAGTTTGTTACCTTTGAGGGCGGCACGCAGACTCTGCGCGGCAGTGTGGCCGGGGGCCTGGACATTACCGGTACAAGCTCCGATCCGGCGATCATCGCGGCGGCAAAGGGGGCCGGTACCAAAGTGCTCGGAAGCTACTCGCACAAGCTGTCGCAATCGATGTTGGTGCAAGGTGATATCAAAAGCTGCAAGGATTTGAAGGGGCGAAAAGTCGGCATCCAAGAAGTCGGCGCATTCAACGAAGTCATGAGCCGAGCCGTCTTGGCCACCTGCGGCCTCACGCCGAAAGATGTGCAATACATACCGGTAAGCACCAAGGGACGCGTGCCCGGGTTGTTAACCAATCAAATCGACACCGCGATTCTACACGTCGACCAGGCGATCGTGGCAAAAAAGAAAAAACCGGACCTGAACATTTTGGTGAATCTCTGGGAGCCATTACCTAAATGGCTCTATGCGGCCTACATCGCACCGGAAAAAGAAATTGCCAGCAACCGCCAGCTGTACATCGATCTCATGGCAGCGCTGATCAAGGCGAATCGATACATTTATAACAATAAAGCCAAAGTCGTTGAGATCGCCGCGAAATATACGCAGCAGGATAGCGACGCGGTGGCGCAAACCTACGATATTTTGGCCAATGCCGGAGCGTGGCCGGTCAATGATGGTCTGCCAAGGGACATGGTGGAATGGACCATCAACAAGCAAGTCGAATTGGGCACGATCAAAGCTGAAGACAAGCCGAGCTATGAAAAACTAGTTGATACATCAGTCGTGCAAGCTGCCCTGACGAAAGCTGGCGGCCGCCTGAAGGGCGACAAGCGCTGGGACTAACAAGCGACCTAAACACTTAATGAAGCAGCAGGAGGGAGGGCAAGATTTCTTGCCCTCTTTTTCTATGGCGAAACGCGATCAAGAAAATGAACCAGAGTCATCAGCGATTGAAGCGGATTCGCCATTCGGCGGAGCCGTTATCCTTGCGACCAGCGACAGCATCGATCTCCATCCATTTCAGCCTCGCGATATTCCGAGTGTGGTCGAAGAGTATCTTGAACAATGTAGACAGTCCGGCTTTACCAAAATCCGATTGATTCATGGCAAGGGCAAAGGCATTCAGCGGAACATCGTGCATTCTCTATTGAGCAAACATCCGGCGGTGGTCTCTTTTAAAGACGCGCCGGCGGAAGCCGGAGGGTGGGGATCGACGATCGTTCTGTTGAAGCAACGAAATTAGGCAGAGGCGAAAGGATCATTCCCTTTTGCCTTCAAGAGAAAAAAAAGTGTGATGGTCACGCCGATGGTAATGAAGCTGTCGGCGAGATTGAAGGCCGGCCAGTGATAATTCGACCAATAGACATCGAGAAAATCGATGACCTCGCCATGAAGCAGTCGATCGATCAGATTTCCCAATGCGCCGCCCAGAATGAACGCCAGCGCGGTGATCATACCTGTTTCCTGATCGCTTAAGCGCCGGAGCATCGAAACGATAAAACCAATCGCGACCACTGACACCAATATCAAAAACGGCAAGCGAAAAACTTCATGGCTGCGGGAGAACATGCCGAACGCGGCGCCGGTGTTGCGGACGTAGGTGAGATTGAAGAGGCCGTCGATAATTGGAATCGAGCCATGCAGTGCCATCGTCCGATCGACGATGATCTTGGTGAGCTGATCGAGAACGATAATCGAAATCAGCCAAGCTATGACGAGCTTCCACTTGGCACTCAAGCCGACGCTCCGGCTTTAAGCACTGCAGCGCAACGCGCACAAAGGGTAGGATGCGATGCATCGGCGCCGACCCTCGTGTCGTATTTCCAGCAACGCTCACATTTTGCTCCCTCAGCCTTTGTCACCGCAATCCGACAGCCCATTAATGTTGCTTCGTAGGCAGTGCCATTGGCAGCAGCCGTGCCAGCCGCCCCGGCGGAAGCCGCCTGTGAAACAATCAACAGATCCTGAAGCCGAGTTTTATCCTGATCGATGAGCCCTTTCAGAATCGAGCTCTGATCGCCGTTACTCGGCTCGAATACAATTTTGGCATCGAGCGAATGACCGATGATTCCGGCGGCGCGCGCCTGTTCCAATGCCTTCAACACCTCACTACGCTCCCGAAAGATGCGATCCCATTTTTCCGCTAGCTGAAGCTCGTTCAATTCCCGATCGGGCTGCGGGATTTGCGAGAGAAAGACGCTTGTCGGCCGGCGGCCTTTGTCCGGCAAAAATTGCCAAACTTCTTCGGCAGTAAAAGACAAAATCGGCGCCATCAAGTGTACGAGAACCTCGAGAATGGAATTCAAGGTGGTTTGCGCCGCGCGTCGGGTTTTCGACGTTGTGCCTTCGCAATAAAGACGGTCTTTGACGATGTCCAGATACTGCGCGCTCAAGTCGACGCTGCAGAAATTGTTGAGCGTGTGATAGACAACGTGGAATTCGTAATTATCATAAGCCTCCCGACAGCGACTGAGCACGGCTTGTGTGCGCTGTAGGATCCAGCGATCCATCTCGTCGAGCTCCTGGGTCTGAATACCGTCCTTGACCGGATCAAAATCATAAAGATTACTGATGAGAAATCGGGCGGTGTTTCTCAGCCGCCGGTAGGCTTCGATCAGGCGATTAAGAATCTCGTCCGAGATGCGGACGTCTTCGCGAAAATCTTCGGCGGCGACCCAAAGGCGGAGGACTTCTGCGCCAGATTTCTTGATGATTTCTTGCGGCGCGACTACATTACCGAAGGACTTGGACATTTTTCGACCTTTGCCATCGAGCGTAAAGCCGTGGGTCAGCACGCTTCCGTAGGGAGCCCGACCGCGGTTCGCCAAGGACGTAAGCAAGGCGGTATGAAACCAGCCGCGGTGCTGATCACTGCCTTCGAGGTACAGATCGGCGCGGCCGCCTAAGCGTGGGTCGGCCTCGACGACTGCTGCCCAGCTCACGCCGGAGTCGAACCATACGTCGAGAATATCCTCCTCGCGCAAAAAATCCCGGCCGCCGCAATCGGGACAGATGACGCTCGTCGGGATCAATTCTTCCAGCGATCGGATGTACCAGGAATCGGAACCCTCTTTTTCAAAAATCGCCGCCGCGTGATCGCAGAGCTCCTGTGTCAGGATTGCGTGATTGCATTTGCGGCAATAAACCGCCGGAATCGGTACGCCCCAGGAGCGCTGACGTGAGATGCACCAGTCCGGCCGGCTTTCGAGCATGCCACGAATCCGGTCCTTGCCCCAGGGCGGAATCCAGCGCACCTCATCGATGGCGGCGAGTGCTTGTTGGCGCAAATTCTTTTTCTCCATCGAGACGAACCACTGCTCGGTGGCCCGAAAGATCACCGGGTTCTTGCAGCGCCAACAATGGGGATAGCTGTGCGAAAACCTTTCCTGTTTAAGCAAGGCGCCGCGATCGCTGAGTTTCTGAATGATAGACACATCGGCTTTGAAAACCGATTGTCCCTGAAGATCGCCGGCTTCACCGGTGAATTTTCCCTCGGCATCCACCGGCGCTACGACGGGCAAACCGTAGCGCAGACCGACTTCATAGTCTTCCTGACCATGGCCTGGAGCGATGTGCACGGCACCCGTGCCTTGATCCTGAGTAACAAACTCAGCGAGAATGATGTTTGAGTCGCGATCAAGCCAAGGATGGCGGCAAACAATGCCCTCGAGCTCCGTGCCGGTCCAGGCGCCCGGCGAGATCTCGTAATCTGTAGTTTCTAGAGCCAATGCCTTCATCACACCATGAATCAACTCCTGGTTAATGATGAGCTCGCCCTGGAGAGTTTTAACCAGTCGATATAAGAATTTCGGATGGACCGCGATGGCTTGGTTCGCCGGCAACGTCCAGGGTGTCGTGGTCCAGATGACAAAGAATGTCCCGACGGTTGGATTAAGCGGAAACAGCCCTTTCGGGTCTTGGACCGCAAATTTGACGTAGATCGATGGCGAGGTGTGATCCTCGTATTCGACTTCGGCTTCGGCCAACGCTGTGACACACGACGCACACCAGTAGACTGGCTTCTTTTGCCGGTACAGCGCACCCGATGCCGCAATTTTCCCGAGCTCGCGAATCTCTCGAGCCTCGTAGGCTGGATGCAAGGTCAAATACGGATGATCCCAATCACCAAGAACCCCGAGCCGTTTGAATTCGTCGCGTTGAATGGAAACGTATTTTTCCGCATATTCTTTGCACAGGCGGCGGATCTCGGGTTTGGTCATGGTCAACTTTTTTGCTCTGCCGACATTCTTCTCAACCTGCAATTCGATCGGCAGACCATGGCAATCCCAACCGGGAACATAGGGCGTGGCGCTGCCCGTCATCGCTTTGTATTTAACAATAAAGTCTTTCAGAATCTTGTTGAGCGCATGACCGATGTGAATGTTGCCGTTCGCATAGGGCGGCCCGTCGTGCAAAATGAACTTCGTCTGTCTCTCGTGCGCGTCTAAAATCTGAGAATAGGTCTTCTCGCGCTGCCATTTCTCGACCTGCTTAGGCTCGTTCTGCGGCAGATTGGCGCGCATCGGAAACGCGGTTTTCGGCAGATTCAGCGTATCTTTATAATCCATGATCGAGCTTGACTATATAACGTGAGAATTGGCTGGGTCTTACCGGTGGTGGTTCACGCCGCGAACCATGCGTGCTGCAAACATATCAGCCTTGTTTTCCGCGTCTGCCCAAAAAACGTAATGGCCCATCTCGTGGTAAACCGTATTGATCCAGCGGCGCTCTGAATTGTATTTGCGTCCTTTTTTCCAGTTCTCCGGATGAACTAAATAAATTTGACCGTTTTCGTAGGTTTTCCCCGCCGTCCGGCCCCAATCAATGTACTCGAACCATTCAACTTTGGGATTGCGCAGGTGGTAAAAACGGCACAACCTCGCGACGGCTTTCTTAAAATCCGCCCCTTTATATTCCTTGAAAAATGCCGAAAGTAGACGATCTACTAGACGGCGTTCCCTGATCGGCGGCAGAATCATTTTCATGGTGTGCGTCCGGATCCACTAGTTGAAAGTTAGTAGCATACAACCGTCGCAATAGAAACACTCAGCGCCTGGCGCCGGCCGATCGGTCGAGCGCTAAGGCACTGTAATATCAATTGTTTTGGACGAATTCTGCTGCGCCCCTGGGAAGTAGCGGCCTTCCAGCCGAAGCTTGCGATGGCAGCAAAAGTGTCATAGATTGGCAGCCTTCAAGACGCCTGACGAGACAAAATGTCTGAAAATTAATGGGCGCTACGTTTACGGCGAGGCTCGCGTCGGTGGCGACCCGGTGCGGGTTCGCGCTCGGGTGTTTTGCGGTTCGAGTGTTCCCGCGCCATTGGCTCTTCGGATTGGCTGATGGACTGGCGAGCCTCGGATATCTTCTGTTTAAAGGATTTCGCGCGCGCTCGACGGAAAACATTGCAGCGGCGTTTCATGAGCAGTTGAGCGAGACTGCGGTAAGAAGTATCGCGCGCCGATCGCTAAGAAATTTTTTCCGCGACTGTGTTGAAATTGGCGTTGTGCTCGAATCATCCGATGAAGAGGTAAGAGATCAGGTTCCTATTATCGGGAAAGAGTATCTCGACGCTGCCCTTGAGAAGGGCTCCGGAGTTTTCGTTCTCAGCGCTCACCTGGGAAATTTTTTTCTTCTCGGAACACGCCTCGCGCTCGAGGGATATCCGGTTTTCGTGCTCGTCAATCAACCGAACGACGGTCAATTTGCCGAACTTATGGATCAATACCGATTAAAGGTGAAACAACGGACGATTCATGCCCGGCCGAGACGAGCAGCATTAAGACAGCTCAATGAAGTTTTGCGACGAAATGAGATTGCCGTTGTGATTGCGGACGAATATCGGAGGGGGAATGGCGTTCCTGTGCCGCTGTTCGGCCATACGGTGATTGCGCGCAGGGGCCCGGCGACATTGGCGCTCCGCACCGGCGCTGCAGTAGTGCCGGCATGTGTCGTTCGGCAACCGGACGACTCGCTCCAGTTAATCATTGAGCCTGAGCTCCAATTGGACCGCAGCGGTAGAACGAAAGCCGACGTCCGCGAGAACACGGTCCGGCTCACGCGCTGGCTTGAAAGTTTGGTGCGTCGGCATCCGGATCAATGGAATTGGATGAATATTCGTTGGTGGCAGAATACCGAGGCGAGAACCGCTACAACGATAGAGCGGGGCCGCGACAGTGGAAGACCGGCATGAAAGGGGAAACAGAGGTGAAAAGCAGCAAGAAGGATCTCGATGAGCTAAAGAAAAAAGTCGCCTTGGGGAACCGAATCATGTTCTACCAGGGATTGGCCGACTATCACGGCCATGTGAGCGCGCGCATTCCCGGCACGCAGCGGTTTTTTATCAAGCCGGTGCTCGCGCCTCTTGGTGAAATCGCGCCCAAACACATTATCGAAGTCGATATCGACGCGTACATGGAAGTTTGTGAGCAAAATTATGCGCAGGCGGGAAACAAGCGCGCTATCACTAAACTGAAAAATCCGCCGCGCGAAACCATGATTCATGCGGCAATTTATAAGTCACGACCGGATGTAAACTCGGTTGTGCATACGCATCAAACCATCGCCACAGCCTTTTCCGTGGCGGGTACGCCGATTCTGCCCATCTACAATCAAGCCGCTGTGTTCGCCCCCGAAACGCCGATTTTTCCGAGTCCGCGTTTGATTTACAGCGTGCAAGACGGCAAGGAAATCTGTGAGACTCTGGCGGATCGAAACGCAATGTTGCTGAAGGGCCACGGGATAGTTGTATGCGGTGATAGCTTGGAATATGCTACCGTTCACGCGATTTACCTGGAACGAACTGCCTACATGCAGTTTATCGCCAGCACGGTCGGCAAGCCGTCGATCATGCCGCAATCGGAAATCGATTACATGAAAGAAAATATGACGTACCGTTCGTACGATGCGTTTGCGTATTTCAAGTCGCTGCTGCCCAAGGCCGCGCGGCTCTGAGCTAACCCGCAACGACTATTGGAGGATGAACTTATGGCCAAAAGGGAAGAGAGACTGACCGAATCGACCAGCAAACGGCCGATTCAAGATCTGCGGGAGTGGCTCGAGCGCGTGGAACAGATGGGTGATTTAGTTCATGTCAAAGAGCCTGTCAGCTGTGAAGAGGAAATGAGCGCGATCGGCTATCTGGTTGCCAAACAGAAACCTTCACCAGCGGTGCTTTTCGACAATATAAAAGGATACGAGAAGAGTCCTTACAAGGCTCGTTCCCTCTGGAACATTCTTGGGCCGAGCATTCCGCGGATTGCCTTAACGATGGAGGAATCGCCCGATACGCCGACCGTCGCTTTGATCCGCCGAGTTAAAGACAAGTTGAAAAATCGAATGCCGCCGCGCGAAGTGCCGGCGGCGCAAGCCCAATTTTTCGAGAACACGTTAACCGGCGAGCAAATCGATTTGATGCAGTTGCCGATTCCGAGGCACTGGCCATTGGATGGCGGACGCTATGCCGGAACTGCGGACTGCGTGATTACGCGCGATCCTGATACGGGTTACCTGAACGTCGGTACCTACCGGATGATGCTCCAGGGGAAAAAGGAAACCGGACTTTACCTTTCGCCGGGAAAAGATGCGCGCTTGCACATCACGCGATCATGGCAGCAGGGGAAAGCGGTGGAAGTTGCAGCCGCCTGGGGCATTGACCCATTATTTATGGTGGTTGGCTCGCAAACGTTCGCCAAAAACGTTTCCGAGTACGAGTTTCTCGGCGGTATCAAAGGAGAGCCAATCCCGGTCGTGAAAGGCAAGACCACGAGTCTCTTGCTCCCGGCGAACGCTGAGTTGATCGTGGAAGGCGTGATCAAGCCGAATTCCGTCAAAAGCGAAGGGCCTTTCGGCGAGTTTCCCGGTTACTACGGCAGGCCCGAAGCGGGTTGTCCGCTGGTCGAAGTGACCGCTGTGCATTATCGCAACAATCCAATTTTGACCAATGCGTTAATGGCCGATTATCCTTCCAACGAGCAGAGCGGCTTTTTCTCGATTATCCGCTCAGCTCGCATCTGGGATGATTTGGAAAAGCTCGGGATACCTGGAATCCAGGGCGTCTATGCGCATCCTGCCGGGGCCGGCGGATTTGGCATGACGGTCATTGCCCTCGAGCAGCGTTATGCCGGGCACGCGGCGCAAGCGCTCGCATTGGCGGCGCAGGTCCCGGGCGGTGCTTACTACACCAAGTGGATCATCGCTGTCGATGAAGACATCGACCCGACCGATATGGATCAGGTCATCTGGGCGATGAGCAGCCGGTGCAATCCTATCGATGACATCGATATCCTGCGCAACACTTGGAGCACTTGGCTCGACCCGACACAGAATCCACCGGAAAAGCGCCCGTACGGATCGAAGGCGCTGATCAATGCTTGTAAGGAGCATCGATACCTGCCGGTTTTCTCGAAACGAACTGCGCTCCGTAAGGAAGTTTACAATCAGGTAGCGGCGGAGTGGAAAAAACTCGGCTTACCGGGTCAGGTGCCAGAAGTGCGCGCGTTCGAGGAAGATAAAAAAGTGGTCTACCACGAGGTTGGCGGGTTCGAGCCGGGAAAACAGCCGGGAGAGGAAAAGAAGTGAATTAAAAAGCTGGACGACGATAAAATTAGACAATCGCCGCCCAGCTTTTTTTCTTGGCCAAGGAGAATTGGTGTGACCTAACGATCGGAAAACTTCTGCCCGTCAATTGATCGCCTCTTCCCCACGCTCGTTAGTCCGGATTCGAAT
>Ga0207683_10001079_pt1 | contig 24843 bp, 42 predicted proteins | sample KBSM73metaG_FD_184333 | JGI IMG/M metagenome (GOLD analysis project Ga0207683, IMG submission 184333) | Miscanthus rhizosphere microbial communities from Kellogg Biological Station, Michigan, USA - KBS M7-3 metaG (SPAdes) (version 2) | ecosystem: Host-associated > Plants > Roots > Rhizosphere >... | reverse complement strand
CTCAAGAACGAGATCAAGTTCGGTCCTGACGGCGATCCCGATGGCATTCGTGAGCCTCGCTGGGAAGTCGTCGAGGAACTCCCACTCGACGTCCTGATCACGAAGGTCAATGAGGCCGAGCACGCGTTCGAGTCTGCCAAGAACCACGTCATTCGCATGCGCAACATGCTGCGTGATCGAACCGATCTGCCCGTCCTCAACTCGGAAGCACCATGAGAAAGATCATCGAGTACTCCATCGCCGAAGGCGCAAACCATCTGAAGCTGGCGAAGGCAGTCAACATGGCCATTCAAGATGGGTTCGAACCGGTCGGCGAAATCATCGTTGTTCATGGCGATGACGTCGGCCCTCAGCGACTCCTCCAACAAGTCGTGAAGTACGACAGCGAATCTTGGCCACCCGCGCCGATGTCGTAACCTGACTTCCGCGCTCGCCCTAAATAATGGGTGAGCAGCAACGACATCCCTGGTCTAAAGTACGAGAACACTCCGTGTTCTCCATTTTTCTATGAAGCACCTGTTCGACTAGGACGGGTCAATGTCCGCCCTGGAGTTCGCATCCTCGCGCACTCCTACATGAACAGCGGGCAGATCGAGGAAGGCGTCTACATCGGCCGGTACTGCTCGATCGGCGAGCAGGTTCTCATCGGCACTGGCCATCACGACATCAATCTCCTCTCGACAAGTTCATGGTTCGATTCGGCAGCTGAGCCAACCGCGAAGTATGCTGAATACCCGTACGTCAAGGTGCGAGTCAAGAATGATGTCTGGATCGGATCCGGCTCTATCATCCTTCGAGGTGTGACGATAGGAAACGGTGCAGTCGTCGCGGCTGGTGCTGTTGTTCGTGAGGACGTGCCTGACTACTGCATCGTCGGTGGCGTTCCTGCCAAGCATATCAAGTTTCGCTTTCCACGTCCCATCATTGACCGTCTTCTTCGTATTCGGTGGTGGGAATTTGATGATATGCTGCTCAAGCAACATCGTCTCTTCAACATCAACAATTCCCTGGACTGGCTGGAAAGCCTGCCGGAATCTGCCCGAACCGCCGTCGCGGAGAAAGTAGTACGAGTATGAACATCGCAGTCATCGGGTTGGGGTATGTGGGGGCGCCTCTTGCTGTCGAGCTATCTCGTCATTTTCCAGTTGTTGGATATGACATCAATGTGCAGCGCATAGACGAACTCCGGAGGTTCCAGGATCGCACAGGAGAGATTGATTCAGCTGCTCTAAGGTCTGCAAATATCCTCTTTACGGGTGACTCAGATCACATTCTGGAGGCCGACGTCTATATCATCACCGTGCCGACACCTGTAACAGAGGCCAACGTTCCTGATCTTGGACCAGTTCGAAGCGCGACTGAGCGGGTTGCAAAGCTCCTGACGCCTGGTGACATCGTCATCTACGAAAGCACGGTCTATCCTGGTGTCACCGAAGAAGTTTGCGTACCGCTTCTTGAGAAGGGGTCTGGCTTCGAATGGAAGAAACACTTCCATGTTGGTTACAGTCCTGAGCGAATCAATCCTGGCGATCGTGAACACACACTGACCACAACGACGAAGATCGTTTCAGGTGACGATGAAAATACCCTTGACAAGATCGACCTCATCTACAGTGCCATCACGAAGACCTACCGTGCGCCATGCATCAAGGTGGCTGAAGCAGCAAAAGTGATTGAGAACACGCAACGGGATGTTAATATCGCCTTGATGAATGAGCTTAGCCAAATTTTCACGCGGCTCAAAGTGGACACGAACGACGTCATCAATGCAGCAGCTTCAAAGTGGAACTTTCAGGCATTTCGACCTGGGCTAGTTGGCGGTCACTGCATCTCTGTCGATCCATACTATTTGAGCCACAAGGCGGCGACACAAGGCTTCATCGCCGATGTCATCCTCTCGGCGCGCGAGATCAACGACTCGATGGCCGCGTTCATCGTCGACCAGTTGATTCGCAAGATGGCAGTCAATCGAATGCTGGGCGCAAATCCTATCGTGACGATCCTTGGCTGCACCTTCAAAGAGAATGTGCCTGATATTCGGAACTCGAAGGTCTTCACGATTGTCGATCAGTTGAAGGCGTACGGTATCCACCCACAAATCATCGATCCGCATGCTAACAGCGAAGAGGTTGACCATGAGTATCACTACCACATCACAAACGATCCACAACCTGCTGATGCAGTCATCCTTGCAGTGCCACATGCTGACCTAATTGTTGATGGCTGGGATTCCATCCTGAAATATGGCAAGGGCCCTGACCACGGTCTAGTTGTCCTTGATGTAAAGGCAGCCCTCGACCGCCACTGGCTACCTGAAAACGTCGACCTCTGGCGGCCGTAAATAGACTAAAATAGGAGAGTTACAAATGTACCTGCATTCCGTCGCTGCGTATGTCGACAAGATCGTCGACGAAATTGATGCATCCTCAATCGAGACCCTCCAGAAAATTCCACTCGAAGAGCTTGGTCGCTTCCACCATTCATGGGGCATGGCGATCCGGAACGAGTTCGGTCTGTGGCAGGAGGACCACCCATTGACTGCAAATTGGTTTGCTCATCCTGAGAAACACGACCTCCGCGACGGTGTCGACTACAGCGAAGACCATCCTGATGCCGTCTCCATGAGAATTATGGAAGGCGTATGGCAAAAGCTGAATTCATGAAGGTCGTCTTCCTCGACGTGGATGGAGTGTTGAACAGCTCGCGCTCTGTCCTCGCGAGGACAGGTCCCGTATGGACACAGGAAATGCGATGGGCCTACGACGAACTTGAGAATCTCTACCACGACGAGTTCGATGACCTCAATCGGTTACCGTACGGTCCACAGTTCACTCTCGATACGATCGATCCAGTTGCTGTTGATCTCGTCAATCGGCTGCTGCGGAAGTCAGATGCGAAGCTTGTGCTGAGCACTTCACATCGTGGATATTTGCTCCCTGATGGGATCGAATCGTACCTGACGCCTGCTCATCGGCATGCCCTCAATCTGTACTTCACAGCGATGGGCGTGATGTTCCCGGTCCACGACTGTACACCCAAAATGCATGTCTCACGTGGACTCGAAGTGAAGCGATGGATAGATGCTCAAGACGAGGACGTGCAATACGTCATTCTCGATGATGCGAAGGAATTCCATCCGTCGCAACCTCATATTTGGTGTGACCCGGCAATCGGCTTCAGCGCCGAGAACTATTTCGAAGCGTGCAAACTTCTCGGTGTAGAAGAGAGCACCCTCATTTTCTAGGAGAACAAGATGGCAGATCAGCCACGCTATTCAGTGGGGGACGTCGTCCAGCTTAACTCAGGTGGCCCACTCCTGACAATCTACGCGACAGATTTGACAGCCTCGACGCACGTGATCTACTACAACTCGAACACTGGTCTGTTCGAGAAGTTTCACACGGATTCCCGCTGTCTGCGAGCTGGCATCGGTCGGCCTGAAATACCGTCGAACGCTGACAAGATGCGGACAACTTCTGTTGCAAAGTCGAGCATGTCATCATGATGACGCAGAAGGAACGTCTCGCCACAATGGAGCAGTTCTTCTGGCGGCTCAATTTCCATCGAACCGTCACGATGAACGAGAAGGCAGTTTTCAAGATGCTCGAGATGGCTGACCGATGGGTTGGTGCTCACAGTGATGGTAACGGTGAGAGGTCGGAGAAGGACATCTCGAAGAACGTCGACAAGGCGTACGAGGACCTAAAAGTTCTCCCGTAATGTGTCATATGTGGTATAATGCCACATGGCACTCGAATCCGTTTCCGCTGTAGACTTTGAACACTGGCACACGACCGGTGGCTCAACGACGGATGGCCCTTCTTCAGCTTTCGCGTACCGTGTTGTTCGCTTGCAAGACACGTACGAGTGGGGTTCCCATACGGTTCCTCGTGATGGGCTCGAACTGACTGTCCTGCAGGAAGCCACGGGCGCCGAAAAGAAGTTCTACCTGGCCGGTCACACTGACCTGAAAGGGATGGACAGCCACATGCAATCCATGACGGACGAACTTCTCCTGTCGTTCTTCCAGAAGCAGAAGGCCAAGAAGCGTGACAAGCAAGTCAAAGACCCTGAAGTCGCACCCGTTCAACAAGAAGGCAAACAGCATGACGTACCGCAAGGTTGAAGTCAACGGCAAGGAATACGAGTACGTTGTCGGCGTTCACACCCTGAAGGTAAAGGGCGTCGGCGTTTTCCAGAATCACGACGTCGGTAAGCTGGTTTCCGTCGATCGTAAATACACACCAGACAGTGATCGTGATGGCTCCTACATGAAGCGCATGATCACACCCGACATTGTTCGTCGGGTCATCACTGAACATCTCGCCGTCGTCTAACGGATAAGACGCGGGTTTCCTAAACTTGAGACGCGGGTTCGACTCCTGCCGGCGGGACCAACTAGGAGAATCATGAGCATACTGGAATGGATGAAGGGTTTTGGTAAAGCACCAGAATGCCCGATGTGCGAAGCTGGTATTCCGACTTCGACCTTCCCTTCGTTGGTTCCAGTTGTTCGTGATGGTGCAGTCGTTTACATTCGCAAAGAGGTGTACGACAAGATCGTCACACTCGTGGATGTGGTTGAGCGTCAAGAGCTCATCCAACATGCTCAACGCCGCTTCCGTCGCCTAAGGGCGCGGTTGCATTCTCTCAAACAGCATCGCGCGAGGAAACAAGCATGGGACAAGCAGCTCCAAAGGCTCTGATTCAGCACATCAACGACTCGATCGAGAAGGACGGCAACGACGGGAAGCCGTCATCCATCATCGAGTTTCACGATCAGCCGATCGATCAGGTCATTTCAGCTCTCGAAGAACTGAAGAAGTCAGGCATGCAGGCGTTCGCCTGCGGCAAGATCAAGGTGGTGATCAGCTGATGTGGGTCTGTCTCAACGACGCCTTCCTGTCGATCGTTGCTCACACTGAACACGAGGACATGCTCCTGGTGCGGGCTCGGGCCCCAGGCCACATCGAGACGGTCTTTGGGAAGGTAGCAGTGATTGAAGGCGCTGGTACCGATTACCGGTTTCGCGCCCTCGTTTCACGAGATGAGGTGGCTGCCGTGTTGTCAGCCACAGCGAAGTCGATTGACTACGGGAATTTCAAGGACTCAGTCGAGGATCCTCAACTGCATGATGCGTACATGGCCTTTTGGCAGACCATGTACTTCTATCAGCATGACTTGAAGAGACTCAAGAGTTCGTAACGAGCTTGTCTGACCGCTCGAGGTGACCAGCAATCAGCTGAATCGAGACGTCGTCACCAATAGCAGTAGCCACGAGGTCATGGTCTGGGACTGGCTGTGGTTGCGGATTCACTCCTAGAATCTTCTCACCGATCTTCTTCAAGAACTGGAACACATTGCTGTGTTCGTTTCGTGGAATGTCGGTGAACGTCTTCTTCTCGATGAAGAGCACTGGTTCCGAGTTGATAACGCCCCATTCGCGATCGCATTCGCGCTTGACTTGCTGCAACACGAAGTTGCCGACGTCATACGACTTGCCTTGACCGCGATACGGACCCTCGAGCTCAATGAAGTTCAACGAGATCGTCCGACGATCGACACCATCAGCCATGAACTGGAAGGCAGAGAACTTTACGCGACCAACCAGTGACCGACCGTCGTAAAGCCGGAGGTCCCAGTTCTTCGCCTTGTTCTCCATCTCGTACAATGCGACGAGACCGAAGTTGAAGTCAAGGTTAGTTTGAAAGCCGTCGTTGCCGACTGGCGTTGGTGCGATGATAACGTCTACACCATCACGGTCTGCGACTAGTTCCATGTTAGGCTCCCAGGTAGTTGAGCCAACGACGACGAGCGCTGTTGGCGTAAATGTTGAGACCTGCACGGTTGCCGTTGATAAAGAACGACTTGTTCGCCATGATGAGCTCGAGCTTCTTCAAGCAGTCAGCGACCGATTGCGGGTCACCGTAGATTGGGTAAGCCCAGTTGATTTCCTTCGAGACAAGAATTGGCTTGCCAACGAGGGTTGCATCAGCAGCAACGATGTTGAAAGTTTCAGACATTGAGAGCTGCATGAGCAGATCGATCTGCGAAATGCTGCCAAGGAAGGTCTGACGATCTTCCCAGCTGTGCTTCACAAGTTCACCACCAGCAGCAGTGATCAGGCCTTCGACGTTCTTTGCAGGTCCGCCACCGCCAGCATCCTGGCGATCATTGACGTGGAAACGCAATGACTTGCCTTTCATCTCTGCATATTTCAAGGCGATGAAAGCCTGTTGCAGGTGGTTCTTCATCGGCCGATATGCGCCGAAGCAGCCAATGTCAAGTGTCGTCTTGTTTGTCGTATCCAGATTCTGCAAAGGCCAAAAGCTGTAGTCGACAGGATAGCAGTTCGGCAGGTAAGGAACCAGGCTAGCATCTGTACCGAGCATTTTCTTGCTGAGCCATGTGAGCTGCTCATGCATACGTGGAGCATTCGGCGCCACGAGGATACCAAGGTTCAGATACTTCGTGATCCAATCCATTGCTACACCTTCGGTTGCCAAGAACGGCACCTCTGAGTGGATGCGAACGTGCCAACGCACAGTCTGGTGTCGACCGATTGCAAGCAGTTCTTGGAACTTTGATGGCGTAACCCACAGACCTTCGATGAAGACGTCTGTTGGTTCATAGTTTGTGACCTCGCGGTCGATGTCATTGCCGTCTACTACCAGGACAACCTTTGCTTCGCGGCCAGCCGCGACCAGTTCATCGACGACGAACTTGGCTGAGTTGTACATGCCCGTCGCGATCTGGTAAGAGCTCGAGTAGCTTGGATCCTGGGAGTAATCCTCACGGCGCTTGAGCAGAAATAGTGAGCGTGTCATGCGTGGGCCTCCTGGTTGGTCATCCCTATTTATCGCCACACTCAGGCTGGGAGACTAATCGGGGTGATATAATGAACCACGTGTAACTTTTTGCACGGTAAAGGGGTGATATGGAATTTCTCTCGTTCTTCGGAGGGGTGTGGGCGAGCATCATCTTCGGGCTGTTTGTCATCGCCATGGTGATCGGATGTACATTCGACCGCCATTACACGGAGTCGCCGAAGTGGTGGATTTTCCTTGCCGCTCTGGTCACCTTGTGTATCTGGCAGTGGGACCCTCAACGACCATGGTTCGGTGAGAACTCCACATGGTCGATGATCTGGTCGAAGCACATCTGGTCGTACATCGGCTGGTATCTCTTGATCGGCGTCTTCTACGCGATCCTCGAGTTCATGCTTGACGTTCGACGGTCAGCTCGGTTCTGGTCGAAGAAGTGGCGCGAATACAAAACCTCCTCAATCGCGCATACCGAACGACTGAAGGAGACCGCGCTTCGCAAGCGGCAAGAGGCCGAGCTCAAGGTGAAAGCCAAGGATGCAGCTGCCAAGAATGAGCCGAATGATCCAGATTACGTGCCGCCGGAGCTCGTCACACCGACACGCTTCGCACGCACGGAGTCAAGGGAGCAGAGCCTCGAGGACCTGCAACAGCAGCCTGACTTCGACTTCGATACCGCCAGCGAGGTGTTCAACCAGGCCCTCGTCAAGGACTTCCTGATGCGGAATGGGATGGACTCCCACTACCGGTACAGGATCGTCGGCGTCGAAAAGTCTGCCGATGGCAAGGGCATCGAGCCGAAGGTCAATCGTCAGCAGCTCGCAGAAAACGTCGGCGTCTGGATTCTGTTCTGGCCGTTTTACGCGATCAGCCTGATCATCGGCGACCTCGTCACCGAAATCTTCCGCTTCATCGCAGACCTGCTCGTGCAGATGTCGGGCCGCTTCGTTCGGAACGCGTTCAAGGACGTCTTCAAGTTCTGACGTAACCGTACAAGCCGATACCAGCGCAGGTTGGTATCGGCTTTTCTTTGCACGTCTCCTGTGATATAATTAGAAGATGGACCATCCAATAAAAACATTCGAGCCAAATACCGAGGGGCGTGACTTCTGCATTGGAGATTTGCACGGCTCTTTGACATGCCTGCATCGCCTCCTCCAAGGCATCAATTTCGACTGGACAAAAGATCGGATGTTCAGTGTCGGCGATCTCGTTGATCGCGGCCCTGACTCGCTTGGTTGTCTCCGTTTGCTGCGCGAGAATTGGTTCCATTGCACGCTATCGAACCATGAACAGCTGATGTACGAAGCTTTCCATGGCGGCTATATGGGTGCGTACTGGTTTCCGAATGGTGGTAACTGGGGCATGGAAGCGCACAACGTCTTCCGCAACCAGGAAGCTCGGCGGCAGGGTCGCGTGACGGAGACTCTCGTCGGCTCTGAAGAGGATTACGAACTCATTGACCTGCTGGAGCTTGTGAAGGAATTGCCGTTCATCATCACGATCAATCATAAGAGCGGCAAGAAGTTCCATATCATTCATGCGGAACTGCCGCCTCGGGAGAAGATCACAGATTTCGACCTCGAGCAGCCGGAACGAGTGCTTGATCTGGCGACCCGGCAAACTCATGATGGTGACATGTTCCTATGGGGGCGGTATCGCTTCGCACCCTTCTACAAGGCAGACCTTGGTAATCGGGCCAAGATCATCCGAACGGTCAACAACAATGGCCTTGCTGAAACGTTCAATGACAAGTTGAGCCACATCATCTCGGGTCATACGATTATGCACAATCCTGTGACATTGGTGGGTCAGACGAACATCGACACTGGTGCATACCATTCGTACCCAGAACGGCGGCAAAGCGGCTACGAGAGCGTGCCGAAGTGGGCTGGCTTGACATGCGTTTGCTTCGATGATTGGAAGTTCTACAAGGCAACGACGACTGACTTCAAGGAAGTGCAACCGTTCACGATAAATAGGGCTGACGTAATCTGACCCGAAAGTGAACATGAAGCTCATCCAAGAAGCGAGCGTTGACGACCAGTTCAACAACCTGATGATGAAGATTCAGGATGCCATCGAGAAGCTTGAGAAATTGGTGCCAACGATGGATCATCCAGTTTCGAGCCAACCTCGTATGCTGGAAGTTTCTGGTGACGACCTCAAGAAGCTCGCTGAGAAGATGCAGTCACAGCGCGACGCGAAGCTGAAGAAGTGATCAGGGAACTCGTCATTCCCATCTCGCAAGAGCAGGAGGACGTGCTTGTGGATCACGTCCTCCTTGGTACCGAACTTGGCCTGCTGCCAGACGAACGAGCTTGGATGATGTCACATGCGCAGAAGGCGCACCCAGGTTGCAAGATCATTTCAGCCGACCTGAATATTGAAGAAGCAGAGTGGACCCTCACGTTGGAAACCGCCTAACCGTTACATCTTCCTAGTGTACAGTTTCTCAGGTTGATGTATAATGCATCCATACCTTCTGGGAAACCACCATGTACACGACGCACCGCCAAAAAGACACCGACAAGATCGTCATCGATGGTCTGAAGCCGCGCAACAAGCAGCTTCATGACGCACTGTCGACGCGCAAGGGTGGTCGGATGCAGGACAAGCGCAAGTCGCGCGCAGCCCAGAAGCAGGAACTCCGCAACTTCAAGGATTACCAATGATCCGCGTTGGCAGCTTCGTCAAGATCGATCCCACGGCTGTACGCAATCCGGACGACAATCTTCGTAGCGTCAGCCACAAGGTTTTCAAGGTCTTCGGTTTCGACGAAGGCCGTGTCAACATGAAATGTGTCGGCAAAACCGCTCAGCGGACCATCGTGCTCGGCGTTGACATTCAAGACCTCGTCGTTGTCAACGCGCTGCCGGTGTAAAATGGCCACATTACCGGATACCATACGACACCGATGACCGTTTCAACTGCAGTTCTCATCGAGGAGGACGTCCAGATTCTCCTCGACCGTGCTCTCCTTAGCAAATCCATCTGCGCGTTTGGCGAGGATGGACTTGGTAAGCATGGGCGCCATGATCGCGCTTCATGGTTCAAGATCAAGAGCGTCGACATCACCATCGAATGCGATGAAGATGACGACTATCCTGAAGAAATTCAGGGTATTGCAAGCCTCAAGCTCGAAGGCTACGATTCAACCGTGGTAGGTCATATCATGACCGATCACAATTTCAAGATTTGCTTGGACGCGTTCCTCAAGAACACGGACATCGACCCAGATTCTTTAACCTGGCCCGATGATCTCGAAATGCAAGGTGACGATTTTGTCACATTGAACATCGACATCGGCCTCCTCCTTGGATGGTGATGACAGTTTACGTTGACTCTCCGATCTACAAGAAAAGCCCGACAGGGCGCAAGACGTACGCGCACATGGTTGCCGATACGATCGAAGAGTTGCGTGCGTTCGCTGAAAAGATCGGTGTGAAGCCACATTTCTGGCACTCACACGATCGCCTCTCCCATTACGACATCAATTCCGAACAGCACGTCATTGCGATGGCGCAAGGTGCTGTCCTCGTCAGCTCGCGAGAGTTGATTTCGAAGGCGTACCTGATGAATGGGTTCCAAACCCAGGTCAATAAGGTGTCCCTTCCACAAGAAGAAGGTGTATAATGGGCCTATGGAAAATCTCGCCAAACTCGTAAGCGAAGCTCTGGACAACGCACTCGACAACGGTTACGATTTGTCGAAGATGACGTTGGAGCAGATCGCGGATGATTTGCTGGAATTCGATGCAGACCTCGAAGGCTGCACCGCTGAACAGCTCATCCCCCACATTCAAGCCTGGTGGAGCATGGTTTGAAGGACTACAAAGTTTACACAGTTGGCGGTGCCGTCCGCGACTGGCTGCTAGGCAACGATCCAAAGGACATCGACTACGTCGTTGTCGGGTCCACGCCTGCTAAAATGCTGGAGATGGGTTTCCAGCAAGTCGGTGCTGACTTTCCTGTCTTCTTAAATTCACGCGGCGAAGAGTACGCACTCGCGCGTCGTGAGCGCAAGACGGGTGATGGCTACCTCGGCTTCACGACGGAAACGGATGACGTTACGTTGGAAGAAGACCTGTCACGCCGCGATCTGACGATCAATGCGATGGCGATGGATGAGCACAATGAGATCGTCGACCCATTCAACGGCCGCGAGGACTTGAATCGCAAGGTGCTGCGTCACGTTTCCGATGCCTTCTCTGAAGATCCGCTGCGCGTCATTCGCCTGGCTCGCTTCTTTGCGCGCTATGACGACTTCACAGTCGCAGTAGCTACGCAGGTGCTGTGTGAAGAGATGGTGCGGCGAGGCGATCTGAACCATTTGCCGAACGAACGTTTCTGGGCAGAACTCGTCAAGGTGTTCTCGGAAAAGAATCCTGGTCGGTTCTTCGCGCTGTTGTCCGTTATGGGTGCCTTCGAGCATATCAAGTTCTTCAAGGGTCTGTACGACACAACGAAGAATTTGGGGTCATACGCTCAGTCGGTGCTGTCGTTGGCCGACGCGCCTGAACAGCGAGTGATGCTGCACGTTGCGTTGACGGCGAAAGCGGGTGATGTGCTGAATTCCGCCGACAATCGCACGATCGCGCTGTACAAGAATGTCGCGAATATGCGGCAGCTGACGCAATCTCGAGTGACAGCAGATCGTCTGTTGGATTTGCTGAAGCAAGCGAAGGCGTGGAGCGATGGTCCGAGCATTCCCGATCTATGTGATGCGATGGCCGCTGGCAATCTGTCGTACGAGCTGTTCGCGCTGTCGCCTGGCGATCTGTCAGCCGCGAGAGCAGCAACGGCGAAGATCACGTCGGCTGAGTACATGGAGCTGCACGGTCCAGGCCGTGCGCTGGGTGCTGCAATCGAGCGTGGTCGGAAGGAAGCGCTGGTCGCGCTGTTCAACCTCCGCGATGACGAAGTGATCGTTGACCAAGAGATATAATCGCTTCATGAACTTCATTGAAAAACTTTTTGAGAAGGACAAGTATGAGAGCGATTTCTCTCATGCTGGTCACTGCTTCTTTCTCGGGGTCATGACTGCCTGCGCTCTCGCAGCTGGCTGGGCCATCATCCGCGTCTTCCTGCACTAAGGAAATTTTGAATGTCGAAGAACAACAAGAACGCCCGCAACCTCGAACGTGCGCGGCAGTTCTCGAAGCAGCGCAAGGAGGGCAACAAGGGCCCTTCGAAGACGACACCGCAGCACAACAAGAAGTGGGGTTACCGTGACAACCCCGAAGTTGCGAAGCGGATCGCCGAGCAGTTGAAGGCGACGCAGGCCGCAAACGAGAAGACGAGCGGCAAGAAAATCCTGGAGAACGCGGGTGGTGCTTCGAAAGAGTAGCCTCGCGGAGATGGTTGCCACGGTGGTTCCATCCACCGTGATCGATGACGTCTATATCGATCTTGATGGTGTGACAGCTGATTTCGAGAAAGCTCGAGATGCTCTCGGACACACTTCAGAGCAATTCAAGATGACGATGGGTTCTTACCTGTGGTTGGACCTTGTCGACGGCGCGCTCGACTCCATCAATTATCTTCGTCGTCTCTTCCCTGATCGGGTATGGTTTCTAACGAAACCTCCGAAGTACTCACCGTACGCCTATGTTGAGAAAGCACTGTGGGTGCAGCGATACTTCGGCAATGATGGGTTACATTCTCTAATCGTTGCACAGAACAAGAGCCTCGTAGGAACCTCACGTTCCATCCTCGTCGATGATCGCCCACATAAGGGAGGTGTCGACAGATTTCGTGGAACCGTCATCTTCTTCGGCGGAGACATAAATAGTGAATCGCAACGGAGCTCATTGATCCCTGCAAAGGGCTGGGCCGAAACTCTAGATGTAATTCACGACCTCATTAGACGTCGATCATAGACGTAACTCATCCTATATCAAGGGCAGCCCAACCAGCTGCCCTTGCTCCGTTTTTGACGGCAGTCAACGTAACAAAACCGAAATGTTCGTACAATCAATGTACACATCGGTGCGCTGACTGTTACCCGGAAAAGACAACGCGCTCTGAATAGTGCAATCTCTAATGTACTTCTGACGCAACCTGATTTACAATCATTGTATATGTGCAACTCACAAAGGAATGTATGGCCCGAATGAATCACATGGACGAATCGTATAGTCAGCTGCAGCTAGTGCAGCAAGGCGCACGAATCGATCCCGATCTCATTGAAATGGAAGCGCCGACGCCGCGCGACCTGAACAGAACAGGAGTGCTGATCCCGGCGTACAACGAAGAACCCGTGATGGACGCAACGATCGATTCGTTGCTGCGAGCAGGGTTCTCCCAGGTGGACATCTATATCGTCGATGATCGTTCGACTGACCGCACGGCCGAAATCGCTCGAGCTCGCGGCGTCAACGTTTACACGGTGCCGGTGAATGGTGGCAAGGCACGGGCGCAGATTCAAGCGCTCGAGTACTTCAACCTCCTCAACCGTTACTCGTGGATGATCTTCCTCGACGGCGACACCAAGATCGATCCCGACTTCCTGAAGGCGATGAAGGAAGCGGCAGCGAAGGACCCGACGGCGGGCCTCTTCCTCGGTCAAGTGAAGTCGGTGAAGAACAACCACATCTTCTCGGCATCTCGGGCGTTCGACTACACGTACGGCCAGGAGGTCAACAAGACCGGCCAGCACAACTTCAACGTCGTCTTCGTTGCACCGGGCTGCGCCTCGATGTACAAAACGGATGTTCTCGCGAAGCTGAAGATCGACCACATGACCCTCGCCGAGGACATGGACCTCACGATGCAGGTGCATCGTGCCGGTGGTCGTGTCGTCTACGTGCCGAAGGCGATCGTCAACACGCAGGACCCGGCAACGTTCAAGGACTACCACAAGCAGACGCTGCGGTGGTATCGCGGGTTCTGGCAGGTCGTCATCAAGCACGGCGTCTTCCACCCGTTCAAGCGCAAGCAGCGCGTCGATTGGTACATGATCATGCTGTCTGCCGACGCGATCATCTTCAATCGCGTTCTCTGGCTCGCGGTGCTGGCATACGCGATCTCGTGGACCTCCATGTTCGTCGCTCTCGGCATCGATGTGGCAACGGCTGGCGTCATCTGCTTCTACTGCGCGTGGAAGACCCGCCGCTTCGACGTGCTGTGGAAGTTCCCGGTTTACTACTGGATCAACTACCTGAACTTCTACGCGTACATGCGAGCGTTCTGGGAAATCATGATTCGCCGGAAGGAGCTTCTTGCGTGGAACAAGGTGAAGCGGTACAACTTCGACGACCCGGGTTCGGGTGCGAAGAAAGCCGATCCGACCTCTCTCGCGCAATAACTGCGTAGGTCTATGTACAACCTCACACCAGGTTGTTATAATGAACCTACGTTCAGCCACTCTGAATGCTCTGAAACCCTCTGAAAGGAATCCATGAAGAAATCTCTCCTCGCACTGGCCGTCATGGCAGTCGCGTTCAGCGCTCACGCGCAGCAGTCCATCACGCGAAACGCGGATGGTACCACGACAGTGGTCGATGCCGACGGCAACAAGGGCACCTACGACAAGGGCTGGGTCGTTTCCCAGAACACGTCGGGCCCCGGCTCAAGCGCCGATCCGAAGCTTGGCGAAACCAAGAAGGAAAGCTTCTGGTCGATGCCGAAGTTCAGCGGCCCGATCGGCTATCCCGGCAATACCTGGGGAACCCTCGTCTACGGCGTGAAGACTCCCAACGGCGACACGACTCCGCGCTACCGCATCGAAGGTGTCGTCGAGCAAGGCATCGACTGGTTCCGCTTCGGTGACGGCACCTGGAAGTACAACACGTACATCGCAGGCGAATACGTCATCAACTCGAACGACAGCGACGCGACGCCGGTCATCGGCATGAAGGTCAACAAGCGCTTCGAACAAGGCTCACTGGACCTCGGCCTCCGCTACAAGTACGGCAACACCTACATCTCGCCGACCGGCGGCGGCTCCACCGGCGGCACGGATCGCAAGGGTCGAATCGAGGTCCATGCGACCTACTGGTTCGACTGGAACCTGAAGAAGGACTGATCGATGATCACGGGACCGAGCATCGGGCCAGCAATGGTCCTCAACGTGCTGATGCGTTGGCCGGCCCTGATCGTGGTTTGCGCCCTCGGAGGAGTTGGCGCAATCGTCTACGATCAGATCGGCGGTGACGAGATCACCTACAAGGTGAAGGAGTTTGCCGTCGAAACGGGATTGATGAAAGCGGACCAGCTCGCGGAAGCGGCGAAGAACGCGAAGATCATCCCGACGGCGCAAGCAGCAGTGAATGACTCGGCAACGGGTCATCAACAACAGGAGCTCGTCGCAGCACCGGCAGCCTCTGCCTCGGCAGCGTCTGGGCCGTAACTGGAAGAACATGACTCGTGCAGAAACAATAAAGACTGGACTCCTCTTCGTGCTGGCTATCTTCCTCGCTGTCATCGGCTTGCCGATGCTGTTCTCGATGCACCACAACGCATATGCGGCGCCGGAACCGAAGGAGCTTTCACGAAGCGAGATGCAGTACGTCAACGAGCGAATCGCGCCGTACTGCCAATCTCCCGGTGAAGTCAAGCCGGCAGAGTTCACGATGGCGAATCCGCCCACCTCACCCGAGGTGCCGGTGTTCATCTATCACCGAGTGACCGAGCGTGATCCGCCATCTCATGAGGTGATCCATCCGATGGCTTTCAAGGAGCAGATGCAGTACCTGAAGGATCACGGGTACAACACGATCACAACGCAACAGCTTGTCGATTACATGAGCCGTGGCCTTCCAGTTCCACCGAAGTCAGTCGTCCTCACATTCGACGACGGTTGGAAGGACATGGAGAAGGTCGGCAAATGGCTGAAGGATGACTACGATTTCGCCGCGACGTTCTACATCATCAGCGGCTTCTTCGAGAACAAGGCGTACGTCGATGAAGAAGACGTTCAAGAACTCGCCAAGAATCCGAAGTTCGAGATCGGCTCACACACTCATACGCACTTCGTCAAATACGAAGGCAAGATCAACCAGCTTGAACTGTGCACGATGGCAGGCGAGATGGTGAGCTCGAAGCATATCCTCGAGCGTGTGACGGGCAAGCCTGTGAAGTCCATTGCATGGCCGTACGGCTACAACACGAAGGAAGCCATTAGCGTGGCTGGTCAGCTCGGCTACACGTCGACAGCTCTCGTGTACCGTGACGCGAAGAACCAACAAGGAAACTCGCCGCTCTTCATTCGCCGAATGAACATCGACGGAACCTGCCCCATCACTGCGTTTCGAGAGATGCTCGAAACGCATCAGCTTAAGGAATGCATGCAATGAAGCAAGCGCTGTTCGCAGCGCTGTTACTGGTCAATGTCACCGCGCCGAGATGCGAAGTCTTCAAGGAGGACTTTTCAGAGGGTTTGGACCCGAGGAGATGGAGCATCTCGGCGTGGGTGGCACCACATAACGGCCCAAAGAATCAGGCCGAGTTCAAGGCCGCCAATGTAAAAATCGTTGGCGGCCTTTTGCAACTCAAGCTAACCCAATCGATGGACATTGATGGCACCATCCATTCGTATGGTGCAGAGATCAAGACCGTTGCAAAGTTCGGCTACGGCACCTACGAATTCGAGATGAAGGCGAGCGGGACGGAAGAGAATCCGTACGGCAACGCTGGCAAGCCGGTGTCTGGCTCCATCACTGGAGCATGCCTCTTCGCAGATGATTCCGAAACCGAGATAGACATCGAGTACGAAGGCGATCCTGATCGCGCGTACCTCACGCAATCATCGACGTGGACGAGTGAGAAGACTGTCGAGCAGAAGAAAATTCGGATTCCGAATGTATACGCTTACTGGCCGCAGCAGCGATTCCAGAAGTACAAGTTCGTGTGGATGCCAGGCAAAGTGACGTTCTACCGGGATGGTGAGCTCATCAGCACTCACACAAAAGTTGTACCGTCGAAGCCCGCGCAGTTCATCTTCAATCACTGGGGTACGAACAGCCGTGATTGGGGTGGACTCGCGTCGCCCGACAAGATTCGCTACATGTACGTCAAGAGCTTTTCATTTCGCCCTCTTGACGAGAACTCCAACTGATCTAGAGGTGATCGGTCAACCTGAATTTACGTAGGTTGAGCGATGTACAAAAGACGAAGGATAGACAATAATAACCTACGCTGATTCTATATCAGCGCTTCATCTTCAAAACTCTGGAGTTCTACTTTGAAAAAGACCCTGATCGCTTTCGCACTGGTTGCCTGCTACGGCGCCACGTTCGCCCAGACCACGTGCAACGGCACGGGTGCCTGCTCGCCTCCGACCAACTCGACGACTGTCGGTGACAATCGCAACGGGCAGATCGCGACGGGCGGCTCGATCGCCAACGGTGCCAACGTTCAAGCAACCGGCGGCAACGGCTACGGCGGTGCAAACATCGGCGGAACCGCCAACGGCGGCGTCGTTCGCACGAACGTGACGACGGGTGCAGCTACCACGACTTCCGGCGCCGCGACAACGACGGGTGGCAACGCCAGTATCGGCAACCTGACCCAAGGCAGCATCGGCGCCCTCACGCAGGGTTCCAACGGTGCGCTCACGCAAGGTTCCATCGGCGCCCTGACCGGTGGCAACATCTCGAGCACCGGCGGCAACATCACCTCGACGGCCGGCGCGGTCACCGGTGGCACGAACACCACGACCAACACCTCGACCAACTCCAACGCCGGCGTGAACGGCAGCTCGACGAACACCATCTCGGTGTCCACGACGTCGGCGAACGATCTCGCGATCGCGAAGGAACAGGCAGCTGCGCAAGTCGAAGCCGCTCGCATCATGAGCGACGTCAAGGTCCGCAACACGCCGTCCATCGGCATCGCCGGTCTGTCGAGCTCGAACGACACCTGCATGGGCTCGACGAGCGCCGGCGGTTCGGGTCCCGGCTTCTCGATCGGCATCGGCACCACGTGGACCGACGGCAACTGCAAGATGCTGAAGAACTCGCGCGAGATGTGGAACATGGGCTTCCGCGCCGCGGCTGTCGCCCTGCTCTGCACCGACGCCGCGAACAAGGACGCACTCGAGCTGACCGGCTACAAGTGCCCGCAGACCGAGCGTGACGAGGCGGCTCGCGCCGCGCAATCGGCCGCCGTTCAGTCGAACGAGCCGACTGACCCGCTGGTCCGCGAACGCATGGGTCTGAAGCCCCTGGGCACGAAGTAAATAGCCCATCACCAAGGAGATCGCCATGAAGAAGACTTTCCTTCTCATGGCGGTTGCACTCTCAGCAACCGCCATCGCCCAAGAGCTGCCGAAGCTCGACAACACGAAACCGCAAAACGCCTCGATCGCGGGCAACCCCGATCTGCCGAAGAACGATCTCGGTTCTGGCAACGTGTCGAACCTCGGCCAGCCCGTCATCGGCAAGAACATCTTCCAGGTGCCACAGTACCTGCCCTACTCGCCGACGGCGGCCACCATCTACCCGCGGGTGGTGAACGTCACGTGCGTCGAAGGCCAGGAATGCGGCTACAACTGGTCGCCTGAACTTGGTCGCGCCGAATACCTCTACATCCAGAAGACGGTCGTCGCCGCTCCGAAACCGCCCGAGCCGGTCATCGTCGAGAAGATCGTGCCAGGTCCGGAGCGCATCATCCTGAAAGAGGTGCCTCCGAAGAAGAAGCGCGAGTAACACCGGTTACTGATTGAGTGATACAATGGGTCAGAGCGAAGTTCTGACCCATTTTTGCTTTTGGAGAAAGTTATGCGAATGTCTTTTTGGCGCTGGAGTGCCCTCGCACTCCTCAGCACATGCTTTACGCTAGCTGGCCTCTTGGTACTCGGCGTGGATTTCGAGAAGATCAAGTGGTGGCACGGCCTCATCGGCATGTTCCTCCTCTTTGGCGGTGCCGACATGTGGCCGTCGGTAACCACCTGGCTTCCAAAGTCGTGGTTGCCGAAGCAGCAGTAAATATCGGATGGTCATCGTTGACATCGCACTCGCCACCATATGCTTCGCAGGGACACCCGGCTCAGCGCCAGTGTGTGAGCATGCATTGATTGGTTCTGACACCCCTCGAGGCACGTACGTGCTTCAGCAAAGGTTGGTGGATGATCCACTCTATGGCGGCGACATTCTGCAATTTCGCGAAGATGCAACCGAAGTTTACGCGATTCACCGCGTCTGGAACGGTCGGCCATACGAACATCGTTTCGCCCGCATCAAGTCGAACGATCCGAAGGATCGTAAGATCACGAAGGGCTGCATCAATGTGATGCCCGAGGTCTATGCACGACTTCTAGCTTGTTGTTCTCAGGAAACTCTTGTGATCAAGTGACGTGACCTGTGGTATAATAGCCACATGGACACCACACAAATGCGCTTCAACGGCCTCTTCGAAAAGATCGAGCACTTCAATCGCGCAACGCAATTGAAGCAGATCTACGAATGGGTTAAAACCGGTCATATTAGCCTGGCAGAATTCACGGGGCTGATTGGCAAGATCGATCCGCGCGATGCCTGAAGGTCCTGAAATCCGGCATCACGCGAAGCGGCTCCAACCAATGGTTGGCAAGCAGCTCACCTCGATCCACGTTCTGTCGGGTCGATACACCAAGAAGTCAATCGAGAATCTCTCGAAGCCAGTCGGCGAGGAAGTCGTCGAGATCGACGTCAAGGGCAAGCTCATCGTCATCTACTTTCGCAACTGTGCCATCCTATCAACGGCTGGCATGTCAGGCGAATGGGTCGTCGAACCAGTCGAACGCAAATTCAAGCGCATCGAGTTGAAGGTGAAGGATTCGGAAGGCGCTGAGTCGACCTTCGTCTTCGCAGATCAACGCAACTTCGGCACCTTCAAGGTCGTCAAGTTGTCTGAGGCCGATGCCAAGTTGATGGAGCTCGGGCCTGACATCATGAACGGCGACGAAGCTCCTCCCACTTTCTTCCAACGCGTCAAGCGCTTCGGTGGTTGCCAGACACTGGCCGAAGGCATTATGGACCAGCGCATCGCCGCAGGTGTGGGCAACTACATTCGCGCCGAGGCGATGTACATCGCGGATGAGCATCCGTTTCAGCCCATCACTTCGCTACCTGAAGAGCGGCTCGCGAAGGTGTGGAAGGCGGCGCATCAAGTGGCGCACGAAGCCTTCAGGTTGCAGCACGAGTATCGCGATCTATGCTATCGACGAGAGCGAACCGACGAAGGTTATGCCGTGAGCTCTGCGAGTGATCGAAACGGGCGAACTGTATGGTACGTGAGTGAACACTCCCGCCCATGGAGAAAGTTGTAACCGACTGGTCAGTGATATGTCCGTGGTTTATAATCACTTATGCGTAACTAGGACATCCAATGAAACGGTTTGTAACGCTTTTGCCTTTATTCCTCGTGGCATGCGGAGGTGGGGGCACGAGCCTGCAATCAACCTCACAGCCAGCGACCATTGCTGAGACCCCGGTCGTCACTACAACTGTCGCTTCGGCACAGCCACCGATTCTGACGACAGCACCGACACCCGTCGAAGCTGCTGCAATCAATCCATCCGTTCCACCAGTCACAGCTGACACATCTTCGATTCCACCCGTTACAGCGGCAGATGGGGTGGCGAAGGCAGAAGCAGTTGTGCCGGCAGAGCGACTCAAGCACATCACCAAATTGACGGAGAAATCGCGTGGTAAATAAACTTCGGCGAGGCCTGCTCGGGGCCTTGGCGTTGACACCAGTTACACCTTACGTTTTCGGCGCGACGGGCAATCCGATTCCGACCGAGAACGCTGCAGCTGGTTTCGGCGCCTGGCGGGTCCAACGATGGCCAACGTCGTTCGATTGGTCGGTGAGCACCGTCGGGTCGGCACCATACACCGAAATCGAGGGTTATCTTGGTGCACAGTCCGTCAACATCGGTGAATCGATCAACCTCTACGTCAACTGCCAGGAACCGACTTACACGGTCCAGGTCTTTCGTCTCGGCTGGTATGGTGGTTCCGGTTCCCGCTTGATGTACTCGTCGCCGGTGATGACGGGCGTCAAGCAGACCATTCCGACGCCAGACGGTCTCGGCACGATCGACTGCAACTGGTCGGTCTCGCTCAACATTCCGATTCCCACAAACTGGGTGTCAGGCATCTACCTCGTCAAGCTGATCGCCGGCACCTCGAAGGGCGAATCGCTGGCTTCGTTCGTTGTGCGTGATGATGCGCGTGTGGCCGACTTCATCCTCTCGACGACGAAGAACACATCGCAAGCCTACAACAACTGGGGCGGCAAGTCGCTCTACGAGTTCAACAGCTTGAACGGTGCGAAGGCATTCGCCGTTTCGTTCAATCGCCCCGAGACCGACAACGGCGGAATGGGCCAGCACGTGAACTGGGAACTCTCCATGATTCGGTTCATGGAGCGTGAAGGCTACGACATCAAGTACATCTCCAACGAGGACATGCACAAGACGCCGGGCATCCTCAACAACGCGAAAGCATATCTCTCGGTCGGTCACGACGAGTACTGGTCGTACGAGATGCGGCAGTCCGCGCAAGTCGCGCAAGCCGCTGGTATCCACAGCGCCTTCCTCGCCTCGAACACCTGCTACTGGCAGGTTCGCTTTGGTCCTGATTCTCGTGGCGTCGCGAATCGCGTCATGACGTCGTATAAGGAGCAGGCGCTCACGCAAGACCCAATCGCCGACAAGAAGCTCGTGACGACGAACTGGCGGACAATCCCCGTCAGTGGTGATCCAGTCGCGCAGCCAGAAAACGCACTGATGGGCGTCATGTATCACGGCGACCCAGTCAATGGAGCGTTGGTGGCCGATGATGTTTCGCACTGGCTCTTCAGTGGTACCGGTATCACGAAGGGTCAAAGCCTAGCTGGATTGCTCGGTTACGAGACAGACGCACGCTTCAACAACGGCTTCGAACCAGCACGGCTTCGTTCAATCTTCGCGTCACCTGACCCGTACGGTACCTCAAGTGTCGTCAGCTTCATCAAAGATTCTGGCGCATTCGTTCTCGGTGCAGGCACGATGCAATGGTCCTGGGGTGTCGACTTCTGCCCGAGCTGGGCCCCGAATTCCGGGCAGGATCGAACATCAGCGGCCTTCCAACGATTGAACCGCAACCTCCTCAATCGGATGTTGCTGCCAGCCCTGAAGAAGCCGACGAATGTCGTCGCGACACCTTCGGCTGGTCAGAACACGGTGACATGGGATGCAGTTTCTGGTGCTGCGACGTACGATGTGTATCGCGCAACCTCGCCAAACGCTCCTTTGACAACGCCGTATCGTACAGGCCTGGTTTCTCCGGTCATTGCGGACGCCGCCGTCACACAAGGCACGAAGTACTACTACGACGTGATCGCGCGCAATGGCGATGCCGAATCGAACCCGTCAAGCGAGGTGAACTGCACGGCATCTGGTGGTACGCCGGTACTGACACCGCAGACGATCTCGTTCGGTCCGTTGCCGTCGAAGTCGGTCGGTGATCCGAACTTCTCGCTCACTGCGACAGCTTCGAGCGGTCTCGCAGTTGCCTACTCGTCCTCGAATCCAGCAGTCGCGACAATCTCGGGCGGTAGTAATATGGTGAAGATCATCGGCGCTGGTCAGGCTGTCATCACGGCGACGCAGGCTGGCAATAGCCAATACGAGGCCGCGCCACCTGTCCAGCAAACGCTGACCGTCTCGGCAGCTCCACTGAAGCCGCAGACGATCTCGTTCCCTGCCATCCCGTCGAAGAACATGGGAGACCCAACCTTCCAGCTCTCGGCGACGGCATCGAGCGGACTCGCGGTGACGTACACCTCTTCGAACCCAGCCGTGGCGACCATCAACGGGAAAGTGGTCACGATCGTTGGAGTTGGCACGACGCAGATCACTGCAAGCCAAGCTGGCAATGGGACATGGGCAGCCGCCAACCCTGTCACGCAGACCTTCACGGTCGCGCCAGCTGCTGGCGGCGGTGCGAACCTCCTGCCGCCCACTGGTCTGACCGGCTACTCGTGCAGTGATACCACGTGCTGGGCCTTCGGAGCGCAAGGCAACAAGGGCGCCGCGCGCATCAATTGGACACAATCGAAATCGGCAGGCATCACGGGCAACGTGATCTACCGTGGTGATGGAACGGCAGGTGCCCTCGTCGAGATCGCGCGAGTCTCACCGAGCACGACCTACATCGACTACAACGTCGTCAAGGGCAAGACCTATCACTGGAAGGTGGCCGCAATGTCAGCTGCTGGTGTGGGTCCGATGAGCAACGACACAGCCTTCACGTACTGATGAACGAGCGCCTCAAGGATTTCATCATCGCGCAATCGTCGGCTGCCTACGGGCGGTCGGCGTGGTTCGAAGAAGACCCGCGAATCAAGGTGTATATTCGTGCCGGAAAGTCCGGCTCCTACACACGACAGAGGCAGTGTCTCGCCATCTGCGTGGCGAACGTGACCGTTGCAGACCAGCATCTTCGGCAAGGAATCTTCACGGCCCTTGCGATGGGTCTTATGCAACTTGGTCGGAGCAAGGGCTACACTGAATTCCAGATCGAGAACGCAAGTACCGACGACATGATCGGGTGGTGCAAGAAGCACGAGTTGCTGGTGAAACCACAGGACCCCGGCGGTCTCACATGGCCTGATTGCTACTACACGCCGATATGAGCGGGTCCTTCTCGGAAAGAACGCACATGACCAAGGTCAGCGACTTGCTCGCTGTTCTTGAAGCTATCAAGGCTGAGCATGGCGATCTGCCGATATTTGATATCGACAATGGCGTTGTGCTCGGGCCATGGGTGTGGACTCTTGAACAGGCAAGCAAGGGTTGGGAATGGCATGATCCGAAGGGAGAAATGCCACCCAAGTGGGTAGTCCTTTGATCTTTGCGCGGTTCTTGGTTCTCGCATGCGTGACCTTCTGGCTGTCACGTACGCTGCCGTATTACTACTCGAACCAGTGGATCATGATGTTCATCGAGCTGCCTGGCACGATTCTTCATGAAGGCATGCATTGGCTCGTGGCCGCGATGCTGCAAGGTAGCCCAAGCACGTTCTCGATTTGGCCAACGTTTGATTCCTACGGGAGTATGAACACGCTTGGTCACGTACATTTCGCACCGAATTGGTATAACGCGGCGTCGGTTGGTGCGGCTCCATTCCTCTTGATGCCGCTTACCTTCTTCATCACGGCTCTCTGCGCACGCACGTGGAATCCACTACGCATTGTGTTGGGTCTGTGGTTCGCATCGACTGGTTGGTTGAGCTCGACACCATCCTCACAGGATTTCTGGATTGCGAACTCGTATCCGCTGTCCTGGCTCTTTGCACTACCGTTCCTACTTGGCGTCTCGTACATCACGTATCGAGTGACTCGTAAGACGATCAGGATTTAGGCATGAAAAAGGGTCCTCGTGAGAGGACCCTTGCTGTTTCTTCGTCTTACTTTATACCGCCGTTTGGCCAGCTCATACCTTTGTCAGCTTCGAAAGAGCTGCTGTCACGACGTTGTCGAGCTTGATGGTTGCCGTTTGACCAGCAATTGCCGTCACGGTGCCGGTCTGTGCTGACGTTCCGATCTTGACGTGATCGCCAACAATGATCGCTCCAACAGGTGTCGGAGCTGGCGCTGGAGTTGGGGCAGGTGAAGGTGCTGGAGCCGCCACTGCCTTCCAGTACCATGTCGAGATGACAGGGTCCGTACCATTTGAAGTACCCGTCGTATCAACTTGATAGACTTGATAGTACTTGCCGTTGTACAACACAACGGTATTCAACGGGTAGCGAGTGCCAGGGACGTAAGTCACAGCACCGGATGGAGCTGGGGCCGGTGTCGGAGCTGGCGAAGGAGCCGGCGTTGGAGATGGCGAAGGTGCTGGAGTTGGGGCAGGAGCCGGAGCTGGTGTGCCACCTGTCACAGGCGCTGCACCCACGAGTGGGCCCATTGCCTTACCCCAATTGTAGCTGCCACCTGCATCGTCTTGCGCAGACCATGCGAAGACACCGCGAAGCTTCGGATACTTCGTCGACAGCGTCTTCCAAACTGACTGGCATGTTGCAAGCGATGGGCCTGCGCCATAGTTT
>Ga0207683_10001077_pt1 | contig 24880 bp, 20 predicted proteins | sample KBSM73metaG_FD_184333 | JGI IMG/M metagenome (GOLD analysis project Ga0207683, IMG submission 184333) | Miscanthus rhizosphere microbial communities from Kellogg Biological Station, Michigan, USA - KBS M7-3 metaG (SPAdes) (version 2) | ecosystem: Host-associated > Plants > Roots > Rhizosphere >... | reverse complement strand
GCCTCCACCAAGGTCGACGTCTCCTCCATCCGGCAGCCGCTGGGCGTGGTGGGCATCATCTCGCCGTTCAACTTCCCGGCCATGGTGCCGATGTGGTTCTTCCCGATCGCCATCGCGGCCGGCAACACCGTCGTCCTCAAGCCCTCGGAGAAGGACCCCAGCACCGCCAACTGGCTGGCGGGAATCTGGCAGGAAGCGGGCCTGCCGGACGGGGTGTTCAACGTCCTGCACGGCGACAAGGTCGCGGTCGACGCGCTACTGGAATCACCTGAGGTCAAGGCGATCTCGTTCGTCGGATCGACCCCGATCGCGCAGTACGTCTACGCCACCGGAACCGCGCACGGCAAGCGGGTGCAGGCCCTGGGCGGCGCGAAGAACCACATGCTGGTGCTGCCCGACGCGGACCTGAACCTGGCCGCGGACGCAGCGGTGAACGGTGGCTTCGGCAGCGCCGGCGAGCGCTGCATGGCGATCAGCGCGCTGCTCGCGGTCGACTCCGTCGCCGACGAACTCGTCGGCAAGATCACCGAGCGGATGGCCACCCTGCGCACCGGTGACGGCCGCCGGGGCTGCGACATGGGGCCACTGGTCACCCGGGAACACCGCGACAAGGTCACCGGCTACGTACAGGCCGGGGTGGACGCCGGCGCCGAACTGGTCGTCGACGGGCGGGCCAGCAACCCCGCCCAGCACTTCGACGGCGACAAGGACGGCTTCTGGCTCGGTCCAACCCTTTTCGACAGGGTTACTCCCGGCATGAGCATCTACACCGAGGAGATCTTCGGGCCGGTGCTGTCCGTGGTCCGCGTCGACGGATACGGCGAGGGCCTGGACCTGATCAACTCCAACCCCTACGGCAACGGCACCGCGCTGTTCACCAACGACGGCGGCGCCGCCCGCCGGTTCCAGAACGAAGTGCAGGTCGGCATGATCGGCATCAACGTGCCCGTCCCGGTCCCGGTCGGCTACTACAGCTTCGGCGGCTGGAAGGCCAGCCTGTTCGGCGACACCCACGCGCACGGCACCGAGGGATTCCACTTCTACACCCGCGGCAAGGTCATCACCACCCGCTGGCTCGACCCCAGCCACGGCGGCCTGAACCTCGGCTTCCCGCAGAACGACTGATCGAGTCATGGCAGACCCGTTACAGGGCAACCTGTTCCGGGTCGCCCCACCCTGAACCAGCTACCGGGCCGACCTTCTGCCTGCCGTTGCGGCTTATGGTCAGGCACGGTGCCCGGCTTACCTGGATTCGGTCAAGCTCGGGGGCCTGGCTGCAATGCGGCGGGCGTCGTTGCCGACGATGCTGTTGCGCAGCACGCCGAGATGGTCGATGTCGACCTCGACGACGTCACCGGGTTGCAGCAGCACCGGTGGGGTTCGGCCGTAGCCGACTCCCGCGGGAGTGCCGGTCGCCAGCAGGTCCCCGGGAAGCAGGGTGAAGGAGTGCGAGATGTGCGCCAGAGTGTCGCCGACCGTGTAGACCATCTGGTCAGTGGTGGCGTCCTGCATGGTCTGTCCGTTCACCCGGGTCTGCACCCGTAGTCCGTCTCTCAAGTCCGGGACCTCGGTGGCGGGGACCATCGGTCCGAGTGGGCCGGACCGGTCGCCGTTCTTGCCCAGGATCCACTGGGATGTGAGCTTCTGGGCGTAGCGGGAGGTCAGGTCGTTGAAGGTGGAGTAGCCGACGACCGCGGCCAGGGCCTCTTCCGGGGTGGCGTCGACCAGCGGAGTGCCAACCCAGGCGACGATCTCCCCTTCCCAGTCCAGGCCGTCCTCTCGGGCGGGCACCGGCACCTGGGCGCCGTCGACGGTCAGCGTGCGGGTCCAGCGGGCGAACAGAGTGGGGTATTCGGGGATCGGCTGGTCGCTGTAGCTGCCCTCGGCGACGTGTTTGAGATAGTTCAGCCCGACGCAGATCACCCGGGCGTCCGGGAGAACCGGGGGAACGAGGGTGACCTGCGCCGTGGGCAAGGTGGCGCCCGGGTTGGGGGCGGCGAGCACCACGGCGGGATCGGCCCAGAACTCGATCAGAGATGCGAGCACCGCGACCTGCGTACCGTCCTCGGACAAGGTGGCCACCTCGACGAGCGCGTCGGCGGATCGGCGGATCCCGACGATTCTCATGCGTTCTCCCTATCGTCCTGCGATGGATGGCATCCCGGGGCGGCGCTGTTGGATCGGGCGATCGACGTGGGCCAGTGCGTGTTCTGCAGCACTCTGGCTCGACCCGATTGACAGCCACGCATCAGCCGCTTGTGATGAGATGAGGATCGGGTACTTCCCTGCGCGACGTCGTGCGACTACCTTGGCGACCTCGAGGCGCTTAATCAAGCGGGGTCGTGTCGTCGGGTTGGCGATGTGAGCCTGTCGGATGGGTCAAGCTCCGAATACCTCGATTGATCCTAGGCCGGCGAATTCGAAGGTAACGCCGGCTCCGGCCACTACCGGGACCGGGGCGGTCACTCCGCCGGAGAAGATGAGTTGACCCGCCTTCAGGGTTTCGCCCTCGACGGCGAGTTGATTGGCCAGCCAGGCGACCGATGCGGCGGGGTGCCCCATGACCGCGGCGCCGGTCGCGGTCATCGCGACATCACCGCCGACCAGGACATTGCAGCCAAGCAGGCGGAGATCGCCGAGGTCATCGGGCCGGCGGGCGATCGGGCCCAGGTAGAAGGCCCCGGCGCTGGCATTATCCGAGACCACATCGGAGAGGGTGAACTTGAAGCTCTCGTACCGCGAGTCGAGCACATCAACGGCACCGAAGATGACTTCGGTAGCGGCGAGCACGGAAACCACCGTCGCCGGGGGGTCGATATCGCGGGCCAGCAGGAACGCGATCTCCGATTCGACCCGTGGATGGATGAACCGGTCGAGACGGATCGGCTCACCGTAAGAGAAGATCATGCCGCTGGTCACCCGGCCATACAGCGGGGCGTCCAGCCCCATCGCCTGTTGCTTGTTCCGGCTCGTCAATCCGAGTTTGTACCCGACGAACGTTTCGCCGGCGTCGATCTTCGCTTGGACGAATGCGCGTTGTGCCTGGTACGCGGTGGCGACATCGATGTCCGGGTGGTCATCACTGAACTGGGCGATGCCCGTCCGGTTTCGTTCAGCGGCGATGAGTGTGTCTGCGATTTCCTGGGCCTTGAGCATATTCGACTTCCTTTGGGCCAAGCTGTGGCTTAGCGGCTTATTCGTCTTGTTGAGTAGTTATCGTCACCACGTGTGTTCCTCGCTAATCGGTCCCTTCATCCGGCTGGCGGCCCGCAGCCTCGGCCGTATATGCGTCCCAATCTATTTCGCCGTCTTCATCGCGGAAGTCTTCGATGTCGGGAGGTGCCGGATCTGGATTCGGTTCTTGCGTCATGAGCGTTTCCTATCACTGATGTGGTCTCACGGTGGAGCGTGGCGGAGTCGTCACCCCAGTCGATGCCGATGACGGTTAGGCGAGGCGGCGCTGCCTTACCGTGTTGCCGTTGATCTTCACTCGTTCTGTGGGAAGCCGAGGTTGAGGCCGCCGTGGCTGGGGTCGAGCCAGCGGGTGGTGATGACCTTGTTGCGGGTGTAGAAGCTGAAACCTTCGGTGCCGTGGGCGTGGGTGTCGCCGAACAGCGAGGCCTTCCAGCCGCCGAAGGAGTAGTAGCCGACCGGGACGGGTACGGGGACGTTGATCCCGACCATGCCGACCTCGACCTCGTTCTGGTAGCGGCGGGCGGCGCCGCCGTCGTTGGTGAAGATCGCCGTGCCGTTGCCGTACGGGTTGCTGTTCACCAGCTTGAGGGCGTCATCGTAGGAATCAACCCTGATGACGGACAGCACCGGCCCGAAAATCTCGTCGGTGTAGATCGACATGTCTGTCGTGACCTTGTCGAAAAGGGTTGGGCCGAGCCAGAAACCGCCCGGCTCGCCGTCCACGACCGGGTTCCGGCCGTCGACCACCAGTTCGGCACCCGCCTCCACCCCGGCGTCGACGTAGCTCTGCACCTTGTCCCGGTGCACCCCGGTGACCAGCGGTCCCATGTCGCAGCCGCGACGTCCGTCACCGGTGCGCAGGGTGGCGATCCGTTCCGAGATCTTGCCGATCAACTCATCGGCGATGACATCCACCGCGACCAGCGCGCTGATCGCCATGCACCGCTCACCGGCCGAACCGAACCCGGCGTTGACGGCGGCGTCCGCGGCCAGGTCAAGGTCGGCGTCCGGCAGCACCACCATGTGGTTCTTCGCGCCGCCGAGGGCCTGCACCCGCTTGCCGTTCCGGGTGCCGGTCTCGTACACGTACCGCGCGATCGGGGTCGACCCGACGAACGAGATCGCCTTCACCCGTGGATCTTCCAGCAGCGCGTCGACCGCCACCTTGTCGCCGTGCAGGACGCTGAATACGCCGTCCGGCAGCCCTGCCTCCTTCCACAACGCGCCCAGCCAGTTCGCGGTCGACGGATCCTTCTCGCTCGGCTTGAGGATCACGCAGTTGCCAGCGGCAATCGCAATGGGGAAGAACCACATCGGCACCATGGCCGGGAAGTTGAACGGCGAGATCACCCCGACCACGCCCAACGGCTGCCGCAGCGAGGAGACGTCGACCTTGGTGGACGCGTTCTCGGTCAGGCTGCCCTTCAGCAGATGCGCCAGGCCGCAGGCGAACTCGACGACCTCCTGGCCGCGGGTCACCTCACCGAGCGCGTCGGAGAGCACCTTCCCGTGCTCGCTGGTGATGATCTCGGCGGCCTCGTGCTTGCGCTCGTTGAGCAACTCGCGGAACCGGAACAATACCTGCGTGCGCCGGGCCAGCGACATATCACGCCACGCCGGCCACGCCGCCGCCGCGGCGGCAATCACCGCGTCGGCATCCTCCGGTGACGCCAGCACGAGCTTCTTGGTCACCCGACCGGTCGCCGGGTCGAACACGTCCGACGTCCGGGTGCTCTCACCGGCGAACGACGCACCCGCCTTCCAGTGCGGCACTGTCGTCACCTCACCCGGCACCGTACGACCGTTTCCGCTTGGCATCGCTTCAGGATCGGTGATCGTTGTCATCGCTTGCTCTCCTTTCGTAAGACCGCTGCCTTCGACGCACCTGCACCGGTCTTCATGGGCTTGCCGACCGAGCGAATCTCCTTGGCCGGTTTCGGCGTTCATCGGAGAGAACGTCGAGCAGGCCGATCGGGTGGAGGCGGTCGAGGCCCGTCGCCGATGCGGGGACGGCGGGCACCTCACAGGCGAGCTCACGTGACAAGCTGCGAGAGGCGATCAGTAGCGCGTCGAGTAAGTTGCGTTTCAGTCCGGCGTCAAGATCGACGACGGCGAGTTCGATCGCGGCGACGATGTGCCCGCCGGGCCCGAAAACGGGCATCGCAACACCACAGACGTCGGCTTCGAATTCCTGCCGCGAGACCGCGACCCGCGTGAGGCGGGTCACCGCGAGCAAGTGGCGGAAGCGCTCCGTGGCGGTCACGGTGTGTTTGGTATATGCCCGAAGCCCATGGATGATGACCCGTTCCACGGTGCAGGGCGGCGCAAACGCGAGCAACGCCCGTCCCAGTGCGGTCGGATGCGCCGGCAACGTCGCCCGGCTGGTGAAAGACGTCACCGTCCCTGCGTCCGGCCGCTTCTCGATGTAGGCGACCTCCAGGTCCTGCAGGACCCCCAGCCGGGCGCGGCAGCGCGCGATTTCCGAGAGATCTTCCAGGACGTAGGGAGCCCGCTCGGCGAGCGTCGGCGGATAGGCGTTCACCGCACCGATCGTGCGCAGGGACAATCCAGCGCGGTACAGGCCGTCCGGCGTCCGTTCCAGGACACGAAGGCTGGCCAGTTCGTTCGCCAGCCGATGCGCGGTCGAGACCGGCAATCCCGCCAGCTTCGAAATCTCGGTCAGCGAATGTTCACCACCGCGGGTGAAGGTCAACAGAATTGAGCTGACCTTGTTCGTCACCGACCGCCCCGCCTCAATAGAGTTGCCGGCCACAGATCACAACCTCCGCGAGTCGTTCAATTGTTCTCACCCGGGCGGACGCCCCCAGCAGATGACCGGATCACCCGCTATGACGAGGCTGATTTGCTGGCCTGCAACGCCTCGTATTCGGCCTTGATCTTGTCACCGGGCGGGTAGTTCCCCGCCAGCGGTTCGCCGGCACGGATTTTGGTGGCCACAAAGGCTTCCAGTTTCTCCTGCTCCAGGGATGGCTCGGCGATCTCTACCGCGACTTCCCTTGGTACGACGAGGACCCCGTCGCGGTCCGCGACGATGACGTCACCGGGGTAGACGGCGACACCGGCGCAGCCGATGGGAACCTGCAGGTCGGCCACGTGGTGCCACGCCGCCCGGGTGGTGATCGTGACCGCGGCCGCGTAGGTCGGGAACGGCAGTTGGGACAGGACATGGCCGTCGCGCAGACCGCCGTCGGTGACGACCCCGGCCACCCCGCGTTTCCACGCCCGGGTCATCAGCATATCGCCGCCGGACGCGGCCCTGGTGTCGCCCCGGCTGTCGACCACCAGGGCGTGTCCTGGTGGGACGCTCTCGAAGGCGTCCCACTGCAATGTGTTGCCGCTGCGGTACGGGTCGAGGGTGTTCACGTCCTCCCGGGCCGGGATGAACCTCATCGTGAAGGCCTCGGCGACAAACCCGTCGACCACGTTGCTCAGCGGACGCACCCCCAGCATCTGGGGCTGCCGAAACCCGCGCTTGTACAGCTGGGTGGCAATGGTGGACGTGCTGACCTGGCGCAGTATGTCGAGGGTTCCGTCGGGTAGCGGCTTGAGTTCTGGGGTGCTGGTCATGTGATCCCTCTTCTGTTGACTGGTTCCAGGACGGGATGGGTCTGAGGAATGCTGAGAGGTCAGAGGAATGGCCTGCCGGGTATGAGCTGCTGACCGTATTTGGCGTCCCAGTCCGACTGCACCCGGTGCAGCACTCGCATCGCGGGCAGTACCGACCATCCGGGCACAGCGGGTTCATGTCCCTCGGCGATGGCCCGGACGAAATCCGGTGCTATGAGTTCCGCATTCTCTTTTTCGGAGGCGATGTCCTGCTTACCTTTGGACGTGTGCAGGGTGGACCTGCGCTCGTTGACCCGGTAACTGTCCCGGTCGGTGACGGCGAGGGTGTCGTAGATGTATTCGCCGGAGTAGTAGGAGCCGGTGGTCACGATGGTTTGATCGTCGTGGGTTTCGATGATCAACGCCAGCTCCATGGGGATTCCGGTGCGGGGTTCGACCGGTGAGTAGGCACTGTGGATGCTGCGGATTCGCTGGTCGGCGCTGGCCATGTCACCACCGGAGACCATCCAGAGCCCGAAGTCGACCAGGTGGGTGGTGTGGTGCCACAACAGGTTGTCGGTCCAGCTGCGCTGCAGTCCGGTCGCTCCCACGTTGTCCAACCTGCGGATGAAGAACCGACCCTGCACGTGGCTTACCCGCTCCTCGCCTCGGTGGACGCGGTCGACGACCGGCAGCCGTTCCTCCCGGAACCGCATGGGGTGTACAACACCGAGGGTCAGCCCGCGTTCCTTGGCGAGGGTGACGACCTTCTCGGCGCCTTCGAGGTTCATCGCAATTGGGATCTCGACCAGGGTGTGCTTGCCGTGCTCGAGCGAGGCCACCGCCATTTCTGCATGTGTCTCGCTGGGGCCGGCGATGATGACGACGTCGACCTCCGGATCCTCCAGTGCTTCACCGAGGTCGGTGGTCCACTTCTTGTAGCCGTGGGTGTCGGCGAAGGTTTCGGTCGACGGTGGTTTACGACCGCCGGCGGGCGTGGGCGTTGCGCCACCGCCGGGTGGCTGGGGGCGGCCGACGACCGTGTGCAGTTGGGCATCGTTCACGCGGCTGAGCGCTTCGGAATGCCAGATGCCCATCATTCCGTGGCCGACCATGCAGATGTTCAACATCGGGTTCCTCCTGGTCTGGTGTGGTCGATGTCAGCCGAGGAACCGGCTGACGGGCACACCCGGTACGTCGACGCGGACGGCGAAGATCCCGCCGGACAACGGCTTCGCGGCCAGAACCGCCGGCGACAGGTCGTGCCGCAGCGACGTGACGAAAATGGTTTTCATGTCAGGTCCGCCGAAGCATGGGGCGGTCGGGTTGGAACACGGCAACGGGATGCTCCTGACCAGATGGCCGTCCGGGCTCCAGCGGTTCAGCACGCCGGCGGAGATGCCGGCGCTCCAGTAGAAGCCGTCCTGGTCGGTGGCGGCCCCGTCCGGGCGACCCTGCTGTTCGGTGGGGCGGGCGACGATCCGGCGGCCGGAGATTGACGCGGTCTGCGGGTCGTAGTCGTAGGCCCAGATGATCGGGCCCTTGCTGTCGGAGTGGTACATGGTCCGGCCGTCCGCGGTCCACGCCAAACCGTTGGAGACGATGAGGTGCTCGACCATCTGGTGCACGGTGCCGTGGGGGTCGAGCCGGTAAAGCGCGGCGATCGGGCGAGACAGCAGGTCCTCGTCCATTGTCCCGGCCCAGAAATGTCCGTCCGGGGAGACCTTGCCGTCGTTGAACCGGGTGCCCGGTACGTGCGCCGGGCCGGTCAAGAACCTCACTTCCCCGGTGTCGAAGTCCAGCAGGTGGAACCCGTCGACCAGCGCGACAACAGCACCGCCGGTCTCGCGGAGCGCAAAGGACCCAACGCGTGACGGCAGCGGCCAACTCCGGTTCTCCCCGGTCGCGGGATCGAGCCGGTGCATGGCCGGTGCGCGGATGTCGATCCAGTACAGGACCTGCTCCGGCACCGACCACACCGGACACTCACCCAGCTCCGCCCTGGCATCGAGCACGCAGGTGACTTCGGTTTCGGTGTCCAGCGGCGGCGCTTTCATTTCTCAGACCTTCAGCTCGGTCTTGATTCTTTCCAGCATCCGCCGGTGAATGTCATCGGCGGTTTCCTCCCAGCCGAAGACGCAGACCGTGGCCAGACCGTCGAAGTTCGACTCCCGCAGGGTCGAGAAGAACTCGTCCCAATCGACGTCGCCGTTGCCGATTTCGTTGTGTTGATGCACGCGGGCGTCCACGCCGGGTGGGTTGATGATGTAGCGGTTGCCCGCGTTCGCCTTGTGGTTGAAGCAGTCGGCGATGTGCAGGTGCTGCAGGCGTTCGCCGGCGACGCCCATCATCCGGCGGATGTCACCGGCCCCGTTGGACAAGTGGAAGGCGTGCGGCGCGCAGAACACATAGTTCACCCAGGGCAGGTTCAGTCCCCGGATGATGCCGATGGCCTCGTCGTTGGTCTCGGCGAAGTCGTACGGGTGCGCCTCCAAGTTCAACCCGATGCCGTACTGCTCAAAAACCGGTGCCAGCTCGGACATCGACAAGTAGAAGGCGTGTTCGGAGCGCACCGGGTCGTTCGGGTTCCCGGAGAGCTCGGAATTGACGATGGGACATTCCAGCTCGTTGGCGATCTCCAGCAACCGGCGCCAGTTCCGCACCTGGGCCTGCCGCTCCTGTTCGTCCGGGGACGACCAGTTGAACACCGGAACCAGGGTCTGAATCTTCACGCCGGTCTCGCTGGACGCCTTTTTCACTTCGGCGAGCTCTGCGGCATCGGCTTTCGGGTACCGGTGCCAGAAGAAGAAGTCGGCCCGCGGCGACAATTCGAGGTATTCGTAACCGAGGTCTGCGGCCTTTCGGACCTCGTCGGCGACGGAGAGGTCGGCGTGGTACATGGCCGGGTCGAGCGCGATTTTTGTCATCGTGCCTCCTGCCGCTCAGACCTTGCCGTTGACCAGTGCGGCTGGGTCGGTCCGGTACAGCTCCGGCTGCTCGCGCATCGACACGGTCGCCCTGGTTCCGGTGCGGAGTGCCTCGATCCCGGCGTCGGTGACCACCGTCGCGGCATAGCCGTCCCAGGAGCTCGGACCGGTCGAGTGTCCTTCGGCGACCGCGTTCAGCCATTCTTGGAACTCGATGTCGTAGGCGCGGATGAACCGCTCGCGCCAGTCCGCCGGTACCCGGCCGGCGTACTGGCCCTCCCGCTTGACGATGATCCGGCTGCTCTCGGCGAGTTCGATGGTGCCGGTCTCACCAAGGATCTCGCCGCGGATGTCGTACCCGTAGGCGATGTTCACGGCCGCCTCGATGTCCACCAGTGCGCCGTTGGCCATCTCCAACACCAGGATCAACGGGTCCTGCAATTGTTTGGCCGCCAGGCTGCTGCGGCGCGGGTTGTGCAGTTGGGTCGCGACGACTTCGGAGCCGAGAAGCCAGCGGGAGGTGTCGATGTCATGCACGCAGGTGTCGACGATGACGCCCTCGGTGGTCACGCTGTCCGGGACCGCGGGGTTGCGGTGCGCCGAGTGGAACACCAGCGGCGCGCCGACATCGCCGCGGTCCAGGGTTTCTTTCATGGCCCGGTAGCCGTCGTCGTAGCGGCGCATGAAGCCGACCATGACCAGCCGCCGGCCGGCGGCCACCTCGGCGTCCAGGATCCGTTCACAGGCCTCCTTGGTGGTCGCGAGGGGCTTCTCGCAGAACACCTGCTTGCCGGCGGCGATGCCCGCCAGCACGTACTCCTCGTGGGTTCCACCCCAGGAGGCGATGACGACGGCATCGACGTCCGGGGAGTTGATCAGTTCCTGTCCCGACTGGTAGAGCTTGGCGCCGGGGATTTTGCCCACCACGTCCTGGGCCCGAACGAGGTCCACATCGGTGACCCCGCTGACCCTGGCCCCCGACAAAACCTGGGTGAGGCGCCGGATGTGGTCCTGCCCGATCATCCCGACGCCAATGACGCCGACGTTCACAGTCACGTGAAAAGCCTTCCTGATAAGGGGTTGTGGGCCACGCCGTACGACGCAGCGGTCAGTACGGCCAACGGCGGATCGGACCGAGGCCGAGGGCGGTGAAGTACCCGGCCGCTCTGGCCTGGATGGCCAGCGGCAGGTGGGGCGCGATCGGATACAGGTCCTGCTCGATGACGACGAACAGGTCGCGGTCCAGCCCGGCTAACGCGTCCAACAGTGCGGGCACCTTGGGTTCGCCGTAGGGCGGTTCGACCATGATGCCCAGCGGCACCGCCTCGGCCAACGACAGCTTCTCCCGCTGCACCCGTTCCCGGACCTGCGGGTCCACCAACTTCACGTGCACATAGGTGATCCGCTCCGGGGCGCGTTCGATGATCTGCAGGTTGTCACCACCGCAGTAGGCGATGTGCCCGGTGTCCAGGCAGAGGTTGACGAACTGCGGGTCGGTGTCCTTGAGGAACTCCTCGATCCGGTCCTGGGTGTCGACATGAGTGTCGGCGTGCGGATGAAACACCAACTCGACGCCGAACTCCTCATACAGCACCCGCCCCAGCTCGTTGGTGCCCGAGATCAGGTTCGACCACTGTTCCGGGTCCATGTCGGCTGACTCGAGCACCGCACCGGTATGCATGTCGGTGTACTGCTCCGGGAGCTGGATGAGGTACTTCGCCCCCACCTCGCGGAGTAGCATCGCCTCCTGGCTGAACTCGGCGATCGCCTTCTTCAGTGCCTCCTTGCCCTTGTGCAATCCGGCGAAGACGGTTCCACCGCACACCTTCAGGCCCCGCTGGTCGAGTTCGTCGCGCAGTTGCTGCGGGTCCTGCGGGAGGAATCCCTGCGGTCCCAGTTCGGTCCACACGTAACCGGCGTTGGCTACCTCGTCGAGATACTGCTTCCAGCCCACCTGCTTGTCGTCCTTGGCGAACCAGACCCCCCACGAGTCCGGGGCCGTACCGAGGGTCAAACGGGACAGGTCACGGGTGGGGGTGCTCATCGGTGGGTCTCCTCGGGAACGGGGGTGAGGAACGGATGTTGGGTCGCCTTGTGCGATTCGTAGACCTTGTAGGCCTGCTGGGTGCTGTCCAATTGGGAGACATCGGAAACCGGTACGTCCCACCAGGATTCCGAGGACGGCACCGGGGCCAGCGGATCGGTCTCGATGTGCACCACGGTGGTCCGCGTGGCCGCCCTGGCCTGGTCCAACCCTTTCCGGAATTCCTCGATGCCGTTGACCCGGATGACGTCGGCGCCCAGTGATTCAGCGTTGCTGGCCAGGTCGACGGGCAGCTTGTCACCGTCCAGCAACCCGCTGTCGTCGTTGCGGAACCGATACCAAGTGCCGAACCGTTGCGACCCCAGCGACTCGGACAACGACCCGATCGACGAATACCCGTGGTTCTGGATGATCACCACGATCAGTTTGATGTTCTCCGAGACCGCGGTGGCGATCTCCTGCGCCATCATCAGATACGAGCCGTCACCGACGAGGGAATACACCTCCCGCTCCGGCGCCGCCATCTTGATCCCCAAAGCCCCGGCGATCTCATATCCCATGCAGGAGAACGCGTACTCCACGTGATACTGCTTGGGATCCTCGGCGCGCCACAGCATCTGCAGATCACCCGGCATCGACCCGGCCGCCTGCACGATGGTCGCGTCCGGGCCGACGGTCTCGTTCAATGCGCCCAGCACCTCGGTCTGCGCCGGCAGCGGCCCGTGACCCAGGTGGTAAGCCTTATCGACGACCTTGTTCCACCGATCCAGGTGCTGGCGGTGCTCCGTGGTGTAGGCGGCGTCGACCCGGTACCCGGCGAGTGCTTCGGTGAGGGCCTCCAGGCCCTCCCGGGCGTCGGCGACCAGCATGACGCCGGAATGTTTGGCCGCGTCCAGCGGTGTGACATTCAGGTTGACGAACCGCACCTCCGGGTTCTGGAACGCGGTCCGCGACGCCGTGGTGAAGTCGCTGTACCGGGTGCCGACGCCGATCACCAGGTCGGCGTCCCGGGCCAGCGCGTTGGCCACCGGGGAGCCGGTGGAGCCGACCCCGCCGACCGCCTGCGGGTGATCCCACCGGATGCCGCCCTTGCCGGCCTGGGTGTCCCCCACCGGGATGCCGGTGGCTTCGGCGAACCGGCGCAGCGCCTCGGTGGCCTCGCTGTAGATCACTCCCCCGCCGGAGATCAGCAATGGCCGCCGGGCCGATCGGATCGCGGCGACCGCCCGGGCCAGCCCCGCCGGTTCCGGCACCGGCCGCGGCACGTGCCACACCCGTGCGGTGAACAACTCCTCGGGCCAGTCATGGCCCTCGGCCTGCACATCCTGCGGCAGGGCCAGCGTGACCGCACCGGTCTCGGCCGGGTCGGTGAGGACCCGCATCGCACCCAGCATGGCCTGCGGCAGCTGTTCGGGCCGCCACACCCGGTCGAAGAACCGGGACAGCGGCCGGAACGCGTCGTTCACCGAGATGTCGTACCCACTAGGCAGTTCCAGCTCTTGCAGCACGGGGCTGCTGGCCCGGGTGGCGAAGATGTCGCTGGCCAGCAGCAGCACCGGCAACCGGTTGGTGGTGGCCAAGGCCGCACCGGTGAGCATGTTCGCCGACCCCGGCCCGATCGAGGCCGTGCAGGCCAGGGCCTGCAGCCGGTTCCGGGTCTTCGCGTACCCCACGGACGCGTGAACCATGCCCTGCTCGTTGCGGGCCAAGTAGTACGGCAGGTCAGCCGTTTTGGTGACATGCGCCTCCAGCAGCGCCTGCCCGACCCCAGCGACGTTCCCGTGCCCGAAAATGCCGAAGCAGCCCGGGATCAGCCGCTGCTGCGTACCGTCCCGCTCGCTGTACTGGTTGGCCAGGAAACGGACCAGCGCCTGGGCAACGGTCAATCGAACAGTGCTCACTGCAACGATCTCCTCTTGTCGATGTGCCGCAGGCAAAGGCCGGGTCAGCGCCGCCAACGGGGGCTGACCTTTGCGGTCAGTGGATTTCCGGCTCGGGCGTCGGCGGACCGGCCTCCAGGAAATCGAAGTCGCAGCCGTCGTTGGCCTGGTTGATGTGCTTGAGGTACAGCGCGCCGTACCCGCGGCCGAACTTCGCCGGCGGCGCCTGCCAGTTCGCCCGACGCTTTGCCAGGACCTCGTCGCTGACCTTCAAGTTCAGTCGGCGCCCGGGCACGTCGAGTTCAATGATGTCCCCGGATTCGACCAGGGCGAGGGGCCCGCCGATGAAGGACTCGGGCGCCACGTGCAGGACACAAGCTCCGTAGCTGGTGCCGCTCATCCGGGCGTCGGAGATGCGCACCATGTCGCGCACCCCCTTTTGCAACACCTTCTTCGGGATGGGCAGCTGACCCCATTCCGGCAGGCCGGGAGCGCCCTGCGGGCCGGCGTTCTGCAACACCAGGACCGAGTTCTCGTCCACCACCAGGTCGGGATCGTCAATGCGGGCGGCCATGTCGTTGTAATTCTCGAACACGACGGCCGGTCCGGAGTGCTGAAGCAGCTTCGGGTCCGCGGCCGGCGGCTTGATCACCGCGCCGTCCGGTGCCAGGTTGCCGTACAGCACGGCCAGCGTGTCGGAGGCGATGATCGGGTTGTCCCGGGTCCGGATCACGTCATCGTTGAACACCTTCGCACCCGCGATGTTCTCGCCCAGCGTCTTGCCGTTGGCGGTCACCGCATCGGTGTCCAAGAGATCACCCAGACTCACCAGTAGGGCAGGCAACCCGCCCGCGTAGTAGAAGTCCTCCATCAAATAGGCACCGGACGGGCGGATGTTCGCCAGGAACGGCGTGCGGCGACTGAGCTCCTCGAAGTCCTCCAGACCGAGCTTGACCCCGATCCGGCGGGCCATGGCGATCAGGTGCACGATCGCGTTGGTCGACCCCCCGATCGCCAACACCGTGGTGATCGAGTTGAGAAACGCCGTGCGGGTGAGGATGTCGGACAGCTTGACGTCGTCCCAGACCATTTCGACGATCCGCCGCCCCGTCTGCGCCGCCATCACCGAATGCCGTGAGTCCGCAGCCGGGATCGAGGACGCTCCCGGCAGGGTGACGCCCAGCGCCTCCACGGCGCTGGTCATGGTCGATGCGGTGCCCATGGTCATGCAGTGCCCCGCCGACCGGGCGATACCGCCCTCGACGCCCTTCCATTCCTGCTGGGTGATCAACCCGGCCCGCAGGTCCGCCCAGTACTTCCAGGTGTCCGACCCTGAGCCCAGCACCTTCCCCGCGAAGTTGCCGCGCAGCATCGGGCCCGCCGGCATGAACAGCGCCGGCAGGTCCATCGACTCCGCGCCCATCAGCAACCCGGGGACGGTCTTGTCGCACCCGCCCATCAGCACTGCACCGTCGATCGGGTACGACCGCAGCAACTCCTCGGTCTCCATCGCCAGCAAATTCCGGTAGAGCATCGTCGTCGGCTTCTGGAAGGGCTCCGACAACGACATCGCCGGCATCTCCAACGGGAATCCGCCGGACGACCACACCCCGCGCTTGACCTCTTCCACCCGCTGCTTGAAATGCGTGTGGCAGGGATTGATATCGCTCCAGGTGTTGATGATGCCGATGACCGGCTTGCCCTTGTAGTCGTCAGCGTCGTAGCCCATTTGAGCGGTACGCGAGCGGTGACCGAACGAACGCATGTCCTCCGGGCCATACCAGCGGTGACTTCTCAGTTCCTCAGGTTGCTTCCGGGCCACGGTGCCCCTCATCTCATTGTGCGGAAACTATTCAGGTATCGGGGCAGAGCGCCCCTGACCGGTTAGGGCCTCCGCTGATGTCCCGCCACGGCCCGCAGGGGGCCCGGCCAACTGCCTTTTGCCGAGACCGTGGGGCCCGCGACTTGTTACGAGCCGTGCACGTTGGCGGGAGCGCTGTGCACTAGGTGCGCCGCATCGTGGGTACGGAAGTCGTCCTCGAGTTCCTCCAGGGTGCGTCCGCGGGTCTCCGGGACGAACTTGAAGACGAAGAAGATGGACACCAGGTTGATGATGACGAATAAACCGAAGGTGACGGTCGCGCCCGCCGCCTCCACCAGGATCGGGAAGACGAACGAGATCAACGCGTTGACGCACCACAGTACGAAGACCGCGATGCCCATCGCGAAGCCGCGGATCGCCATCGGGAAGATCTCCGACAACAGCAGCCAGACCAGGGTGCCGATGAAGCCCTGCACGAAGGCCACGAACAGCAGCATGGCGCCCAGGATCAGGTAACTGCGGAACGTTGATTCCGGCAGCAGGAAGGACAGCGCGAGCACCAATTGTGAACAGGCCACACCGGTGAACCCGATGAGCAGCAGCGGTCTTCGGTTGAAGTGACCGAGCAGGATGATCCCGATGATCGTCATCACGACCGAGGTGACACCCACAGCGATCGTTGCGGTCAGGGCGGCGCTGGTGCCCAAACCGGTGGATTCCAGAATGGTTGGTGCGTAGTAGTTGACGGTGTTGATGCCGGTGGCCTGTTGCACGGTGGCCAATCCGATGCCGATCCACAGGGTTCGGCGCATCCACGGGAATGCTCGCAAGTCCCGCAATGCGGCGCCCTTGTCCTCGCCCATGTCCCGCTTGGCGTGCTCGGCGATGATGTTGTATTCCTCGGCTGCCTCGGCCTCGCTGCGGCTGAGCGCCAACACCCGCTTGGTGTCATCGAGTCGGTCCTTCACCGCATACCAGCGCGGTGAATCCGGCAGGAACAACATTCCGATGAGCAGTGCGATGGCCGGCACGGCGGCGATCCCGAGCATGTAGCGCCAGACGTGCGGGTCCTTGATCAGCGCGTCGAGCACGGCGTTCATGATGAAGGCGAGCATTTGGCCGGTGACGATCATCAGCTCGTTGATGGTGACCATTCGGCCGCGCCGATCGGCTGGTGCCATCTCCGCGAGGAACAGCGGGCAGGTCGCCGCCGCGGCACCGACGCCGAGACCGAGAATGATGCGGGCGACGAGCATCACGCCATAGCTGGGCGCCAAGGCGCAACCCAATGCCCCGATCAGGAAGAGCCCGGAACAGACCAGCAGACTTCCTTTGCGGCCTAACGCATCCGCGAGCTTGCCCCCCAGGAGTGCACCGATGGCGGCGCCCGGGAACAGCAGGACGGTGACCACCGAGGCCTCTTGGGTGGTGCTCAGATCCAAATCGGTGCGCATGTACAGCAGGGCGCCGGAGATGACCCCGGTGTCGTAACCGAACAGCAGCCCCCCCAACGTGGAGATCACCGTCAGCTTGATCAGGAACCGGTTGTGCTTACCGGTCGACGTGGTGCTCGGACCCGGGCCAGCTGAACCCGCCATTGGGTTTCTCCTTCATGTCATGGGTACTTGGTGCCGTCAGCAACGGCAGGGCGGAACGGCCTTCAGCACGGCCTCAGCACCCAGTTGTCTGGGCGTCAATCAGGGGCACCTGGGCGGGTCCGGACGACACGTTCTGCTGCCTCGCGAGTAGCGGTGGTCTGTCGACTTGCATCACGCGTTGTGCATCGAATGGTGGTGTGCTTCAGCACGTTGCAGCTCGACAGCCGACCTCGCTGGGTGCGGATCATAGGACTGTGGTCACCAATGCCAGAACGGCGAGACACTAGGCGAGGCTTAGGGCCCGCCGTTGCGGCAGTCGTCGTCGACGGGGCCCGATTGCGCCTCAGTCAGACTGTTCACATAGGCCTCCAGATCCGTGACCCGGAAACGGGCCGAGTGCTCGACATATACCTGCGGCAACCGGCCGGTCGAGACGAGACGTTCGATGGTTCTCACCGAGACGCTCAGCCGCTCAGCCACTTCACCTTTTGTGATCAGCAACCGATCAGGCATTGGGGCATAGTGGCCGGTGTCGCGTCCGTCTGCAATAGGTGTCGCGTCCTGACGGATCCTGGCGGTGTTTATCAGGAACGACGTCAATTCCTCGACCTCGCGGGGTACCGCCAACCCCTCATGGTGCATCCGACGGACATGACCCGAGAGTGCCACGGTTAGATGCCGTATCAGTTCCGGAACCCGTCGGACGTCCCCCGCGCCGCCGCCGCCTGAATCCGACAATGGATCACCAGACTGGAACACCGTGGCCCTCACCATCCGGCACCCACGGCGTACTCCGCTGCAACCACCGGATGCCCGGTGAGAAGCGTCGCACCGGGCCGTGTCGCAGGCATTCAGCACTCTCCTCGCAAGAATCGGTCAATTGGTTAACCCGGATTCGGGGCACCGTCGGTGCAACAACTCAGAACATGGACGCGGCCGTTCCACCTCAATGGGCCATCCAGGGCGGTCCGTTGGTGATCGAGCGACCGGTTTTGTCCGCTCGGTGCTCAGTGCGTGATCCCCGGTCGCCTACCGCTGCCCGCGGCCAGGCCGGTGGGCGGTCTTGGCCGCCCACGCAGCCGCGGCAAGCCGCTCGTCTCACAACCGCATCCTTCGAGCGCTTTAAGTTGACCCACATCTTCAAGCGCTTTAAGCTATCTCCAGTGTGGAGCATTGCTTGAGGTATGTCAAGACAAAGTGGGTGACTATTTTGCGGTCGGCAGAGTCAACGCCGCGTCCCCGGCTGGATGACGTCGCGGCCGCCGCCGGTGTCTCGACGGCGACGGTCTCACTAGTCCTGCGCGGCGTCGCCGGGCCGAGCGCGGCGACCCGTCAACGCGTCGCCGCCACCGCCGCCCGCCTGGGTTATCGCCCGGATCGGGCGGCCAGTGCGCTGGCCAGTCGCCGCAGTCGACTCATCGGCATGGTCATGGACATCCGTAACCCCTTCCATGCCGAACTCGTCGAGGACCTCTACGAGGCCGCCGACCGGCACGGATACAACATTCTGCTCAGTACCATCACACGCAGCCACGATGAAACGCGCGCCATCGAAACGCTGCTGGACTCCCACTCGGAGGCCCTGATCCTGCTCGGTACGCAAGTTCCGACACGGCGAGTCGCTGCACTGGCCCGGCAACTACCCATCGTGGTCGTCGGCCGTCCCCTGCCGTCCGCCGCCCGTGTGGACGTCGTTCGAACCGACGACCACGATGGGCTCGAACAAGCCGTCGGGTACCTCACCCGCCTCGGGCATCGCCACATCGCCTACATCGACGGCGGCAAAGGCATCGTCTCAGCCGTACGGCGACGCGGCTATCAGAGCGCCATGCACCACCATCACTTAGACGACCAGATCAACGTCATCCGGGGCGGTGAAACCGAAAGCTCCGGCGCCAGCGCGGCGCCGACCGTCATGCAGGAACAGAACCGGCCGACCGCGGTCCTCACCTTCAATGATCGCTGCGCCATGGGCCTCATCGAGACTTTGGTCCGCGCCCGCGTCGACATCCCCGGGGAACTGTCCGTCGTCGGGTACGACGACAGCCCGATCGCCCGACTAGCCCACGTCAACCTAACGACCGTCAGCCAGAACACCCGCGAACTCACCGAGCACGCCATGACCGCACTCATCGACCGACTCGACAACGGTCGAACCCACCACGTCGACGTCGTGGTCCCACCACAACTCATCGTCCGCGGCACAACCGGCCCCCCGCCGCGCTGACGATTCTCCGACGGGCGGACCACGTTGCGTCGGTGCACACAATCACCACCGAGCCAGAATCGGACATGCGCCCGTGCCAATCTGGCGCCGTCCCCAACCGACCACAGAATTCGGCCGCAATCCCGCTAGACATGCGAACATCCTTGGTATGAAGCATTTCCGGTCTGTCATGCGGTGGATGACGCGGCTATATCGGCGAACGGTCTCGCGAGTGCAGCAACGGGGATCGAACGCTCTGCTGCGCGCGTTCCGGCTGACTGGCGCGGCGGTCGCCGCCTATATTGTGGCTGGACTGTTCCTGCAAGACACGGTCCCGGTGATCGCCGCCCTGACGGCGTTGCTGGTCGTCGAGGTGACGCTCTTCGACATCGTCACCAGCGGCGTTCAACGAGTCGTTAGCGTTGTCGTCGGCGTTCTGCTAGCCGTGGGATTCTCCTCACTGGTCGGGATCAGCTGGTGGAGTCTTGGCCTCCTGATCGCGGTGTCCATCCTCGTCGGCCAACTGCTCCGGCTGGGTCCGCATCTGGTCGAAGTACCGATCAGCGCAATGCTCGTCCTCGCGGTCGGCGGCGAGGAAACCGTCGCCAGCGACAGGATCATCGAAACGCTCATCGGAGCTGCGGTCGGCGTCGCGGTGAACATTATCTTCCCGCCTCGGATCCGAGCCGATACCGCTGCCCGGGCGGTCGGCAACTTCGCAGACGAGATCGCCTCCCTGCTACAGAACGCCGCCGATGAGCTGCTCGACGGGATCACCCCGGAAGAGGCCGACCACTGGTTGGAGGAGGGACGCCGGCTCAGCCGGCACGTACCCCGAATCGATCGGGCCCTCGCACAAGCCGAACAGAGCCGTCGGCTCAACCCTCGTGCCCTGGCTCAACGTGACACCACCGCCGTACTCAGAGGCGGCCTCGAGTCTCTGGAACACACCTCAGTCGCGGTGCGCAGCATGTTCCGTTCCGTCGCCGACGGCGTCCGCGAGCACCCCCAGTCCGACGGCGACATCGCGGACGCGGTGCGACAGGCATTCGCTACGCTGCTGGGCGAACTCGCCGATGCGGTGCGCTCCTACGGCGACCTGGTCCGGGCCGAGGTCGCCGACAGCACCGCGCCAGCCGAGAGCGCGGCCGCCATGGCACTCGACGCGCTCAGAGAGGCCCGTGCTCGAGTCATCGAGCTGAGACTGGTGGAGCACCAAGAGGACCTGGCGACCTGGGAGCTGAACGATGCCCTCCTGGAAGCGGTGGAGCGTGTGCTCGCCGAACTGGATGTTGAGGAACAGACCCGTCGCCGGGTCACGCGACCTCAATCTAAGGCCGATCCGCGGGCCGTGCTCAGGGCCGCGCAACAGGGGTTCCGCGCCGGAACCGAGCAACTAGCAGAACACCCGTTCAACCTCTACCGGCGTCCGAATAGTACGGACAGGCCCCAATGAACCCAGGCCCCTCGACCAGTTCGACTCGGTCCAAGACCCGCCACTGCAAGGCAGCCGGATAAGTCGTTCAGCAATATCTGATTGAGCCAGAAGGCTGCCGTCTCCGGAACAAGACTGTTGACCGCTCCGTGGAACTGCCTGCAACATGAGGCGTCCTCCTGACGGACGGTATCGGCCCCCTTCCGGGGAACCGACTGTCGGGCAACGGCGCTCCAATCCTGAACCCGCACGTAAGGACCCTCGATATGCGCCGCACCAAACCCTCCTTCGCGGACCGCATTGGCGGCTGGTTGGACCGACACGGCAGCCGGATGCAACCGTCAGCGACCAAGCGGTCCGGTCGACCCGTCGGCGTGATGGGACACCTGGTGTTCCTGGACGCAGACCTGCCGTACTCTCGCCAACCACGCCGGCACCGCTGATACATCGTCGGTGAGTTGCGCGAAGCAGGTTGCGCGCCTGCGGGCTTTCCCACGAGGAATTCGAGCGACGACCACGTTGGCCTGGCCGTCCGACTTCGGCATCAGCCAGCGCTCCACTGAGGAGGCTGTGACGTTGTGGCATTCTGCCATCTCGCGTTCATACCTGACCGCCGCTCTGGACAATGACGCCGAGTACCCAGATCATCTCTCGTATCTCATTCACGAACTTCACTTCCATATGCCGGTCACCGGTGCTGGGGTGCCATGCAGACAGAGAGGTACGAGTGGACTTCGACGTCGTGCGCCGCAACTTGGCGGGTGTCATTCCGATCACGTTGACCCCGTTTACCGAGGCCGGCGAGATCGACGAGCCCGCATTTGAGCGGGTCATCCGCCGTTTGGTCGATGGGGGGATAACGGCGCTTACCGTCAACGGCAATACCAGCGAGTTCTACACTCTGAGTCCGGCAGAGGGCAGGCGCGGGGTAGAGCTGACAACGCGAACAGTGGATCCCGACGTCGTGGTGATCGTCGGCGTGGGTCTGGATGTCCACACCGCGATCGACACATCTCACCATGCTGCGGAGCTGGGGGCGGCGGCGGTGATGGTGCATCAACCCGTGCACCCGTATGTCTCCAACGAAGGCTGGGTGGAGTACCACCGGGTGATCGCCCAGGACATCCCCGAGCTGGCGGTCATTCCTTACGTGCGCAATGCCGCCATCCGGGCGCGCGACTTCATGTCATTGGCCGACCAGTGCCCCAATGTGCTCGGAGTGAAGTACGCCGTTGCCGATGTGACACGGTTCGCGACTGTCTCCCGTGAAGTCGGCGAACGGCTGATCTGGATCGACGGTCTCGCTGAGCTGGTAGCGCCCAGCTACTTCGCCGTCGGGGCAGTCGGATTCACGTCCGGTCTAGCCAATGTCGCACCTCAGTTCTCACTGGGCATGCACGCTGCATTGCGGCGCGGCGACTACACCGGAGCGATGCGGCTGTGGGACCTGATTCGCGAGTTCGAGGACATGCGCTTGGTCCGTAGCGGCGCCGACAACGTCAGTGTCATCAAAGAGGCGCTTCACCAACTCGGAGTGTGCGGGCCAGGCGTCCGCGCCCCGAGCACCCAACTTTCCGGCGACGACCGGCGACGCGTCACACACATCCTGACAACGTGGGGAATCGACTCATGATTTCGACGGTCGTCGGAGTTCTGGGGTTGCCCATGGCTGGCAGTAATGTTTGCGTGCTTTCCGAAGGCGATGCGTGACTGCGCTCCGCAACTCCTGCCCATCGGTATCCGGAATGTCGAGGAAGTAAAATGCACAGTGGACCGGAGATGTCGGCGGTCCAGCGCTTCGCGGGTCATTTGTCGTGGGTCATTGACTGGGAGGAATGCCGGGCAAACACCTGTGCTGCGGCAATACCGAACTCGCCCGGTTGCCCAGCACCCACGAAGGTGTCTGCAATCTGCAGCATCTCGTCCTTCCATCGCCATCCCTTGACCGCGGCATCAGCGAGCGCCGCACGGTAGCGGTCCTCGAGATCCGGTTGGGACAAGGTCCATTCCTGAGCGAGAGCCGCTTCGACACCCAATTCCGCGGCCGCGCCTCGGGCGGCCAGAACAAGCCCAGCACTGATCTTGGTCCAGGCGGCATAAACCATCTTCAGGCCGGACGCGGCGAAATCAGAACCCTGCAGGATCATTGCTTCGACACCGGAGTTGGCGAAGTCCCCAGCCACCTTGCTGGCCTTTTCGCCGGACAGGTACAGACGGGTCGTGCCGGGTCGACCTGGCGGTGGACCGATCAGGCCACCGTCAACGTAAACAGAGCCCTGCTCACGAACAATCCTGCAAACCTCATCGGCCGTCTGCGGGGCGATCGCATTGGCATCGACGTACGTACCCTCGAACTCGCCGATTGACCGCGCGGTTGCAACCGCGGCCGACGGAGGGCAGATCGAGATCACCACGTCACAACCGCGCACACCGGAGCGCTCACGAAGACCAGCCCGTTCGGCGCGGATCATGCTGTCGGGTCCCCGCCCGGCAGGCAACCAATAGACCTCATGACCCACGCCGATCAGAGCACGGCCGATCGCCGACCCCATTTCTCCGGGATGCAAGATCGCGATCGTTGTCATCAATTGACCCTCTCGGAAGGGAGTGACAAGCGCCGTCCATCATTGTCGGCTGTTGCCCCAGCCAAACCAAGTTGGCGGGGGTGACCGAATCACCACGCATAGGTGGATCCCGCATCCTGAGCAGGTTCGCGAGCATGGCACGCTGCGCTGTTGACGCTCCCCGAAGTAGCGGTTGGCGGTGTCGATGACGCCGCCGGCGGCAAGGAACCAACTGAGCATCACCGGCCGCTCAGGGGCCGGTGTCGTCGCAGAATGTCATGGTGCCCAGGCGAAGGGGCCGCGGGAGTCGTTCCCGCGGCCCCTTCTCGGGTGGTGCTGCACCGGGTCAGGCGTTGACCCGGCGGTGGTGGTGGGTCAGGCGGAGACCCGCATGCTTTCGTCCTCGGCCTGGGCGGCGGCCCGTTCGACCGGCCCGAAGGTTTCCTTGGTGATCAGGGTGGCCACCAGGCCGATGACGCCGTAGAGGCAGAACAGGGAAGCGGCGCCGACCCAGCCCCAGGCGGAGTACAGCAGGGTGACGACGAACGGGGTGAACCCGGAGACGACGGCCGAGAACTGGTAGGCCATCGAGGCGCCGGAAGAGCGGGTGTTGGCGTTGAACAGTTCGGGGAACCAGGAGCCCTGCGCGCCGGCCAGGGAGTTCTGGATGACGGCGTAGGCGATGACCACCGCGATCACGATCAGCACCGCCACTCCGGTGTTGACCAGCATGAACATCGGGAAGGCGAAGACCACCATGACGATGGTGCCGAACAGGTAGATCGGTCGGCGCCCGACCTTGTCGGTGGCTTTGCCCCAGTTGTAGGTGGCGAAGATGCCGATGCCGGAGGCGATGCAGATGGCGACGAGGGTGAGGGTGTTGTCGGCCAGTTTCTCACTCTTGAGGTAGGACAGCATGAAGGTGATGGCGACGGCGTAGCCGGCGGTTTCGGCGATACGAAGGCCGATGCCGCGCAGGATGTTCCGCCAGTCTTCGCGGATGACCTGGGTGATCGGGTTCTTGACGATCTCGCCGCGGGCCTTGACCTCTTCGAAGACGGGGGACTCGGGGATCTTGGAGCGGATGACCAGGCCGACGATGACCAGCACGATGGACAGCAGGAACGGCACTCGCCAGGCCCAGGTGCCGGGCAGGTGGACGGAGACCAGGAAGACCAGGTTGGCCAGCAGCAGCCCGACCGGGAAGCCGGCCTGCACGATGCCGGTGTACTTGCCTTTGTTGCGCCAGGGGGCGTGTTCGTAGGTCATCAGGATCGCGCCGCCCCATTCGGCGCCGTAGGCCAGGCCCTGGATGACGCGGACCAGGACGAGCAGGATGCCGGCCCAGATACCGACGCTCGCGTAGGTGGGCAGGAGGCCGATGCAGAATGTGGCTAGGCCCATCAGCATCAGGCTGGCGACGAGAACTGGTTTGCGGCCGACCTTGTCACCGAGATATCCACCGACGACGCCGCCGAGGGGGCGGACCAGGAACCCGACACCGAGGGTGGCGAAGGACAGCAGGGTCCCGGTGAGCGGGTCGCCGGAGGGGAAGAAGTCGGTGCTGAAGTACAGGGCCGCGGCGGTGCCGTAGCCGATGAAGTCGTAGGCCTCGATGGTGGCCCCGATTCCGGAACTGATG
>Ga0207683_10001073_pt1 | contig 24918 bp, 21 predicted proteins | sample KBSM73metaG_FD_184333 | JGI IMG/M metagenome (GOLD analysis project Ga0207683, IMG submission 184333) | Miscanthus rhizosphere microbial communities from Kellogg Biological Station, Michigan, USA - KBS M7-3 metaG (SPAdes) (version 2) | ecosystem: Host-associated > Plants > Roots > Rhizosphere >... | reverse complement strand
TAGATTCCAAGCTCGCTCCTGATTGCTTCTGCAATCGCGTCTGCATGCTTTCGCATTAATTCTTCGCTCTCCGCCTCGATCATCACCCGCGCCAGATGCTCTGTTCCAGAGTAGCGAATCACCACGCGTCCAGAGTCCTTAAGGTCTTCCTCGGCTGCGCGAATTTTCTCGGCAATCGCGGGAATTCCTTCCAGTGGTCTGCGTTCTCTCACTTTGACGTTTACGATGATTTGCGGGAACACTTTCAGATCTGCGGTCAGTTCGTCGATACTTTTGCCGCTTCTAGCGACCAGGTCAAGAACCACGAGGGCCGTAAGCAGGCCATCGCCGGTCGTAGCCAGGTGAGGGAAGAGGATGTGGCCCGATTGCTCGCCGCCCAGGGCAGCGTCGTGTTGCTGCATTTGCTCAAGAACATAGCGATCACCAACTGGCGCACGCAACATACGAATTCCCAACCGCTTCAGCGCAGCTTCGAGTCCCATATTTGACATAGTTGTAGCCACAACCAAATCGCTTGTGAGCAGTCCGCGTGCCTTTAAATCGCGAGCTGCCACGAGCAGGATGGCATCACCATTGATTACGTTTCCCTTTGCACCCGCTAACATGCACCGATCGGCGTCCCCGTCGAACGTCAAACCAATCGCAGCTCTACGTTTCTGTACCTCTTCGGCGACCCATGTCGGGTGGAGCGCGCCGCATTTGTCGTTGATGTTGCGCCCGTCGGGTGAAATATTCAGGAGCGCAAACTTGCCGGGAGTGTCGCCGCCCAATCGCGCGAAAAGTTCGGGCGCTACGGCCGCCGCGGCCCCGTTTGCGCAGTCGGCAACAATGTGGATCCCAGTCAGACTCAGGTCCGGTACGCAATCAATCAGGAACTTAACGTAATCCGTTTGCAGGTCTCTATTGTCTTCGACGACGGGGAGCTTGGCCGGGTCAGGCACGACGGCATCAACGGCGTGACGCAGAATTTCTTCTTCAATAGCCAACTCCACAGCATCAGCCAGCTTGAATCCGTCCGCGCCAAATAGCTTGATGCCGTTGTCGCGCCATGGATTGTGCGAGGCGGAGATCACCACTCCAGCATCGAATCCGTGTGTACGCGCCAGAAATGCAACGGCCGGCGTAGGTACAATTCCGGCGCTCTCAACGCGAGCTCCAGCGTCTCTTAAGCCGGCAGCAAGCACGGCTGCGATCCATGGGCTTGATTCACGCGTGTCGCGTCCCAAAATCACTTTGGGCTCAGTCGTATTGTGCAGGGAGTGTCCGATTGCCAAACCCGCGGCGTAAACCGTCTTCGGATCCAAAGGCGCCTCACCGGCGATCCCGCGAATTCCGTCTGTCCCAAAAAGTCTGCGTGCAGTTGCTGTGCTCATAGCCTCACTTCGTGTTGCGTTTTTTTCTTTCGGGTGTTTCGACAATACTGTTGAATTCGCCATCGCTCAATCTTGTCGTAACACGGTCGCCTCCCGTTACTTGAGCGATCGAGCGAATCACGCCACCGTCTGAGCGCCGAACCAACGCGTACCCGCGCTCCAACACCGCCAGTGGAGACAGCGAGTGCAACCGGGCATCAAGTGCATGCAGTCTTGCATCTGCGGCGCTCAGCGTGCGTTCAACGGAGCGATCCAGGCGGGTGGTCCGCGAGCTTAATCGCTCACGTGTGCGTCCAACTTGACGTCTCGGATCGTGATGTAAAACAGCTGCGGTTAATTCAGCTACTTCTCGGTTTCGTTGATTCAAGGTTGTCCTGATCGATGCTTCCGCGCTAAATCCGAGATCGTCGAGTCGCTGGTTTAGCCGATGGAGCATGGATGTGACGCGACCTTCTGCCCGATCGATTGACAGCGCATTAAATTGTTGTCGCTGATGCAGGAGTTGAAAGCGTGCGGCCCGCTCAAGCCGGATTCCCTGGCTTGTGACCCGTTCCGCGATGCGATGCTGGGCCTCGGTGATCAATTCCGCGGCAGCGGAGGGAGTGGGTGCACGCAGATCCGCGACGAAGTCAGCAATCGTAAAGTCGGTTTCATGGCCAATCGCCGACACCACCGGCAGTCCTGAAGCCGCGATTGCGCGAGCGACGCGCTCATTGTTGAATGCATTGAGATCTTCGAGCGAACCTCCACCGCGCGCCAACACAATCACCTCAACCAATCCACTCTTGTTCAAAAAAGAGAGAGCTGTTTCGATTTCGGCGGCCGCTTGTTCGCCCTGGACGGAGACAGGGAAGAGCAGCACATTCAGGCTCGAGTGGCGCCGGCTGACGATGTTCAAAAAGTCGCGAATGACGGCACCCGTCGGAGAAGTGATAATGCCGACAGTACGCGGGAAGGCCGGCAAAGGACGCTTACGATCTGCTTCAAAGAGCCCCTCGGTCTTCAGTCGCTGTTTCAGCTGCTCGAATGCCAATTGCAGAGATCCGGCTCCCACAGGCTCGACTGCTTCGCCTACCAGCTGCAACTGGCCTCGTTGCGCATAAACGCTGACTCGACCACGAACGAGCACACGCAGCCCATCTTCAAGACGGAAGCGAAGCAGCAGGGCCTGGCGGCGGAAGAGCACAACGGGCAATTGCGCGTCAGCATCCTTGAGCGTGAAGTAGAGATGCCCAGACGGCGCGGGGCGATAGTTGGATATCTCACCCTCTACCCAAACATCGGCGTATTCTTGCTCAAGTTCCTGGCAGACCTGCTCGACAAGCTCGCGCACTGGCCAAACGCGACGCTGAATCTGCGGCGCCTCAAAGCTGAGGTCTAGCTGCCGCGCAGATGGATTTTGCCGAATCACCTTTGAAGAGTGTAATTGCTTATGAGCGTTGTCGCTCTTGCAGGACGAGCGTGTCTATCTCCGGCTCGCGAGCAAGGCCCTCAAATGGGCCGCGATTTCCGCCATCCTCTCTGCCGCACCTGGATCTGACAACAGATCCCCCTGATAAGTACCTTCGGCTTCGCGAGCCAGTTCCGTACCTTCGTTCAATCCAAAGGTGCCAAGTACCCCTGCCAGCTTGTGTGCATTTGCACTTGCCTCTTGTTTCCCGCTCGTCGAAAGTGTGCCTGAGGCGAGGGCCGAAGCCGCGATTTCGAGGGTAGCCACGCGCTCTTCCAATTGCGGCAAAAACTTTGCCCACAAGCGATTCATTGCCTCGGCAAGTGCCGGCTCCGGTGACTCTCCCATGGCTTGGCTCTCAGCTCCAGCCCAATACTTCTGCAACCTGCACCGACAATGTCAAAGGATCAAAAGGCTTGACCAGCACGGCCTTTACACCGAGGTCCGCAAAGCGAGAGCGATCGCTGGCTTGCACCTTCGCGGTTAGCAAGAGCACAGGGATATGCGCTGTCGCCGGATTCTTTCGCAGTTCGCGAAATGTGGCTGGGCCGTCCATACCCGGCATCATCACATCGAGCAGAATGGCATCCGGCTGGTAGCTAGACGCGCGAATCAGTCCTTGAGCGCCGGAACTGGCGACCATCACTTCCCACCCAGCTACAGTTTCAAGACTGAGTGCAGCTACCTCACGAATATCGTCTTCGTCATCAATAATAAGAATGCGGTGCATTTTGCTCAAACTCCCTGGTGTCGTCCTGTTGATTTAGCTCGCGGAAACCTCGGGCAGTGATTCCTCTATCTCCTGTGAACTCCGCAGCATCGTCAGGACCAATGTTTCCAGTTGCTCGGGCTCCACGCTTGCTTTTGCCAAAAAGTGCGTAAGTCCGAGGACAAGTTGCATGCGTTCAGCCTGCGTCAGGCCATGAGCGGAATAGGCCACCAACGGCATGCGGCCGAGACTTTCGTGTTGCCGCAGCCAGTCCACTACGTTGAAGCCATCGCCGTCGGGCAGACCGATATCCAACACCAGCAGATGTGGCTGGAAGCTGAGGCACTCGTCCAACGCCCCCTGCCGCGTATGCGCGACTCTTACGCTGGTTGTCTCACGGTTGAAGATCTCGGAGATTACCTGCCCGAGGTCCAAATCATCTTCGACCACCAGAACACGCATTGTCTCGCCCGGTACGCAGAGCGTCTTCGTCAATTCGTTCAGCAGGACATCATCCGTTGGCCGTGGAAACAGAGAATCGCCCTTTCCGTTTAGCTCAGCAGCATTCTGCGGGTTTGCGATACCCACGAGAACCACGGGCGTGTAGGACTCGGGCTCCTCGCGCCTGAGCATGGGTAGGATCTCCCATCCATTGAATCCATGCAGCGTCGTATCGAGAACGATTGCAGACACTCCATCGTGAGCCACCGCAACCGCTTGATCCACAGTAGTTGCCTCTACGATTCGATATCCGAAGCGGGCAAGTTGCTCGGCAATCAGGGGCCTTGTGCCGCCGTTGGTATCCGCTACCAGGACCGCACCGTGCGTAGCTGGATTGATCTCTCCATCTTCGGTCTTAACCGCGGCTGGTTGATAAGGCAGGAACACCCGGAACGTCGATCCTCGCACCGGATTGCGCTCGGCCCAGATTCGCCCGCTGTGCTGCAAGACGATGGCGCGACAAATGGCCAGGCCGAGTCCGCTGCCGCCCTTCTGTCGCGAATCCGAGGCATCCACCTGTTGGAATCGCCCGAAGATGACTTCCAGTTTGTCTGCAGGAATGCCGCGCCCCTGATCAATCACAGAAAGCGTTACGCCGCTTGCTCCCGATCGCAGCATTACCGAGATAGCGGAGTTTTGCGGAGAGAACTTGATGGCATTTGACAAGAGGTTTGTTACAACCTGCAGCAGTCGGTCAGAATCTGCTGTGATCTCAACCTGAGTCTTGTCGTGAATAAGCAGCACGCCAGCTTCTTCGGCCACGGGTTGCATGCCGTCGATGGCCTGCCGCACAATCTCGCCGAGCTGCACAGGGCGGAAGGCCAGAGGTTCACGGCCGCTCTGGGTGCGTTCCAAATCGAGAATGTCGTTAATCAGGCGCACCAGGCGCTCAGAATTGTTGAGCGCAATGCGCAGCAGGTTGGCCGCCTTTTCGTTGATGGCTCCAAGCATGCCTGACGAAAGCAGACCAAGCGCTCCGCGAATTGAAGTGAGCGGAGTGCGCAGTTCGTGGCTTACCGTGGACACGAATTCGTCCTTCATCCTGTCGAGTGCGTATCTTTGGCTGATGTCTCTAAAGCTCAGCACCGAACCTGAGAATCTGCCCTGGTCCAAAATCGGATTGAGGAAGAACTCGGCAGGGAAGCCTGTGCCGTTGCTGCGGAAGATTGTGCCTTCGCCTGTCACGGATTTCCGTTGACCGGATGCACGGCGGAGGGGGCAATCGTCGCCACATTTCTTTTCGGGCGGAGCAGCCCCATGCACCAGTTGATGTATCGGCTTTCCGATCAGGTTTGCGGGACGCGCCCCCAATAGACGGGCGGCTGCCGGGTTCGCAAAGCGTACCAGCCCGTTCCGGTCGACACCGCAAATGCCGTCTGCCACGGATCCCAGCAAAATTTCCTGCTGCCGGCTCAATTCTTCTGCGCGTTCCCGCTCACGAGTTCGCGCCAGCATCTGTCCCAGCGAACCGGCTACGGTTTCCATTGCCGCGGTGGTCTCGCGGTCTTCGCGGAGCCTTACGTGGCAATAGAACTCAAGGACTGCCAAGACGTGATTCCCGACCTGCACGGGCGCGGCCCAGCCTGAAGCCATTTTGCTGCGAAGCGCCGTTTGCACCCTCGGGCCCGTAGGCAGTGCAGAGAGGTCCGAGGCCCACACCAGGCGCCCCTCTTTCCATGCGCGTCCCGGCAAACTGCCGCCTGGCGTCATGGTAATGCCCATGCTTTCCTGAATCAGTGACTCTGCTTCTTTGCCTGGAACGCCCCACGCGGTGCTGAATTCGAGCCGATTTTCCTCGGGGTTGACATCCCACTTTACGGCGACGTCCCAACCCTGTGATATGCAAAGTGCCTCAAGCACACGCTTCGTGGCTACTTCGGCAGAGACATTTTCACCAACGATCTGGCTGACTACGAGTTGCAGCGCCAAGCGGTGCTCACGGTGTTTCTGCTGTGAGACGTCGTGCAGCAGACACTGCACGGCCAGGGGCTTACCCGCTCGACGACGCTGGTGCAGGCTCATTTCCAATTCCAATAGCCTTCCATCCGGCGTCTCGGTCCGCAGAGGAGCGCGGTCGACCGTTACTCCCTCCAAAGCCTTTTTCAGCAGCGCTGAGGCTTCTTCACGACAACCGGGCCCAAACACGTTCGCAAACGATTCGTCTTCGAGCTGGGCATTCCGATCGAGCCTGAAGCACTGTCGCCAGGCCGGATTTGCATACAGAAACTTGCCCGACATGTCGAGCGTGGCAATCATCTCGCTCGAGTTCTCGAAGAGATCTCGATAGCGGTCGCGGGGGATACGCATCCCTTCGCCATGTGCTGCTGTCGTGGATTGGTCAAGAGCGACTGCCACGAGTCCCGTGGGCACGCCGTCGCGATTGCGAAGAGTGGAGATGTGAAGCTTGACTGGAAAGAGCGATCCATCTTTGCGCCGTAAATGCGTTTCGAAACTCGGAACTTGACTCGGAGCCAGCGATTGCACGACTTCTGCGTATGTTTCGAGTCGCCCGCCCGAAGCTTCTTCCGAAGACTTCTGGATTGCGTAGAGCCGCTTCACTTCCAGGACGAGGCGTTCTTCCTCGCCTGGAGCCAAAAGCTCTGTGGTTGTCTCATGATTCACGAGTTCGGCGGCATGATATCCGAGGAGACGCTCGGCTGCGGGATTTACGTAATTCAAGCGGCCATCGAGACCGATGCCGATGACCAATGTGCCCGCCGAATCCAGGATGTCCTTCAAAGGATCACCGGCGTATTTTGCAAGGGCTTCGCGCTCGGCCGTGTTGTCTGCGAGGAGCCGCATGAGCACGGCCGCAGTCAACCCCATCGCGGTCATCAGCAAGAGCCAGTCGTATCGCGGTCCTGCTTCTAAGCGCGCGAGAATTCCTCCTGCCGCCATTGCAACCGCAAGCACCGACAGCGAAGACCATATCGAGGGGGCAGCATCATTCTCCCCGTCGCGCTTCAATTGCCTGGCTTCGCGTGTGTCCATCCGTTGCTGCGCTCCTGCATTCGACCCGATGCCTAGGCGTTCCCTTTCCCAGGATCCACGCATGCACCGCTGTTGTTTCTATGCGCGCGAGAGGCTATCAATCGCACGTACTTCCTGGGGCAGAATGCGGAAGTGTCCACGCCCCTGATTTTTCGCACTCTAACAGCGAGAATACATCCGCACTGCCGCGTCTGTCCCTGTCTTGGCGCGACTTCGCAGCACGCTCAGTGTGTACACAAAAAGGCTTATCTTGCACCCTCCCACAATTCGGGTTCCTTTTCAAGCGTATGTTGCTGAAAAATTGATGACTTGAACCCATAATGGCACCATCAGACATAACTCGGGGAGGACCGCATCAGGAGTATGTGCGGACCCTCGCTCCGCCGCTTGCCCTCGTATACTTGCTTCATGCTCCGCATAGATCAGCGCCACATCGTTGTTATGTCTGTCTTTATTGTCCTTGCAGGTGTCATTTTCCAGCCACAAACCGGATATGCATGGGGTAACGAAGGTCACCGCATTATCAATCGCTTAGCGATCACTAATCTGCCTGCGGATGCGCCGGCGTTCCTTCGTTCTGAGGCGGCGGTCACCGAGATTGAATACCTTGGTCCTGAGCCGGATCGCTGGCGTTCGCCTGCCGAGCCGGAATTGGTTGCCGCGCAGGCGCCAGAGCACTTCATCGACCTTGAACCAGCCGATGCCCTCGGTCCCTTGCCGCACCGGCGCCTTGACTTCGAGGCCAGCGTCTTTGCATCGGGTCAGCGTCCGGAAAAGATTGGCCTGCAACCGTGGGAAGCTACCGAGGTTTGGGAGCGACTAAAGGCGGCGCTCCGCGAGTATCGCCGCCTTGCTGCCGAACACAAGGACACTCATTCTGTCGAACAGGTAGCGATCTTTTATGCAGGGTGGCTCGGCCACTACGTAGCAGATGCCTCGCAGCCTCTCCACACCACCGTGCAATACAACGGCTGGACCGGTCTCAATCCAAACGGCTACACGACCGAACACAAAATCCACTGGCAGTTTGAAGGCCCGTTTGTAGGCGCTTGCATTCATGCGCCTGAAGTTCAGGCAAAGATGACCACTGCAAGAGCCATTCAGGGAGATGTTTTCGCAAGCTACGTATCCTATCTCCGCCAATCTGCCACTTACGTTGAGCGGGTTTATCAACTGGAGAAGGCAGGGGGATTCACCGGAGAGGGCTCTGCAGAATCGCGCGAATTTACTGCAGATCGCCTTGCCGCCGGAGCCAGCATGTTACGCGACATGCTCTACACGGCATGGGTTGAGAGCGCCAAACCGGTCCCTGACCCATACGCCGCTGCGAATTAGTCGTTCGGCGCAGGCGTGTGGCGGATCTGAGCCGGGTTCGAGGGTGACCCTGTAGTGCGGTGGGAACATGGGCCGCGATCTAAACGACTCAGCCAGGGGCGGAGAATCGCCGGCGGCGGGCGTCGCCATGTCCCGATTCTCTTATCCGCTCTCCAATTTTCGCCAAAAAGTATCCTGCCGGCAGAAGAGACAACCAAAGCACAGGTATCCGGTACCGCACATCGCTTACGACGACGTAGTACATGAGGGGATAGATTGCAAGAACGAAGAGAGCGAATGGAGTCACTCTCTCGCGCCTGTAAATCATTAGCAGGAGCCCGGGGATGGAGAGCAGTGTCGCGATCCAAATTGTGACAGATTTGAATGGATGATCTTCTCGGGGCGGAAGCCAAAAATCGCGGAAGCGAGCCAGGCTGAGGTGTAAGAAGGGCGTGCGGTGAGACCGGACCCATGCCATTGTGTCTTGAACACGCATGCGATCGTATTCGATTTCACCGAGGCTGCGAAGGCGTTCGGCCTCAGCGATACTCGTGTTTGGGTGATGCGATTGATAGCAATTCGTCCGCTCTTCATCGATCAAGCTAGAACTGGCGCAGTCGTTATTTGATGAGTACAGGGTCATCCCCAGGTTGGTACGCACCACAAACGCACCCAGCTCTTCGTAGTTGCGAAACATCCAGCTGGATACCATCAAAACAAGAACCGCCACCAGGGCAGCACAGTATGCCGTGACTTGCCTGAGCGAAACACGGCGTTCAAACACCAGGTATGCAATCCAAGGCGCGAAAATGAGGATGGTAGACGGATTAAAGAGAAACAGAATTCCCGCCAGGAATCCGGCGAAAAGACCAGGGAGAAAGGAACTACTTCTCCCCATCGTCTTGCTGGAGAACAAGCAGAACAGAAGCAAGGTTGCGGCTGTGCAGCCTGTGTCCCAACTTGGCATCAATGCCGTCGAGAGAAGCCATAGGACCGATGCCGCAATCCCCGGGCGGACATCCCCATAAAACATCCACGAGACTCGCGGTAGCAAAGCCGCCGTAACCGCGTTGGCAAGAATATTCAACAGCGTTGCCGCGAGTACGACAAACGAATCCACTCTGAGAATTCTGACGAGAAGGGACAGCAGGAAGGGGTACATGGGCGGATTGGCAGCTGTGGCCCCGGTGTCGAGGACACGAAAGGGGTTTATGTAGGCTCCATGGAGGGCTAGATTCTTCGCCAGGACGACCATTTCAAATCCCTCGCCGAATGGAATCGTCGCCGAGGCCATGTTGATTAATCCAACGGCCCCGCCCAAAGCAAAAAACAGAAAAGAGATGTTGGCATTGCGGGATGTGTCGGCGGAATTGAGCTCAGGAATTTTCACAAGTCAACATGGTCCGATCTGAATTCGCACGAGGACGCGATGAGCAGGCAATTGCGAACGGTGGTCACGAAACTCTCATGCAGGTCGGCAGCCATGGCAGAATCCGGAGCGGCTAAATTGAGTCAAATTTCAAAGGCTTGGGGATTATTATGCACGAAACCGTTTGACTTCGTTTTTGCGCAGACCTGAGAATCCAGGGAATCGAAGTTGAGTGCAGTTATTTGTGAATTGAATGTTCGATCATGCTTCAGAACAAGAGGCTGCTCTCAATCACCAGCCCGCACAGAGGCAAAAACTGGCACTCTTCTCAGAACCGCCGTGAGAAAAAGTGTCATGAGCGCAACCATCGGAACGGCTATCACGAGCCATGCCGCCAATGCTTCGACTGCGAAGCTACCCGAAGCCAAAAGCAGATTGAGTGGGGAGCTGTGCGCCAGCGCGCTGGCCGCGAAGGCTGGCCGGGGGCCTGAAGTGAACATCCAGCCTCCCAGCCGGGCGAATGGAAAAATCAGGACCACCTGGAGAGGCATCGCGGCGTAATTTGCCGCTTGCATCGCCGGTACGTTCATTCGCAGAGGCAGCGCCACGAGTAAACAGAGGGCGGTGGGGATCCCAAGCACCGGAATGCAGCCGATGGCAAATCCCAACGCGAGCGTCAACGCCAGGCGACGTGGTGAAAGGCCCGTTTGCATCCACCCCGCCGCTTTGAGTTGCATCGCTTTGAAAGATCTGTTCATCATCGTTCCTACGCTATCGGTACGAAGCGGAGTGGCATTTGGATCCCATGTGAATTTTCAGAAAGGAACCAAGTTCCATACTCGAAACGAGCATAGCCTTGCGCAATGAAGGCGCGATGCTCCACTTTCGCCGTAGTCTTACCCATCCAAAGTGGGAAGAGGAGCGGTTTAAACCGTTGAATTGGTTATCTAGGTAACCGCAAAAGACCGCGAACGCGCATCGCGGACAGTACCTGCTCGACTTTCCAGTCAAGTGCCGCTGCTCCATCCACGATCAAATGGGCGTTCGACGCCGATGGACGCACAAAGGCGATGCTCGAGGGCCGAACCGTCGCCTCGTATTGCAATCGTACTGACTCGGCCGTGCGGCCGCGTTCCATCATGTCCCTGCGCATTCGCCGCTCAAAGCAGACGTGATCGGGAGTGTCTACATAGACACACAAGTGATAAAGAGGAAGCAGTTCAGGGTAATAGATCGCGAATAGCCCCTCGACGATCACGAACGGTCGCGGGAGCACTTTGTCCGTCCGATCTGAAATTCGGCTATGAGTCGAAAAATCGTACAAGGGGCGCTCGATCTCTTCGCCGCGCGCGAGTGCTGCCACATGGAGCGCGAGCAGGGAACTCTCGATCAGTTTTGGGTCATCGAAGTTGGCCTGTATCCGCTCTGTCATTGGCAGATGAGACAAGTCGAAGTAGTAGTTGTCGAGCGGAAAGTGGATGCCGTCTAACGCTCGGGCCAATTCGGCGGCGAGGGTGGTCTTTCCCGATCCAGAGGCGCCTGCAATTCCAATCACGTATGACGATGACGCCAACGATTCCACCGAGAGCTGCTCCATGAAAGCCTTCGTTGATTACGAATCCGAATCCACCAGCGAAGCAATCCACATGGCCAGTTGCTCGAGCAACTCAGTCAATTTGCGTTCCACCTGGCGCCCCGCTTCAAATACTTCACTGTGGCTCAAGGGAGTTGGGCTCAACCCCGCTGCGAGATTGGTCACACACGAAATTCCCAACACTTCCATACCCATGTGCCGCGCCACAATCGTCTCCGGTACCGTCGACATCCCTACCAGCGTTGCGCCAAGAGAGCGGTAAGCTCGAATCTCAGCCGGGGTCTCAAAACTTGGTCCGCTCACTGCCAGGTAGATGCCCTCTTCCAAAGTATTGCCCTGCTGATCCGCCGCCTGCCTCGCGATGGTACGGAGCCGTTTGGAGTAGGCTTCGGTCATGTCAAAAAATCTCAGCCCTGCCCCGGCCTTCTCAAATCCGAAACGAGCCTCGTTGGGGCCCACCAGGGGATTCCACCCCATCATGTTGATGTGATCAGCAATCAGAACCAGTTGCCCTACTTTGTACCCTTCAGCGATTCCGCCGGCGGCATTTGTGAGCACTACGGCTTTTACCCCGAGGGCTCCCATTACCCGCATCGGGAACGTAATTTGCTTGAGTGAGTAGCCCTCGTAGAAGTGCACGCGTCCTTGCATCGCGATGACCTGGGCCCCGCCCAACAAGCCTGCCACCATTCGGCCGGAGTGGCCCTCAACCGTGGATCTCGGAAAGTGCGGGATCTCTTCGTAGGACACGCTGATAGGGTCGTGAATGGCGTCGGCCACCGCTCCCAACCCGGAGCCAAGCACAATAGCCAAATGCGGTCGCAGGTTCCCCAATTTGCCGCGGAGGAAGTCCGCGGCCTCTGAACAATGATCAAAGTAGGTCATATTTGCGCAGATGATTCCGTTCCTGCGATTCTACAACCGCGCCCTGTGCACGCGTACTACTTGACAAAGCCGTGCATTCCTCAGCGCAGCCATCAGAGGTAAGGAAACATGTGCCGAAACATCAAAATGCTATTCAATTTCGATCCACCTGTCACTGAAGATGAAATTAGAGCAGCGTCCCTTCAATTCGTGAGAAAGATCAGCGGCTTCAACAAGCCGTCCAAAGCTAACGAGAGCGCTTTCAACATGGCGATCGATGAGATTGCCGGCGTTTCCGCGCGTTTGCTTGCATCCCTTGAAACGAATGCTCCGGCCAGAACACGCGAAGAAGAAGCGGCAAGAGCCAAGGCTCGCAATGCCGCGAGGTTTCCAGAAAGATCTCGTCAATGAAAGAGATTGTCGCCGTTATCTTCGGCTTAGGGTTGCTGGGTAACGCTCTGCTGTTCGTGCCACAGGTGCTCGCCGTGTGGCGCAAGAAGAGCGACGAGGGCATTTCGCTTGTCACGTTCGGAGGCTTCAGTGTTTTGCAAGCCATCGGGATCGTTCATGGCATCTATCAGCATGACCTCTCCTTGATCCTCGGGATGGCGGCAAGCCTGCTCAGTTGTGGCACGGTCACAGCATTGACACTCGTCTACCGCCTCAGGCGCCTTCGTGCACCCGGCGCATAAGAATTGTGGCTCCGTGATTGTCTGAGCGGAACCCTGTCTGAAAACCTGTCCTCACTCCGCATCGTCGATCCCATCCGCACTTACGCTATTTGCATCCAAGAGTGTGTATGGATGGAACTCACATCGCGCTCAGGGTTGGGCATGCACTCTTTGTTCTTGCATTCATCACTGCATCGCAACGAGCCGTCTATTCACAAGGCGCAAAACAGATCGTTCAACAAGCAGTGCAAACGGAAATTTCGGCTGCACAAAATGATCACAGTCGTTGGACATACTTCGAGTCCGATCGAGACCAGAAACTCACAGTAAAGCAGTGGGTCGCAGAGACGCAGGGGGGAAGCCTGAAGCGCGTGGTCGAGAGAAACGGTCAGTCTCTGTCGTTAGCGCAACAGCGGCAGGAGATGGATAACTTCGTAAAGGATGGCAGGGCACAAGCCAAACAGCGGAAGAGTGGGCAGCAGGACGACGAGAAGGCTGCGGAACTGCTCAAGCTCTTACCTAATGCTTTCATTTGGACGAGCCGCGGCACCCAGGGAAGCAACATAATTCTCCACTTCAAGCCAGATCCTCAGTTTCGTCCTCCCGACATGGAGGCTCGTGTCTTTGCTGCGATGGAGGGAGATATGGCGGTTGATACTTCGCAACACCGGATCGCCAGCCTCAAGGGCCGCCTGATTCGCGATGTAAAGATCGGCGGGGGCCTACTCGGGGAACTCAAGGCCGGTGGCACATTCGACGTTGAACGCCGCGAACTTACAAAGACTATTTGGCAAATAACAGAGACGCACGTTCATATCCAGGGTCATGCGCTGATTTTTAAAAATATATCCGTTAACGAAGATGACGAGAAATCCAAGTTCAATCAACTCCCCGAGAACATCTCATTGCAGCAGGCTGAAATGGAACTTCTCAAAGTCGAACGAGCCCAGAAGTAACGTCTCTTCGCGTCTAACGCGAAACTCCGACCGAAATAGAAGAACTCGATCTACTCTCAGGCTTTCTGGGCATGAGTCTCCGGCCGCAAGCCTCAGGCACGTTCGACATTTGCTTCAAGAAAACCTGATTGCCCGGCCATCCCGGCCGTAAAACGGACCAGTAGCTCACCTTACTCAGCAGCGGACGCTGATGATCGATAAGCTGCCTCTGCAGAATCTTGACTCCACATTCGAGGTTGTTTTTAGGGCGCAAGATTGTCTTGTCTGGATCATGTTCATTCAGGTTTCGATCACTGTTCCAGTCGAAATCGCACCCATATCGCGCGGCATCTTGATACGTGAGTTGCAGCAATCCCTGACTGCGCACCATTCGATGACTGACGCGATCTTTCACCGCCACTTCAGGCTCAGTGTGTTGCACATTCGAGACTGCTCGTAATCCAGATTCTGCGCCAGAGAGCGCCTGAAAGAGATAGGCCCAGTAGGCGCGCTTGTCCGCTTGACTCATTGATTGAAATCTCGGACAGAATTGCTTCATGCCGTTTCCCGCGCTTGCTGAGAGCAACTCAGGAGTAAGCGCCTTTTCCACGATTCCGTCCCAGTCGGACTGCCAGGTTTCTTCGTCGCCAAGTTGAGCTTTCTCCTCGGCAATCGGAGTGGAAGGAGCGGGCTTCAGCACGGGTTCTGAAGGCGCACGAGTTGACGAAGCTTTTACTGCGTCTGCATCTCGAGAATGTGCATCTTCACTGCGAGACGCAAGCAGTGCAATTGTGCCAAACGCCGCGGCGAGACAAAGCGCGATACGCATTGTTGGCGTAATTGCCATCCATACTGAGATGCGCGTTCAGCCGTATGCGTTTGATCAACTCGATCGTGTGGATGCAAGGTCATTTCTACGTGCCACTTGCGCGAAGGCCATCATTTGCTGTGCGTCAAATCCGACCTGACCTTGTAGTTCCCAGGCCCGCCTGTAACGGCAATTGGCACTAAGGCAGCCACGTGCTTTTTCTTGAAGAAGGGAGCGAGAGGCTTCAGCAGCCAGGACTTGAAGCCTGTCGCAGTGTGAGAGACATCTTCGTCCATCTTCAGATTTCCCAGAAGGTGCACATTCTGATTGTGGAAATTAAAAGTCCCCGCCAAATTAGCTTGCGCGCCAGGGACTTGAAAATTCAACCGCTCGGTCGATGCGATGCCATCGCGAATCGTTACTGGTCCTTTCAGAGAGGAAAGCGCATCTGCCGAAGAACTTTCTGTTCGGTCTTCAGTATTGGCATTCGGATTCTCCGGCTTGTTCCCTTGCGCTCGCCGGCTGAATTCTGAGAGGCTCTTTTGCGTTTGCTTGTCCAGGATCCGCTCGGCGGGCACGCTGAAAGCGCCATCCACGCGCAGACGCTGAAGGAATCCTGCACCGTTCCCAGCAGGCCCGACAAAGGCGTGGCCGTGCAACCACACCGGTCCTGCGATAGGCACATCCCCATGCATAAAGGGCCGCAAAACATCTTCTGCACGTCCACGCGTCATCGCAAAATCCAAATTCGCAACCTTTGGCGAGCCTGCAATCGTTCCTTTCGTGAGGACTGATGTCCTTCCGGTTGCTACCACAATGCTCGAGATGTCTAGATTGCCGTTGGTCCCGTCGATGGTGCAGTGAATCTTTCCCCGCACGAAACTTTGCTGTCCTTGATCAACTGCAAAATTGGGAGTTTCCGCAGTGGCGTTAGCCTCGATCGCTTCCAGCGTGCCTTCGAACTCCCCCCGAGAGTCGAGAGTTCCGCTGATGTCGCCCACGTCGTGCAGTTCGACCGACGAAAAGGTGAACTCGCCAGAGACGGCGGTTGTACCCATATTGTTTGGTTGCATCGGCCCCAGTCCGCCATGCGCTTGAATGTGCCCCGTCGGCTGCGCATTGCGCATGTCGACCGCGTAGGTCATCGCCTCGCCCTTATGCACATTTCGCAACTCAAGCTGCGCGATAGGGAACGAGAGGCGGTTGCCGTCCGCGCGCATAATATCCAAAAGGCTTCTGTGGATCACCATTCGATCGATCTTTGTTGTTGGCCCTTCGAAGTCCGCACTGCTGCCTGGCGGAAAGTCTTCGTGATTCTCGCGGCTTCCGATAGGCGGCACCACGATGTGCAGCCCGGTGACGTCAACCAGTTGCACGCGGTCGCGGAGCATCACCAGGTCGAGCCAACTGCCTTGCACAGCCATCGTCTCCACAGACCCAAGTGGAGGCAAATCTGGCGCGGACTTGCGGCGCATCGTAATCCCGGTTGCCACGAAACCCGGGTGAGGGAAGTATGTGCGGTGATACCGCGAAATCTTGACTTGGCTGGCAAGGACGTCCTCGAGCATTGGCTTGATCTTGCGATACCGATACGGCCAGTTCGCGCTCACAAACACGAATCCCGTAGCCAGCAGCGCGGCAGTTGCAACGACGACGCAATGCATCCACAGAGGGGCTTTGTGCCACAGATTCCTGGCGGGGCGCACGACGGGTGATAGGGAAACGTTGGCCATAATCTATGCCTTCGGCTGCCATAATTCCCGTCGCTATATATTCGGACCTAAGTGGGTATCTCAGCGCACAGCGTTATTGGCGAATCCCAAGCAGGACGGCATTCATGGCCCAAGGCTTGCTGCTTTGGAAGCGAAAGTCATCGGAGAACGTTGCCTGAATGCCGTGCGGTTGTTGGTTGATTTAGCCGAGGAACATCCCGGCGATCGAAGCTGAGATCAGATTTGCCATGGTTCCCGCGAGCATCGCCCTTACGCCCAACTGCGCTAAGTCGTTCCGCCGCTCCGGCACCAGCGCGCCAATGCCGCCAATCTGCATCCCGATGGAGCCAAGATTTGCAAAGCCGCAGAGGGCGAATGTCGCAATCGTGAACGATCGCGGCGCTAATGTCGCTTTCTGTACGCCCAGAGCAATGTATGCGATCACCTCGTTCAAGGCCATGCGAGTTCCCAGCAGATTGCCAATCGCCCCGCAATCATGCCAGGGCACCCCGATCAGCCAGGCCACAGGCGCAAATACAAATCCAAGGATCTCGCCGAGACTTCCTGGGATCCAGTGCAGGCCATTGTGCACGTGCACCCATCCAAGCAAGCTATCGAGCAAAGCCACGAGCGCCAGAAAGCTTATCAACATGATCGCCACGTTCAATGCGAGCTTGCCACCGTCGATGGTCCCACGGGCGATTGCGCCGATGAGGTTTTCTTCCTTGTGCTCTTCGTCCTTGGGAATGACAACCCTGCCCTCGGTTGCCGGAACTTCGGTCTCAGGCACCAGCATCTTCGAAATCAGAATCGTGCCGGGCGAAGTCATGATGACCGCGGAAAGCAAATGTCGTGCTTCGATGCCCTGCGCGATGTACATGGCCATGATGCCGCCCGATACATGAGCCATGCCACTTGTCATAATTGTCATCAGCTCACTGCGAGTTGCGCGCGAAAGAAACGGCCGAATCGTCAGCGGAGCTTCTGTCTGTCCCATAAAGATGGAAGCGGCCACATTCATGCTCTCCGCTCCCGAGATGCGCATCGTCTTGAGCATCACCCACGCCAGGGCGCGAATAATGATCTGCATCACGCCTATGTGATAAAGCACGGCAAAGAATGCAGAAATAAAAATGATTGTGGGCAATACCTGGAAGGCAAAAATGGACCCGAGGGACGTATTCGGCGTACCCAGTGCACCAAACAAAACCTTGGTGCCCGCCGCCGTTGCGCCAAGCATGTGATTCACAACATCGCCGGCCCAAGCCATTGCACGCTGCCCAAAATCAAACCGCAGCACTAGAAAAGCAAAGATAATTTGAAGGCTCAAGCCCCAAGCCACTGTCCGCCACCGAATGCGCATGCGATCTGTCGACCCGAGCCAGGCCGCCAACAGCACTGCCAATATCCCCAGCACCCCTGTAAATCGCCCCAAGCCAATCTCCTTGCAATGTAACTCTTAGTATTGCCGCGCAATGTTTGAAGCATGTATATCTGCTGCGGCAGGTTACGAATGATGCATTAAGAAACGAAAAGCTGTTTGTCACTACCTTAGCGCATCGCGCAGATAGACCTCCGCACTTTCGCGCGCGAAGATGTGGCTCACCAGCGGTATTTTTTCTTCAAGCGGCTCCTCAGAAAAAGTGACAGCCTTCTGGATTCGGGGGATAGACTCGGCCAGCAAATCCTCCCTTGTCGCATACAACGTTGCGAAGGGCTGGCCCTTCTCCACATGCGTCCCGCGCTTCGCGTGAAATTCAATGCCCGCATGCGGATCGACGGTCTCGCCAGCGCATTCTCGCCCCGCGCCCAGCCGCTGCACCGCCCATCCCAACTCCATTGTGTCCATCGTGACTACATAGCCACTTTTCCACGCCTCGAGTACCCGCGTAACTCCCGGCTGATGAAACCCCTTCAAGTCGTCGAAAATGCGTGCATCACCGCCCTGCAACGTCACCATCTCCATAAAGACGCGAAGAGCCGATCCGTCGGCCAGAGAACCTGCCGCAGCCCAATATCCCTGCTCTGCTGTTTCCGTTTTTCCGCCGAGGTGGATCATCCATCCGGCCAGGCGCAGCGAAAGCTCGCGCAGGTCCTCGCTATCCCTGGGCCATTCGCCGCGCATCAGCTCCACGCACTCTGCTATCTCAATCCAGTTTCCCGCGGTGTGTCCGAGAGGCTGTCCCATATCGGTCAGCAAAGCGACTGTACGAGTTCCGGCAGCCTCGGCTGTTGCCACCATGAGTGCGCCGAGGTATTCGGCATCAGTACGCTTTCGCAGAAATGATCCTGATCCCGTCTTCACATCGAGCACCAGTGCTTGCAATCCCGCTGCGAGTTTCTTGCTTAGAATCGATGCGCCAATCAGACCCGGATTCTCAACAGTACCCGTTCGATCTCGCAATTCATAGAGCACACGATCCGCCGGCACTACCGTCGGCGTCTGGCTGATAATCGATGTGCCGCACTTCTCGAGAACCTTCTCAAATTCCTCGAGAGACAACGCCGTACGAAATCCAGGGATGGCTTCCAGCTTGTCTAGTGTTCCGCCGGTATGTCCCAGGGCGCGCCCGCTGATCATCGGCACAGCGAGTCCGCAGGCAGCAACCATCGGAGCCACGAGAAAACTGGTTTTGTCGCCAACGCCACCGGTCGAATGCTTATCCACGGCAACCTTGCCAAGCCGCGATGTGTCAAACTTTTCGCCCGAATCGCGCATGGCTACTGCCAGAGCACGCGTCTCTTCCAGCGTGAGTCCATTCAGCCAGGACGCCATCAGCCACGCTGAAAGCTGTTCCAGTGGAATCGACTCGCTCGCCGCACCCGCGACGATGAACCCGATTTCGCGGGCATCGAGTGCTCCGCCATCGCGCTTCTTCAAAATGAGGTCAACCATGTGAAGGGGACACGCTTCAGATTCACTGGGCAGACAGTCTTTCTTGTTCTTCACAACCCGAGCCTCACTTTAGTTTCATCTCAAACGCCAGCGGCAGTACCTGAGAGAAAGGCATCACCCTGGCACCATCGGTCGCGGGAAATACTACCGGTGCTTCCGGCAAGATGAACTCCGCCAGCATCTGCCTGCATGCGCCACACGGAGGGCTCGCGGCGCCGTTCAAGTTGGCAATCGCAACCGCTTCAATGCGAATCTCCGGTCCAAACTGAGCCACAGCCCTCACCAGCGCAGCCCGCTCCGCGCAAATCGTCAACCCATAACTCACGTTTTCCACATTAGTTCCGGTTACGATTTCGCCATTTGTCAGACGCAGGGCCGCGCCAACCTTGAAGCGCGAATACGGCGAATAGGAATGAGTAGCGACCTCACGGGCTCGCTCTATCAGCGCCTCAAGTCCGATCTCAAAAGAATTTCCGGGCCGGGCAACATTATCATCCGCAGAATTCATGAAACTAAAGGCTAATTGATTTGCCCTCAACTCTGCATTCATTGCTGGCGCGGGAAACGGAAGATCGACGGCCAGAGAGACTCCGTGGGTACAACCAGGGACTTCGGTTTTGTCTCTGTGGCCGGCCTCAAGTCCCGTCAAATTCCTCCGATAAAACCAGCAGAGTGCTCCGAACTGAACCGAATCCCAGCCGGAAGGATAAGCCGACGTGGCGGATGAACTGACGAGAGAGTTTCTGATTGAGAGCATGGAATGCCTTGATCGCATGGAGCGCTGTCTCACCGAACTCGAGCAGCGGCCCAACGACGCTGCTCTGCTTGCGGAAATCTTTCGCTCCGTTCATACCATCAAGGGAACTACCGGATTTCTGGGGTTCAAGCGCCTCGAAAAGCTGGCCCACGCCGGGGAAAACCTGCTTGGGCTGCTGCGCGATGGCAAGCTGGCCGCCAGCGCACCCGTCATCACGGGCCTACTGCAATTGCTCGACGGACTTCGCGCCGTTCTGAAGACGATTGAAGCCAATGACAACGAGGGGCAGAACGCCGACACAGATCTGATCAGCCAACTTGAATCGCTACAAGTCTTCGAACCCGTCGCAGAACCTGTGATTGTCGCTGCCGTCGGCTCGCGCCCAAAGCTCCAGCGAAAGAAAAGCCCTCGACTTCGCAGTGCTCAATCCGCAAGTGCGTGCGCTGCGCGGCTTGCATCGATGGCGCTCGATTCCACCAACCCCGGTCCGGTCCCAATAACCGTCTTGCCATCCCCAACTTCATCAGCTTCGAAACCCGCTCCTGAAGACGCGCCCGACGCAAATCGTTCGCGCCCTTCCTCCAGTGGTGCCGCCGAGAGCACCATTCGCGTCGATATTGCCCTTCTGAATCGCATGATGAATCTGGTTGGCGAACTTGTGCTTACTCGCAACCAGGTTCTTCAAGCGACCGCTTCTGATCCGGCCTTGACGCTGCTCTCGCGCCGGTTGGACATGGTCACTGCTGATCTTCGCGAATCTGTGATGAAAGCGCGCATGCAGCCCGTCTCCAACGTGTTTTCCAAAATGCCGCGGCTCGTTCGCGACCTCTCGCAAGCTCTCCATCGCCGAGTCCGGCTGGAGATGGAGGGCCAGGAAACCGAGCTCGACAAGAGCCTTCTCGAAGCCATCAAAGACCCCCTCACCCACGCGGTGCGCAATGCGCTCGATCACGGCATCGAGAGTCCCGATATTCGCGAGGCCTCTGGCAAAGATCCCGAAGGCACGCTCAAATTGCGGGCCATGCAAGAGGGAAGCCACGTCATCATCGAAATCTGCGACGACGGCGCCGGAATATCGGCGGAAAGAATTCGCGTCAAAGCCATTGAGCGCGGGCTGATTTCTGCCGAACGTGCAATGCAGCTTCCTGACCGCGAATTGTTGCAACTCATCTTTGTTCCCGGATTCTCCACCGCATCCAGGGTGACCAACATCAGCGGACGCGGGGTAGGCATGGATGTGGTCCGAACTAACGTTGAAAAAATTGGCGGAAAGGTCGAGCTTGATTCACGTGTGGGCAAAGGCACGGTCCTTCGCCTCAGAATTCCTCTCACGCTTGCGATCATTCCCGCACTCATCGTGCGCAGCGTTGGCCAGAGCTTCGCCTTGCCGCAAGGCGCGCTGTCAGAGCTTATTCACGTGCCCTGCGACAAGGCCTCGACCGCGATTGAATGGATCGATCGTTCTCCCTTGTATCGGCTTCGGGGCAGATTGTTGCCGCTCGTTTTTCTCGATCGACTCCTGGTTCCCGGCACGGAACGAACGGCTTCATCAGATTGCGACCGCTTCATTGCGGTTCTCGATGCGGAAGGGCGTCGCTTTGGCCTGGTGGTAGATGGCTTGGCCGATCCTGAAGAAATAGTTGTTAAACCACTCAACGCTGCTCTCAAGGGTGTTGGCCTCTATTCGGGGGCGACGGTGCTTGGCAGCGGCGATCTTGCGTTGATACTCGATCTGGGATCCATCGCGCAGAGAGCGGAGATCGGTCTCACGGCGGACTCTGAAACGGATATCACGCCGGAAAATCTTGCGTCAGCCGAGTCCGCAAAAGCGACGGAATATCTTCTTGTCGATATCTCCGGTCATCGGGCTGCCATTCCGCTCGCAGAAGTTATTCGCATCGAGCAACTCTCCGCTTCACGCATTGAATACATCGGCCGCCGTCCCGTTCTGAACTTCGAAGGTCACGTGCTTGCGATCGAGGATTGCGGCGACGTGCTCGCCGCCGCGAAGGCCGATTCTTCTGCGCAACTTATTGTCGTTGTTTGCAATCGCGCTGATCGTCACGTAGGCATTGCCGTATCGCACGTCCTCGACGTGGCCGCGGGCGCGGACCTGCTCGAAGCTGGAGCCAACCAACGCGCCGAAGGAGCGACGCTTCTCAAGGATCGCGTTGTCGGGATTGTCGACATCGGGAAGGAAATGCCACCACCCTCAATGAATTTCACCACCATCGACGGGAAAAGATTTGCCGAGGCTGTTCAATGAGTAGTTCACCGGGTCCAATGCATTGCTCCAAAAAATCCGCAGTCTGGTTCACCGAGATGTGCTCTGTGCGCCTGGGCAAAACGCTGTTTGCTGTCCCGATTGCGCACATTCTCGAAATCATCGGCTCTGCACGGCCCCAGCCGGTCCCGCTTGCTCCGAACTTTGTCGGAGGTCTTATTCACTATCGCGGCGAAGTCCTTACCACCATCAGTCTCCGTTACCTCCTTGATCTACCACCTCTGGATCACCCGCAGGACATTCTGGTCTTCGAAAGTGTCGGAGGTTGTTTTGGCGTGCTCGTCGATTCCGTGGGCGAGGTTTTCACCCTCTCGTCCGACGATCACGAACCTAATCCCTCCACGCTGGATGAGCGCAGGAAAGCTCTTTTTACCGGCTCCTACAAACTGAAGGGCAGCTTGCTCGTGACGCTTGACCCTGAACGGCTCGATCCCCTGTATCTCTGCGCCGCTCAAGCAGCCTAACGGAGGAACCATGCGCGCACTCATTGTTGACGATTCCCGCTTCGTGCGAGGCTTTCTGCGCGGCCTACTCGAAGAGAAGGGAATTGAATGTGAAGAAGCCGGAGACGGACAAGCGGGGTTAGCCCGACTTAGCGCGGGCCGGCAGTTTGATTTCGCCCTTGTGGACTGGAACATGCCCGTCATGAATGGCCTCGAGATGCTCTCAAGGCTTCGCGCCGAGGGCTTCACCAATCTCAAGGTCATGATGGTCACTACCGAGGCGGAAAGCGAATTCATCGTTCGCGCACTCGCAGCCGGCGCCGATGAATACCTGATGAAGCCCTTTGACGAAGAAGCTCTCAACGACAAACTCATGATGCTCGGTCTGACGGAGGATTAATCAATGCCGGAAGGTCGCCGGACCCGCATCCTGATCGTCGAGGACTCAGCGGTAATGCGCAGTTTGCTACGCGCGGTTGTCACAGCCGATCGAGCGTTTGAGGTTGCCGGGACCGCAGCCGATGGCGAATCGGCTCTGAGCGCTGTCAGTACGCTTAGTCCCGACCTCGTCTTGCTCGATGTAGAGATGCCAGTTATGGATGGACTTGTCACTCTCGGTCTTCTTAGGGCTCGCGGTTACAAAATGCCGGTCATCATGTGCAGTTCACTTACACAGCGCGGCGCCCGAGTCACCATCGAAGCTCTCGCTGCCGGCGCATCTGATTACGTCGCCAAGCCAAGCGGCCAGGCCAGCCGTGAAGCTGCCGTTGCTGCCCTTGGCGAGGACCTGCTGCCCCGGATTCGTGCACTCACACGCGGGGCCTCGGATCGGCCGGAATCTCCCGGGGGCCAGGTTCTCATCTCGGAGTCGTTCGGTCAGACGAAGGTATCGTCGTTCGTTCCGACCATTGTCGTCATCGGTGTCTCCACCGGTGGTCCCGCGGCCCTGGACGTCCTCTTACCCGCACTTCCCGAGAACTTTCCTCTGCCTGTGCTTATCGTGCAGCACATGCCCGAACTGTTTACTGGCCTCCTCGCTGAGCGTCTCAATCATCGATGTCACCTTCGGGTGCACGAAGCTCGCGATGGCGATGCCGTTCTTCCCGGAACAATTTACCTCGCGCGTGGCAACTGGCACATGGAAGTCTTGGCCACCTCGCACAGTGGCGTGGCTGCCAGGCTCCGAGTTGACCAACGCCCCCTCGAGAACCATTGCCGCCCTGCAGTCGACGTCCTTTTTCGCTCCGCAGCCGCAGTCTATGGCTCTGGCGTGCTTGCCGTAGTGCTTACGGGGATGGGCGCGGATGGCCTTTCAGGGTGCCGCTCTATCCGCAATCGTGACGGCGTTGTTATCGCCCAGGATCAAGCCACGAGCACCGTCTGGGGAATGCCGGGGGCCGTTGCAAACGCCGGGCTTGCGCATCGTGTGCTCCCGCTCAACGCGATTGCTTCTGAAATCCGTCGGCTCACGACGTGCGGTCAAAACGAGGCCAGCGGGCTTCGGGAATCGGTGGGCTAGCTGTGTCCGCGTCCTCTGCTGTCGACTACCTGTACCTGCGCCAGCTCGTTTTCAACCAGTCTCAAAACGTGCTTGAGTCTTCGCACGACTATCTCTTCGAGACGCGGCTCTATCGCCTCCTTCAGCGGGAGGGTATGTCACGTCTTGAAGAGCTGGTGCATCATCTCCAGAACCGCAGGGACCCGTCCCTCGAGCGCGCTGTCGCTGAGGCGATGACCATAAACGAAACCAGCTTTTTCCGTGACGGCCGCCCCTTCGAATTGCTCCGCATCGAGATCCTTCCAAAACTCGTCGAAAGACGTCGCGCCCAGCGCACTCTTCGATTTTGGAGTGCCGCGTGCTCAACGGGCCAGGAAGCCTACAGCATTGCCATGCTGCTCCGCGAAAGCTTCCCGAGACTTAACGGCTGGAACCTGCGGATTGAGGGCACCGATATTGCCGCCGAGGTTGTTGAGCGTGCTCGAGAGGGTCGCTATCACCGCGTTGAGATGAACCGCGGACTTCCAGCCCGATGTCTGGTGCGTTTCTTCGATCATGTCGGCGAGGATTGGTTCGCCAAGACCGAAATCAAGCAACTCTGCAACTTCCGACAGGCCAATATCTGCGCACCGGAGCTTCCGTTTCGCCGTATTGGCGACCGCTTTGACGTCATATTCCTCCGCAATGTCATGCTTTATTTTTCGCAGGAAACGCGCCGCAGCATGATGGAGGGTATTCACAGTCTTCTC
>Ga0207683_10001072_pt1 | contig 24962 bp, 21 predicted proteins | sample KBSM73metaG_FD_184333 | JGI IMG/M metagenome (GOLD analysis project Ga0207683, IMG submission 184333) | Miscanthus rhizosphere microbial communities from Kellogg Biological Station, Michigan, USA - KBS M7-3 metaG (SPAdes) (version 2) | ecosystem: Host-associated > Plants > Roots > Rhizosphere >... | reverse complement strand
ACGGGGCCGGTTTCTGGCGCCATTTTTTTCAAGTTACTTTGCCGCTGATCTTACCGATCACCTTGGTTGCCCTGCTGTTTGGTTTGATCTTCACATTTACCGATATGGTCATCATCTATAATTTGACTCGCGGCGGACCCTTCGATACCACACAGGTGCTCGCGAGCTTGGCGTTCTATACCGGCATCGCCGGCGGCGATTTGGCCGAAGGTGCAGCCATCGCGTTATTTCTTTTTCCGTTGCTGCTCGCGATTGCGCTCGGTTTCCTGATGATCGCCCACCGGACTGAGGTGACCTGAGCATGCTTGATCGAACGAAGAGGTGGGGCGCGCTCTCGACCCGCGTGGGCATCCTGGGGGTGCTCACTTTCTTTTTTGCTTTTCCTTTTGTCTGGATGCTCATCACCGCATTCAAGCGGACGTCAGATTTGTATGATCTCAAGCACAACCCGTTTCTTTTTTACGAGCCACCGACACTGGAACACGTGAAGCGTCTGTTTTTCGAAACTCTGTACGGTCAGTGGCTCCTGAATACCGCATTTGTCGGTACTCTGGTGGTGCTGATCACGCTTTTACTCGCAGTGCCTGCCGGTTATGCCCTGGCGCGCCTGACCCGTAATTGGGGTGCCAAACTGGGCATCGGCATTTTTCTCACCTATTTGGTTCCACCCACCTTGCTCTTCATCCCGCTCTCACGAGTCGTGGTCAATCTTCACCTCGATGATTCGCTCTGGTCGCTGGTTTTGGTCTATCCGTCTTTCACCGTGCCATTTTCCGCGTGGCTGATGATGGGTTTTTTCAAGGCGATTCCCAAGGACGTGGAGGAAGCTGCGATGGTGGACGGATACAGCCGCATGGGCGCGTTTGTTAGGGTCGTCGTTCCGATCTCTTTCTCCGGCATATTGACGGTAGCCATTTTCAGTTTCACTTTGGTGATGCAGGAGTTCGTCTACGCTGTGACCTTCATCTCCTCGGTACACAATATGACCGTCGGTATCGGTGTGCCGACGTTTTTGGTCCATGGCGATGTCTATTTTTGGGGTTCGCTCATGGCCGGTTGCTTTATCGCAAGCGTGCCGATTGCGATCATTTACAATTTTTTTGTTGACCGCTTTATTTCCGGTTTCACCATGGGCGCGGTGAAATAGCGCCCTTCAATACACGTCGGATTTTAAAAACACTTATGGAGGCTATATGAAAGTCCTGCGACTCCGTTCATGGAATTTTCAAGCGCCTGATTTGGACGCAATGACGCGCTTCTATCAAGTCGCTTTGGGTGCAGACCTGGGCGCCGAGCAAACCCTCGCCGGAGTAAAAGTGAATCGTCTCCGCGCTGGTGAAACCGGCCTTGGTCTCTTCGACGCTTCGGAAAAACACTTTCCCGGCGTGCCGCACCACACCTTCGACATCGAAGGACCCAGCGATCCGAAAGAATTGATCAAAGAGCTCGAAGGCAAAAGCATCAAGGTCGACGAAACGCGAATTCATGGTCAGGGTCCCGGCTATTCGGTGTATATCACCGATCCGAATGGCAACCGCGTGGAGCTATCGAAAGATTAGTTTGCAGTGCTGTAGGGGGACCGGCGCTCGCCCGGGACCAGATTCGCTAGCTCATGTGGCGGCCATCTTCGCCGCGAGCCAACGTGCTGTACGCAAAAGTTTTGCGTCACCATTTCGTGCGCCGACCAGCTGCACGCCAATAGGTAGTCCGTCGCTGCTTTCGAGCAGTGGTAACGATACGGATGGCATCCCGCAAAGCGTCCACAGAGTACAAAATCCAGGATCGCCCGTACTACTGATGCCTTTGGGCGCCGCGCTCGGCGCCGCCGGAGTCAAGATCGCATCGTAGCGCTGTTCAAAGAGCTCGAGGAAGCTTTCCTGCATCGGTGTAATCTGCGTTAGCGCCCGTTGATAATCGATGGCGAGCGCTTTTCTTCCCGATTCGATTTGCCATCGCAACTGCTCCGATAATCCGCCCACACTCCTTTGCCAGATGCGCTCGAGATTAGATGCCATTTCGGCGCTCATAATCGTCTGATGCCATTCCCAGGCTTTTTCCGCGGACGGAAAAAGCTCTACTTCCTCCACCTGTGAGCCCAGCTGCTCGATGATTTCCGCAAAACCCAGTTTGGTATCTTCATCGGTGCGCGCCCATACCGGCGTCTTGATGAACGCAAACATCGGCGTCAGCGGCGGCTCTTCGGCGGCAATTTGGCTGAATGGAATCGGCGCTCGCGGCTTCGTATCGGGATCATTTACATCATAGCCCACCAACCGTTCGGTAATCAGCGCAATGTCACCGATCGACCGCGCAAATATTCCGACGTGATCGAGGCTGCGCGACAGCGCCAGCGCGCGATAGCGCGAGATCAAGCCGTGCGTCGGTTTGAAGCCAACAACGCCGCAATAGGCCGCGGGGCGAATCGTCGAGCCATTGGTTTGACTGCCGATCGCAAGCGGTACCATTTCCGCCGCGACGGCGGCCGCCGAGCCGCTCGATGACCCACCGGGGGTATGCTCGGGATTTTGTGGATTGCGCGTTTTACCGGGCGAAAAGTAGGCGAACTCCGTCGTGACGGTCTTGCCCAAAATCACCGCGCCGGCGGCGCGCAAAAGCGCGACTACGGTCGCGTCGCGCGATGGCGTATGTCCGGCGTAAATGGGTGAGCCGTATTCCGTCGGAAAATCGGCAGTATCGAAGATGTCTTTGATCGCTACCGGCACACCGTGAAGCGCGCCAATCGGCTGGCCGGTCAGACGTCGCTCATCCGCCGCGCGCGCCTGCGCCAGGGCGTAATCTGGATCCAGGAATGCCCAAGCCTGCACTCCCGGCTCTACCTCTCGAATCCGTGCCAAGCACGACTCGACCAACTGTGCTGAGCTGATAACACCATCCCGAATCAAACCCGCCGCTTCAGCGGCTGAGAGCAAATGAAGATTCGTCAATTCCATGACCGAAGGCCTTTGAGCTAGGATCTTCAGACAGCGCAAAACACTCCCATCAGGTGCCACGATGAGAAGCGAGCGGCGCAAGGCCCGAGGGAGACGGGTATTGGAAACGTACGTCGTCAGTACGTTTGAGGATGCCCGCCGACTGAGAACGCAGCGATGCGACGCTTATCGTCGCGGCACTAATTGCCGTAAAGAAATTCCGGTAGCCACAATGTCATGCCAGGCCAAATGTACATGAACGCCAGGCACAGACAGACGATGAGCATGTACGGCATCATGCCAGCAAATATCTGATTGAGGGTGACGTGTGGCGGCGAGACGCCTTTTAAGTAAAAAGCCGACATGGCCACAGGCGGTGAAAGGAAAGCCGCCTGGAGATTCACTGCGACCATCGTTCCGAAAAGAATTGGATCGATTTGGAAGTGACTGAGAAGAGGAATAAAAATCGGACAGAATATAACGATGATCTCCGTCCACTCCAGCGGCCAACCGAGCAGAAAGATGATCAGTTGCGCCATAAACTGAAATCCCAACGGCGAGAGATTCATGCTCAGGACCCAGCGCTCGATCAGTGATTGGCCGCCATGAAGTGCGAAGACAGCCGAGAAAAGCGCCGAACCGATGAAAAGCCAGCAGACCATTGCGGTCGTTTTCGCCGTGAGAAAAGTTGATTCCTTGATGTTCTGGCGCAGCTCGGGCGACGATTTTAGGTTTTGCAGAATGGGTATAACAGTACCGGCGAATGTCGCGCCGAGAGAGCCCGAAACAATTAGCTCGACAAAATCGGCGTGCGCCCAACCAAGCGCCACACCGCCAATCACGCCAAAAACGCTCCACGTGTACGCTTGGCGCGGAAACTTGGCGATCACCGCCAAATAAAGCGCGCCCAATGCCCCCACGGCGGCTGACTCCGTGGCTGTGCATATGCCGAACAGGATCACCGCCAGTACGACCACCGTGAGCACACCGAGTGGTACGACTGACGCCGATAACTCTTTGAGGATCTCGAACTGTTCGCCGTCCATGCGCCTGTAGTAATAGGCGAGCAGGAGTGCCGAGGCCGCCGCCAAGCCCCAAAACCAGTCGTAAAAATGCGCCGGCACTTTGCCGGCGGCGGATTGTGCGGAAGGCTCTCCGGCTATAGTCATCTCTTCCGGCGGCGCATCGGCGCCGCGCGGCGGCTCTGCGCTCTTTATCTCAGACTCGACTTCACCTAATTCCTGCGGCTTCTCTTCGACGGGACTACCCGCCTGTGGCGCTGCCGTCTGCGGCGTCGGCGCCACGGCAACCGGAGCGCTTTCGACCTGCGCCGAAGGCGCGTTATAGATGACCACGTACCACCAGGTCGCGGCGAATGTGCCGGCCGTAAGCGCCAACGGAACCATGAGGGCGAGAAAATTTTGGATAACTAGACCGTACCTCACTCTATTGCCATCGGAGGACGCGGAGCCCCGAGTTACACCGGGACGAAACATAGCCGCAACAATGCCCAAAAAAACACTTCGTGCGCGTCCGTGCTCGAGCCGCCTTAGCCAGTCGGGCACAGCGACTCGATACTGTTCCTCGGAAAGCTTGGGAGCGATTTTTGGATTGATCATTGCCCAGCCGAGAATATAGACGAGATACAAGAACGTCAGAAAAAAACCCGGCAGCATCGCCGCGGCGTAAAGTTTTACAATCGACTGTCCGGCCACCGCTGCATAGACGATCAACATCACGGAAGGCGGAATGAGAATGCCGAGGGTGCCGCCGGCGGTGATCGCCCCGGATGCCAGCCGCACGTCGTAACCGGCGTTGAGCATGGGGCGCATGGCTATGACGCCCATGAGAATGACCACGGCGCCGACGATGCCGGAGGCGATGCCCCAGAATGCACACACGAGCATCGTGGTCACCGCGAGCGACGCCGGAACCCGCCGGAAGGCGAGTTGCACCGCGTGAAACATCCGGTCGACCAATGCCGCTCGTTCCATGATATAGCCCATGAACACGAACAGTGGCACTGAGAGCAGGGTGTCATTCGTCATGACGCCGTAGGTCCGCTGTACGATCAGATCGAAGATTCTATTGTTCCACCAGTGCTGTCCTGGGTCCAAAAAGGCGAGGTAGCCGAAGATCATGCCGAGACCCATGAGCGTGAACGCGGTGGGAAACCCCATCATGATCGCGACCACAATGAGGCCGAGCATGGTCAGACCGAGCGCGGGATCGCTCATGATTTTTTTTGCTCGTCCTCTCTGATCGCGCGCTCGTGCACGACGCTCTCTTCCATAACACTGCGGTGGCGCGCGGCCTCATCGACCGCGTGCGCGGTCTGCATTGCCGTACGGCGCGATTCCTCGTCGACGTACTCGCTATGAGAGAGCTGGGTGTCGATCACGTCGATTTCTTCCACGTCCGCCAGCCGCGCCGGCCAGGCGCCGGTACGTAGGCATTCGATGCAGCGGACAATCTCGGCGAACCCTTGGAGCAGCACCAAAGCGCCGGCAATCGGGATCACCGTCTTGAAATGGTAGATCGGGGGACCCTCCGCGGTAATGTTGGAGTGCTCGCCGATACGCCAGGAATCCGCGGCGTAACCGTAGCCGGCGTAGATCAGACCGACAATCCCGGGGATGAAAAATAAAAAATAGAGGGCCAAATCAAGCGCCGCTTGGCCCCTTGGTTTGAGGTAGATGTAAACAAAATCGGCGCGCACGTGTGCGCTGAGCGCCAGCGTATAGGCGCCGCACATCATGAAGAGCGTCCCGTACAGCATGTTGCTGAAATCGAAGATCCACGCCGTCGGCGCATTGAGAATATAGCGTTTGAATACTTCGATAGAGACGACGAATGTCAGCGCGACGATGAGCCATGCGAAGGCCTTGCCTGACCAGTAACTAATCTGATCAATTCCGTGGAGGAGGCGCTGGGCGTTCATGGATATTCATCGCGTTGCGAGAGCAGCCGAACTGCTCGCTTGAAGCCGGATCAGACGAGCTACAATCCGTTGCGGCAGCAGATGTGCCGGTGACCGTTACGAGACAGTTAACTTTTTTTCGCTTCGGGTTTCGCCGCCGGAGCACTAGGTTTCGCGGCTGGCTTGGCGAAATAATGATTGTAGGCCATGCGCCGGCCAACATTGGTATCGAGGTCCCATTTGACGGCCCGTGCGGCGAACGCGCGCTGAGATTCAGCGACTTCTTTGAACATCGGGACTTCAGCCGATTTTTTGGTCTCCACCTGATCGAATATCTCGAGCTGCTTTTGCAGCACAGAATCCGGAGTCCGGTAAAATCTCACCTTTTCTTTGGTCTGGAGCTCCACATAGTCTTTCGAATAGCGGTCGATCGCTTTCCAGGACATATCAGCGGAAGCGGCGTCCACAGCGTAGGCTATGATCGCTCTCATTTTTTCCGGGAGCGTGTCAAACTTGGTTTTGTTGAAAATAATCTCGAACTGCTCGCCGTTCTGATGGTAGCTTTGCAGCATGCAAACCTTGGAGACGTCTTGGAAACCGAGGGCGCGATCCGACGACGCATTGTTGAACTCCGCTGCTTCGATCAAGCCGCGATCCATTGCCGGAACGATTTCAGCTCCTGGCAGCGCATTCACCGATGCGCCCATTCCTTGGAATAAATCGATTGATATACCGACCGTGCGAAATTTCATGCCTTTGAAATCCTCGGCCTTGGTCACCGGCTTCTTGTACCAGCCGAGGGGTTGAGTTGGCATCGGTCCGTATGGGAACGAGACCACATTCGCCCCCAAAGAATTATAGATTTTATTGAGCAGCTCCTTGCCTCCGCCGTACCTGTGCCAGGCCAGAATCATGTTCGCATCCATTCCATAGGCGGGACTCGAGCCCCATAGCGCGAGCGCATTGCTCTTTCCGTAATGATACGAGAGGACGCCGTGAGCGCCGTCGAGGGTGCCCTTCGAAACGGCATCGAGCACACCGAACGCTGGCACCACTGCGCCTGCGGGCAGCACTTCGATCTTGAGATCACCGCCCGTCATGTCGTTGACTTTGTGGGCGAAATCGAGCGCAAATTCATGGAAAATGTCCTTGGTCGGCCATGTGCTTTGCCAGCGCATATTGGTGACGCCTTGGGCTTTGACAATATTCGGAAAGCCCAGAGCCGCGGCGCCGCCCGCCGCAATTGCCGCTCTCAGGACATTTCGGCGCGAAAGAGTTTTCGTGACATCCTTCTGAATGGCTTGCGGTTCGGACATTGGGACCTCCTAAATTACAAGAGCCAGACGTTTGAGCCCTCCGCTTATATTACAGTTCGCCGAATTTCGTCAATCTGGAAAACTCCCGCGAAGGAAGGTCGTCTGTGAATTCAACTCGAAGCCGAAATGATACGACGCTGCAGGGCGATTGACACTACCTTCCGGGCTCGGATACGCTTCTGAGCACCATGCCGGCAGCAGAACTGATTCGCGAACTCCGCGGAATTGTCGGGTCGTCCTATGTTCTGATTGAAAAAGCAGATGTCGTCGTCTACGAGCAGGACGGTTCGATTTTTCAGGTCATGCCCGAGATTGTTGTTGTTCCTGGCGATGTCGAGGAGATCGCCGCAGTCGTCAAATGTGCGAAGCGCTTTAATACTCCGGTCGTGCCGCGCGGCTCCGGGACCGGACTAGCAGGCGGGGCAGTGCCCGCCGAAGGCGGGATTATTCTTTCTCTGGCGCGGCTCAATCGAATTTTGCAAGTCGACCTGCAGAATCGAATCGCCGTTGTCGAGCCCGGCGTGATCAATGCGGATATCACCAAATTAGTCGCCAAGGACGGTTTGTTCTATGCTCCCGACCCAAGCAGTCAAGCCGCCTGCTCCATCGGCGGCAATGTCGCCAACAACTCCGGCGGCCCGCACACCCTTGCCTACGGGGTAACCACCAATCACGTACTTGGTATCGAAGTCGTGCTCGACGACGGACGAGTTGTCTGGTTGGGTGGTGAAGTTCCGGATACTCCCGGTTACGATCTTTGCGGTGTCTTCGTCGGCTCGGAAGGCACTATGGGAATCGTTACCAAGGTCGTCGTTAAACTAACACCCAGCCGCGAGTCGGTGCGGACACTGCTCGCCGTGTTTGACCAAATGGACGATGCGACTGAAACCGTCGTCGCTATAACTGGGGCCGGCATTATTCCGGCGGCCTTGGAAATCATGGATCGGACAACCATCGAAGCCATTGAGCGCGGGGCACCAGTGGGACTGCCCCAGAACGCTGAAGCTGTGCTGATCGTCGAGATTGAAGGCCTGAAGGAACATACCGAACGAGCATTGGAGATCGCGCGCTCGATCTGCCAACGGAACCATGCGCGCGAAGTGAAACTCGCGGCAGATGAAACCGAGCGCCAGCTGATCTGGAAAGGTCGCAAAGGCGCGTTCGGCGCGATGGGCGCGCTGGCGCCGAACTACTATGTGCAGGACGGCGTCGTTCCGCGTAGTCGACTGCCGGAAATGATGCGCCGTATCGCCCTCATCAGCAAGCAATACAATCTCCGCATTGCCAACGTTTTTCATGCTGGCGACGGCAATCTGCATCCCAACATTTTGTTCGACATGCGCAGTCCCGGCGAATTGGAGAGAGTCATCGAAGCGGGCGCCGCCACCTTACGCGCCTGCGTAGAGCTCGGCGGCAGTATCACGGGCGAGCATGGGGTGGGCTTGGAAAAGAAGGCCTACATCGGGCTTCTCTTCAACGAAGCCGATTTAGCGGCAATGGCCCGCGTGCGGCGTGTTTTCGATCCCGATGGCAGGTTTAATCCAGCGAAGCTCTTTCCAACGCCTGCGAGCTGCGGTGAAGTCCGTCTCGAACCGGCAAAAATCCCCGCCGGGTTGTGGATTTAAAAAATTCTCGAGTTATGGGTCCCGTGTTGCGGGTTAAACCCGAGACGCGAGACTCGAAACCCGAAACACACAAAAGGGTCGCTATTGGAACCGCATCACAATAATCCGCAAGAGACCGTTCATGCCAAGGTTCCGAGTTTGGACATACCCGAACTACACCAATGCGTCCACTGCGGCCTCTGTTTGAATCAGTGCCCGACCTACCGTGTTTTGCGGCTCGAGCCCGCCTCACCGCGGGGGCGGATTCATCTCGTCAACGCCGCGGCAGAAGGACGGATCGACCTGGGCGATCGGTTCAAAGAGCATATTTACCTTTGCCTCCTCTGTCGCGCCTGTGAAACCGCATGTCCTTCCGGCGTGAGCTACGGACGTATCGCCGAAACCGCGCGTGAGCAGCTCGGGCCTCCGGGATCGCCGTTTGCTCGCGCGCTCTTGAACTTGGTTTTCACGCGCCTGCTGCCCTATCCCCGACGGTTGCGGTCTGTGTTCGCTCTGTTACGCCTTTACCAACGCACCGGAATTCAGCGCCTTGTGCAGCCGCTCCTGCCGGGAAAGCTTCGCGACATGGACACGATGTTGCCCTCGATCCCGGCAAAGTTTTTCCGGCAAAAAGCGATGGTTCTCCCGGCTATTGGTGAGCGCCGCGCCAGAGTCGGATTGCTCAATGGCTGTGTGATGCCGCTCCTCTTCGGAGATGTAAACGAAGCGACCATACGAGTGCTGCGGCGCAACGGCTGCGAGATCGTTCTGCCAAAAAATCAGACCTGCTGTGGCGCGTTGAACATCCATAACGGCGAAGGCGTCGCCGCCAGGCGTATGGCCCGGCGCAACATCGATGTCTTTCTCGAGTCGAAGCTTGACGCGATTGTCGTCAACGCGGCCGGGTGCGGCGCAGCCATGAAAGAATATGGTTACCTGCTGCGCGACGATCCGGCTTACCGGGAAAAGGCCGAGAGTTTCAGCGCGCGAGTCAAAGACGCCGGTGAATTTCTTGCTGCGCTCGGTGTTAGTGCCGGGTTACGACCCGTCGAAATGACCGTGACTTATCAAGATCCCTGTCATCTCGCCCACGGTCAGCGCATTCGTGCGCAACCACGACAGCTTTTACGGATGATTCCTGGACTGAAGCTCACTGAACTGGAAGGCGCCGATCGTTGTTGCGGTAGCGCCGGAATCTACAATCTGACCCATTCAGGGATGTCACAACATCTGCTGAAAGAAAAAATGCAGTCGGTGGCGGCCACCGGCGCCGAAGCGATTGTCGCGCCCAATCCAGGCTGCATGCTGCAACTTGCTTACGGTGCCCGACGCTATGGTCCTCCAGTCAAAATCTACCACCTCATGGATCTGCTCGATCGGGCCTCTGACGCTGCCGGCGAATGAATTCGACCGCTGCTCGATTGGCGCAACGATTCGCCGCGGAACTCGGCGCCGACTCCGTTGCTGCCGATCCAGCGCAACTCGCTTCGCACAAAGTTGACGGCCAATTGCCGGCTTTGCTGTGCAGGCCGGCAAATGAAGAGCAGCTCAGTACCGCACTGCGCCTTTGCGCCGAGCACGAAGCAGCAGTGATCCCCTGGGGCGCCGGCACGGCAATGGCCATCGGCAATGCGCCGCGCCATGTGGACGTTGTCATCAGCACCGAGCGCCTTGCTCGGATCCTCGATCACGACCCCGCCAATCTTACGGTAAGCGCCGAGAGCGGAATCGTTTTAGCTCGTCTGCAGGGCGAACTCCGAAACCAGCAACAGTTCGCTCCAGTCGATTCACCGTTTCCTGAATGCACGACCATCGGCGGCATCATCGCGGCCAATCTCAACGGCGCGCGCCGCAGCTACTACGGCAGCGTGCGCGATCTGGTGATTGGCATCAAGGTTGTCTTAATAGGCGGCGAGAAAATCAAAGCCGGCGGCAAGGTCGTAAAAAATGTCGCCGGTTACGACATGTGCAAACTCTTCGTTGGCTCCCTCGGCACGCTGGGAATCATCAGCCAAGCCACACTCCGTTTGGCACCGCTGCCGGAAACGAGTGCCACACTGGTCGTTGCGGGACCTTTCGCTGACGTGCAGCAATTCGCCAACGAGCTCGGCCGCTCCAGGTTATTGCCAGCGGCGCTCATTCTCCGGGTTGAGGCAAGCCATTGGCAAGTAGCCGTACGCTTAGAAGGATTTGCCGAAATGGTTGCGCGCTCCCAGCGTGACCTTAGCGACATCGCGGATAGACTCGCCTTGGCGCTACAAATCCTCAGCACCGACGAACACGGCGCGTTTTCGCGCTCGGTTGAGGATTTTCCGCTGCAATCCAAACGCGTCGTCTTTCGCGTTATCCTGCCACGTGCCGAGCTTTTTCCATTGGCGGGAACTCTATCGCGGTGGGAAAACGTGACGGTCCTTGCCGACGCGATCGCCGGCACAGCATGGGTCGCGGCCGCCCCAAGTGCTGCAACACGGCAGCGATTTTTAGAGCTCGCATCGCTGGCGCGTGACCGGCGTGGGCACGCAATCATTTTTTCCGCGCCCGCTGAACTCAAGCGCGGCATGGAAGTCTGGGGAGAATCGCCGCCGACAGTTTCGTTGATGCGCAGCGTGAAGCATCAGTTCGACCCCAAGGAATTGCTCAACCCTGGGCGGTTCTTAGGCGGGATCTAGACGCTCACTCGAGTTTTTCAGAACAACCAGATGACCCAATTCGGTAGCCAATTATCGACGCCAAATGCGGCGCTTCCGCGTACAGCAAAATAAAGCGCCGCCATCAGAAAAACCAGGTTGTCACGGATGCCGACTTCATGGGCATGGAAGGCTTGACGATCAAACGAACGAAAATAGTTCTGCGCCTTGTCATCTGTAATTGCCGCCTCTACCGCCGGTGACATCGTCGGCAATATCTTGAGCCAATGCCAATGCAAAGCGAAGGTCGGTATAAGAAATATCATGATCATCACCGCGCATATGGGTGTTTGAATTCCTGCGGCAAGACCGAACCCCCCGAACACCATCAGAATCGTGGCGACAAAGCCGAAGAATGTAGCGCCTTTTGGAAACAAAATACTCGCGGTACTCACCGGATTCGGCCAGCGGCGAACATTGCTGATACCGCTGACCAACATGCGCCAACCGAGAATCACCCGGAGCGCCGCCTCGCTCACCATCACCAGCGTAGTCGCTTCCAATAGGATTTTCCTTTGCACAGGTTGGTAAAAACTTGCCGCAATATAATCGGCGGCGTAACGTGCGTCAATTTAGGGCAGAGCAACTCGAGGAGCCAGTCGAAGCGCCGGGGTGTGTCGCTCTCGCTCATTGCGAGAGGGTTGCAAAAATGTCCGGTCTCACCCCGGCTTGTCATTGTTTAACAAGAAAAACTCGTTTATTATGCGGCGCGTTAGCGATCGCCATAAATGGCATGACGGTTGCTGTGATTTCGGCCGGCGAAGGAGTAGTGATGCAGCGAACAGCGAAACCTCTTCTCTGGGTAGTTCTGTATACGTTGGTGGTGTTGCCGGCAAGCTTGCCTGCTCAACAAATTCCAACAACCTCTTCGCCGTTTGTTGTTCCCGCTGGCTTGGAGCCGGCAGTGGAATTCTGGAAAAGAGTTTTTAGCGAGTTTAGTCGTTCTCAGCTGATCTTTTTCGATCCCCTCGACATGACCAAGATTTACGAAGTGATCGAGGTCGGCGAAGACAATCGAACAAATACATATATAGACGATGAGCGGGCCCGCATCGCCGCGGCAAATGGCGTCGATATTGAGCGCATCCGCGCGCAGCGCGGTATCAAAGAAAGAACCGCTGCAGGGATTAAGCGCTCGGGCCGTTACCTTGCTCAAATCCAGCAACTTTTCAGCGAGCGCGGCTTGCCTATCGAACTCACCTATCTCCCAATCGTCGAATCTTCCTACGATATGGGCGCAAGATCGTCTGTTGGAGCCCTGGGCATATGGCAGTTCATGCCCCGCACCGGTCGGGAATACCTGCGGGTGAATTCCCTGGTTGACGAAAGACGCGACCCTATCGAATCTTCGCGTGCCGCCGCAGCCTATCTCAAACAGGCGTATGACTCACTCGGAAGCTGGCCACTGGCAGTCACCTCTTATAACTACGGCCAAGGCGGCATGGCTCGGGCCGTCGCCCAAATCGAATCAGACAATCTTGTTGAGCTGATTGAAAAGTACGAGCATCCCTATTGGGGCTTTGCGCCAAAGCACTTCTATGCAGAGTTTCTGGCCGCCGTCGAAATCGGCAGCAATGTGTCCCAGTATTTTCCCGGATTGGTGCTCGATTCTCCAGTGGAAATGAAAGAAATCGAGGTCAAAGGCAAAGCCACGCTGAACTCGTTGGTTGCCTCTTCGGGATTGAGTCGGGCAGAATTTCTCGCTTGGAATCCAGCGCTCGCCCCCACGGCACACATCCTACCCGCTGGCTATCGCGTTAAGTTACCCGTCGATCGCGCCACGCCCCCGATTGTAACCGTCGCTCAGGTAGCGCCCGCTGCGAGAACGACTCAAGCACAAGTGGTTCATCACCGGGTACGTCGCGGTGAGACCATTTACGAGATCGCGCGGCGTTACGGCGCATCTGTCGAGAACATCCTACAGATCAACGGTCTTCGCAAATCCCATCTCTTGAAGGCCGGCTCCACTATTCGAGTCCCAAAGATCTAAAGCACTCCGTTCGGCGAACTGACTGTTGCAGTGCATCGGGCGAGCACTCGAAGCGCTCGTCCGCGTGACATTGACAAGTTTTTCGGGCCCTGGATATAGTCAGCCCCGTGAGATTCAAGTCCGTGATTTGTCAGCCATATTTTTTTACTCACGCGGTGGTTTTGTATCTCGCGCTCTCTATCCTGCCGCAAAATATTCCGAGCGCGTTCGGCCAAGAGGCCCGAAAAGTGCGCATGGCTTATTCGGCCTTCAGCATCTCCTTCCTTAATATTTTTACGGCGCGGGACGCGGGTCTGTTTAAAAAGCACGGCTTGGACGTGGAACTGATCCAAATGGCGGGTCCGCTTCCTGTAGCTGCGCTCGCCAGCGGTGAGATCGATTATTTGACCGGATATACCACGGGAATTGTCGCAACCGGCCAGGGCGCGCCACTGAAGGGGATCATGATTTCTTTACGCAAGCCACCCTTCTTTCTGGTCGCCGATCAAACGATTCAACGCCCCAATGATCTCGCCGGGAAAAGAATCGGCGTCGATCGCATCGGCAGCCTGCAACACTTGGTCGCCCGTTTGATGCTCAAGCAGAAAGGCGCCGATCCCGAAAAAGTGATCTTCACTCAGACGGGTTCCGTCTCCAACACCGTCTCGAGCCTCGCTCAGGGTGCCATATCCGCCGCGATTTTGTCGGGTCCTCACAACGTCATTATGGCGCAAAAAGGCTTCCGGCAGATCGCCGCTGCCGATGAACTGCCTATGCATTTTCCCACCAGTGGACTTGTGGTGAATGAGACTCGGCTGAAAACAGATGCGCCCCGGATCAAGAATGTCATCCGGGTAATGCTCGACGCCACCGCATTTTGCCGCAAGGAACGATCATGGGTCATCAACTACATTAAAGATCGCTGGAAGGTCGATGGAAAAACGGCCGAGACTGTTTACGATCAGTGGCTTTCGATTCTCACGCCCGATGGTAAGATCAGCGTCAAAGATATGCAGGAATATTTTGATCTCGCCTACAGCCAAAAGCAGATTCCAGCGCCAATCAATGTTGCCGCGGTGACGGATTACTCGTTGCTCGAGCAAGTTCTGGCGGGAAAATAATAAGACGTTTGGCGTTGCGTCTCGGGTCTAGCGTCAAGGCAAACCATCACACGCATATCAACCGATCAAGGAGCATTTATGGACGGCAAAGCGCTTGTGGATTCGGTCAAAAAAGAAATCATCGAACCCGGCATTCAGCGCCTGCTCGATTTGCCTTATTTCACCGAATTACGTCACGGAAAACTTTCGAAAAAACGGATGCAGGGCTGGGCCATTCAGCACTATCTCCATAACAAAGCGATCCTCAAATCCTTTGCGCTGGGCATGGTGAAAAATGCCCATGAGCAGACGATGTTCGATTACTTCACCGAGCAGTTTACTGAAGAGCAGACGCATCCCGATCTGGCGAAACGCTTTGGCCTGGCGTTGGGTCTTAAAGAAGAGGATTTTGCCGAGGCGACGCAGATCTTCGAATGTCAAATCCATTCAGCGCGGACGGTTTATAACACCTTGATGGGCTATGCGCCGCAAAATCGCGCCTCCGCGCTGACCAGCGAGAGCATGGTTTGTCGTTATTCCGAGGAGTTTCTCAATGCCGGACGCAAGCATTACGGCCTCAGCGATCATGACCTGACTTTTTTTTCCGTCCATATGGTAGCGGATCAGGAGCACACCGCGCGCTCGGCGGAACTGATTGCGCGCATGGTCAAGACGCCGCGCGAAGAGCGCTTGGTGCGCGAAAGCGCCCAGTATATGGTGCGCATCAAGCTCGGCAAATTCGATGGGCTTTATCGCGAATACGCGTGATCCAACGGCAAAATCAATGCATTGACGCCGAGACAGCAAAAAAGGGAGAAACTCATGACGCGTTATTTGATGCTGGCTGCGCTGCTTGCAGGTTTTTCGAGCGCTCACGCACAAACGGACCTCTCCTCGTTAGCGGGAAATGCCAAGCAGGAAAAGCAGGTCGTCTGGTACACGACGACGTCCGCCGGCGACAATCAAGCGATCGTCGCGGGGTTCACTAAAAAATACCCATTTCTCAAAGTCGAAGTGCTGCGCTCCACCGGAGAAAAGCTTCGGCAGCGAATTCTCACTGAAACTTCCGCCGGACAGTTCTTCTCGGATGTGGCGAGTGTCAGCAGCATGGAAATGGGATTGTTGAAATCGAAAAACTTGCTGCAGGCCTACGATCCGCCGGAAGCGGCAGGATATCCTGCCGCGACCAAAGACAAAGAAAAATTTTTCACGGCGATCTATGCCAGAAATTTTGTCATGGGCTACAACACGGCGATGGTTCCTGAAAAGGACCGCCCCAAAGACTGGCCGGATCTCCTCGACCCAAAATGGAAAGGGCGATTCGGCATGGATGAAGAAGAGTTCGAGTGGTACGGCACCTTGGTCGATTACTGGGGGCGGGAAAAGGCCGGTAAATACATGAAGGCTCTGGCGGCGCAGCAGCCGACCTTGCGGCGTGGCCACAACCTTCTCGCGCAGTTATTGGCTGCCGGGGAATTTCCCCTCGCGATCGTCTTTCCTTTCGAAGTGGAGCAGCTGAAACGACGCGGCGCTCCGGTCGATTGGTCGAATACCTCGGATCCGATTGTCACATCCATCAATGTTGTCGCTCTATCCACCAAATCCCCGCATCCAAACGCTGCCAAGCTGCTGATCAATTACATTCTCTCCGAAGAAGGTCAGAACATTATCAAAAGCGTCTCGCGCGTCCCCATCAGACCCGGCGTCAAACCCAATGTCGCTAAGCTCGATCAGTCAACATTGAAGATTCACTACGTGCCCGCGGACATGTTCAAAAAGATCTCTGATTACGAAAAGGAATTCAGAGATTTGTTTTGGAAGAAATGATCTGCTCCTAGTGATAAATGATCAGTGGCAAACGCTAACCTGCCGTCGCTTCGATAAAAAGTGCCGCATGCGCTGTCCCATTCCGAGATTTCGCGCGTGCTGAGACTTTAACGGCCGGGGGGAATTCATGAGCCAGAACAATATCGGTTTCATCGGCCTTGGCATCATGGGAAAACCCATGGCGCGCAACTTGTTGAAGGCGGGCCATGTCCTCATGGTTCACAATCGCAGCCGCGCAGCAGTGGACGAGTTAACCAAAGAAGGCGCACGGCCTATGAACAATGCGAAAGAAGTTGCCGAACACAGCGACATCGTCGTTACGATGTTGCCCGATTCGCCTGACGTCGAGCTGGTCTACGGGGGCGAACAAGGAATTTTCGCCGGAGCCAGATCTGGAACGCTGCTGATCGACATGTCGAGCATTTCCCCCGTGGTCGCGCGCAAACTCGCGGCGGAAGCGGAAAGACGCGGCTGCGACATGCTGGACGCGCCGGTCAGCGGCGGCGAGGCTGGGGCGATCGGGGGCTCGCTTTCGATCATGATCGGGGGCAAAGCTTCCGCCGTTGAGAGAGCCATGCCGATCTTCCAAATGCTGGGAAAAAACATCGTGCACGTCGGTGACGCCGGCGCGGGTCAGGTCACGAAGGCCGCCAATCAGATGGTCGTCGGCACCACGATCGCGATTGTCGGCGAAGCTTTGGTCCTGGCAAAGAAAGCTGGAGTCGACCCTGCCAAGGTGCGCCAAGCACTCTTGGGCGGCTTTGCTCAATCGAAAATACTCGAAGCGCATGGGCAGAAGATGCTGGAGCGAAATTTCAATCCTGGATTTCGCATTCGCTTACACGAAAAAGATATGAAAATCGCTCTTGCCGCGGGTTCGGAATACGGCGTGCCGCTGATGGTTAGCAGCGTCGTGGGTCAGATGATGACCGCGATGAAAGGCATGGGATTGGCCGACCTGGATCACTCAGCACTGGTGAAATTGATCGAAAGTCTGGCGAAGAAAGAGCTGGGGTAGCAGATGGTTAGTGCGTAGGGTGCGCAAGCGCACCCTACTTCTACGCTAACTCACTGTTACGGTTTCCAACTCATCTTGTTCAATTGCTGATCGGCTTCCAATGCAAAGCTGAAATCGTAGGCTCGTGCGTTGGGCAAAGTTTCGTTGCTGTTCGTAACTTGCCGTACAATGTTGAGATCGTTTTTCTGCGTCTCTTCGTCGACCGCGCCATTGCGGGTGAACGTCCCGATCAAATCATCGTAAAGGCGCGATGCTTGCTGTCGCGAGACTCCGGAAAATTTGAGCAGCGCTGCGACGGTGCCTTCTTTGTCCTGCCGAACGTAGCGCAGCGCTTTGAGTGTTGCGCGCACGAATCCCGCGACCATTTTCGGATTTTCTTTGATCAATTTGTCCGTCGTTGCCAGGGTACCCCAGGAATTTTTCACTTCATTGCCCATAAAAAACATTTCATGCATGCCCTTATCGAGGGCGACATACCGCTGCTCGACGCTCAGCACGGCCGCATCGAAACTCCCGCCGAGCAGTGCCGGCAGCTGAGTGCCCGTCTCGACAGCGATATAGGTCACGTCTTTGTTGCCATCAAGGCCATGCTTGCTGAGGATTTGTTTGAGCATAAAAGTGGCGATGGCCGCCACTCCCGTCGTCGCTATCTTTTTGCCTTTAAGCTGCTTGGGGCTGGTAATCTCGGGCCTGGTGACCAGCCATTGGAGCACGCGATCGTTGGTCGCGATCACAACTTTTAATGGCGTATTCCCGCGCGCCATGCTGACCAGCGCGCTCGAGCCAGCGCCGGTGAAGTGCACATCACCGCCAAGCATCGCTTGAATGCTCGTCGTCGGCGCGACAAAGATCACCCGCTCATCCACGCCTTCTTCCTTCATGTAGCCTTTCTGCTGCGCAACCGGGTAAATCACCATCTGAAAGCTTTTTGCCGGCACCGCCATATTGGCGATTTGCAACGATTGAGCGGCGGCGAGCGCCGGATGGGCGAGCACTACAAAGAGCAGAAGCACAGAACTATAAAAGTTCTTTCGCGTAACGTGTGAGAGTTCAGTCTGCTTCATTGCGCATCTCCAGCAGCGCCGCTACTCACAATGTCATTCTGAGGCGAGGCCGAAGAATCTCAGCTTCGCATGTGCTGATGGATCAAGATGCTTCGCGGTACTTACCATGTCGCTGATGGTGTACATCTCCACTCAGTTCTCTGGACTGTGAGACTCGACTTGCGGTTCCGCTAGTTTAACGGATACAGCAGCTTTGGATTCTCGAAAAAGATCTTGTCGGTGAGCGCCAGCGGAATGTCTTCCCGCGCGCGCATGGCCGCGACCAATTGGCGCTCCTCCGAAGGGTCCTGGTGGCCGTAGTCCGAGCCAATGATCAAGTGATCCTCGCCCGTATACTCGGAAATATATTTAACGTCTTCATCCGCTTCGCAGGCGACGAAAATTCTATATTCACTGAACATGTCCTTGTCCGAAGAAAATTTCCATTTATCGCGGAACAAGCGCTTGATAATATGCATCATGAACGGCACCCAACCGGCCGATGCCTCGATAAAGCCGAATTTCAGCTTCGGAAACTGTTCGGGAATTTTATTATGGATCAAATCACGAAACGCAAACAGCGGCTGAACGCGGCTATGGCCGAATGTGTGGTTTCGTTCGACGTCGAAGAGGTTCAGAAATAACGGACAACCGGCTCCCGTGTGAATCAGAATCGGCAACTCCGTATCACTGGCGGCCTGATAGATAGGATTGAAATATGGGTTATCTAGCGTCCGCTGTCCTTCGATCCCGCGAAAGAAAACACCCACTGCGCCGTTGTCTTTGCCCCATTTGATTTCCTTGACCGACTCCTCGACCGAGTGGAGCGGCGGCACCACGACCCATCTCATGCGCCGGCTCGATTTTGCGCACGCTTGGGCGAGAAATCGGTTGTAAGCGCGCGCCAAAGCGACATCGAGCGCCGAGTCGTCGGTGATATAAATCAGGAACAGGGTCGGAAAAATGACCTGGGTGGCCACTCCGAGCTTGTCCATGTCACGCAATCTTCCTGAGATATCGGTCATCTCTCGATATGCCAGATGAATGTCACCGCGCGCGGATTCGAGCTTGGACGCAGAAGGTGTGATCAAGCGAAAACTGCCCTTGCCGCTAGGTTTTGGAAAAATGTTGCCATCGATCAGCCAAAAGGCATTACGTGGCCCATAAAGCGTATCCTCGGGAGCCTTGAGCAATACCGGCCGTCGCGGATACATTTCCTTGTCCATCATGGCCCACATCGCTTCGCCCTCGGAGATATGAGTGTCTGCATCGATTATGCCTGCCATAGAGCTCCTCCTTGTCTTCTTCCATCCATAGTACAACCGCCGGCCAGATCTCAACTGTTTAGGACGTCTTCATTGCACCCGGAACAATCCATTCAGCCGCTATTTGCCGCGTCCGCTCGGAAGCCGCGGGCGCGATTTGCGACAGAAGCTTTGCGAATTCTCCGAAGTCCACCTGAAGTGTCTCGTCCATGCAAATGATGTAATCGTCAAAGGTTTTTTCGGCGAGGGCGGCAGAATGACCGAACCGTTTTGTGAGCACCCCGATAGCGTCGGCACGGTGGACTTTGAAATAGCGAATGCCCTCGCTATGCGCGCTCAAAAAATTTTTCAACTCCTTTTCGCGTTCGCGCCACAGCTTGACAGTTGTTTCGATCGTGATAGGCAGCGGGTCGTCGACGATTTCCGGCCATTCTTCAATTCGTTTGAATCCCCGTTCTTCGGCAATGAATCCGAACGGCCGCGGCAACAACGCCGCTTGAGCGTGGCCTTCGATGAGCAGATTGAACGCGTCCTGATCACCGTTCGGCAACTGCAGCAACAGATCAGCGCCGACGCGAAGATCTGCCCGCTCAAGGAATGTTGCGGCGATCGGCGTGTTGCGCGACGGTCCCTCGCGGCACGCCACGACCCTGCCCTTGAGATCCGCAAGCGAACGGATCGCTGATTGCGCGATCAAGTAGTAGGGACAGCGATTCATCGTAACGCCGAGGATTCTCGTTGTCTTCGAAGCTAAAAAATGCTGCAGCGAGGCGCGTCCTACTACCAAAGAGATCTGCGCGCTGCCGTTTTCAAGTCGGCGATAACGCTCTTCTGTGCCTTGAACGTGATTCCACGAGACCTTCAGGCCATGCTTTTCAAAAATACCCGCTTCGATGGATAAATGGCCGGTGGGATCGCGGGCGAAATTGCCGCCAGCGCCTTCCAGATGTCCATACATAACAGCGAGAGTCACCAAGCTCATCGCGATTATCTCCTTCCAGTCGAGACTATCCGTCTCGACACCCATCTTGTTGAATATCTTGAGCGTATACTCGGATCAATCATCATGGCCACAACCGATGGATCGCGAAAGCCTGTTAATGTTACTCAAGCCTGAAAGCCTGCGTAAGGACGCAGGATGACACTCTCGATTCGACCGCAACGTGCTTAGAAGCTCTTCTATTACCCTTGTGCCGCCTAGACAAAGAAGCGTTGACAATTCAGCCATCCCAAGAATAGAGTCAAAACCGTCCCACCCACAAAACAAATGCGAGGAGGTCAATATGGAAGTAAAGAATACCAATGGCATCGCCGATCAGAGGAAAAAAGGCCAGCGGCGAATAGATCTCTTCCGGCGCGAGAACTTGGAAACATGGGTATTGATCTTTCCTCCGGGCGATGTCCAGCGCATGCATAGTCATCCATCGGACCGGACCTATTACGTGCTCACCGGTCGCGGGATCATGAAGGGCCGGAATGAAACTCATGAACTAGCACAGGGTCAGATCATCAGCATTCCCGCTCACGAATTCTACGAAGGCTCCAACCCGTACGATGAACCGATGGTTCTACTCGGCAATAGCCATAAGGCGACTGCCGAAGACGTGGCGAAGGCCGGCGGGCAGCGAAACGAGATCGACGACAAGACCGGCAAGCGGGTCATTTTTCAACACGGCGGCGGGCAGGATATGGGAGTGCTTGCGGACTGGTAGCAAAATCCGAGATCTGATCACCACACCACGCCAAAAGCCCGACCGGAATAGCTCCGGCCGGGCTTTTTATTGGCTGGATGACTTTGCCGAAGGTCCGATACTTACAAACGGTGAGCTAAAAACTGCCAACAGTTTGCAGGTAACCTCCTGCGTTCCAATTGGGTCTTATCGAAAGATGCGGGGAGATCATTCCGTGAAAAAGCTTGGTGATTGCGTTGAGAAGGCACAAGGTGGCGACAAGGAGGCATTTTCCGAGATCGTGAGGCGTTTCCAGGACATGGCTTACGGCATTGCTTACGCATGTTAGGCGATGCCGCTTTAGCTCATGATGCCGCTCAGGAAGCGTTCATCGCGGCTTATGTCAATCTCGGAGCGCTCCGCGAGCCGGCCGCATTCCCCGGCTGGTTTCGACGGGTGGTGATCAAGCACAGCGACCGCGAAAGACGAAGCCGAAAAACCAACCAGCCGCTGGCCGAAGCGGTGGAGTTTTCGGCGCCACACGCCGACCCTGTCAGTACGCTGGAAGCATCGCAGGAGAAAAGCCAGATTCACACAGCTATCGCCGAGCTACCACCGATGCAGAGACAAATAGTCACGCTCTTCTACCTGCGCAACCATTCGCAGCGCGAGATCGAAGAATTTATGGAGATGCCGGTTAGCACAATCAAAAAAAACCTTTTCCTCGCACGAAAAAAACTCAAAGGGAGACTAGAGACCATGATCGAGAGCCAAGTCCAGTCTAATCGGCCGTCCCAATCCGGTACATTTGCCAGCGAAGTGCAATATCTTCTTGCCCTTCGCACTGGCGACCTCGACGCGGTAAGAAGCATGGTAGATCAGCATCCGGACTTGATTGAATCTCGTTTCAAGGTACCTATCACGCGGGAAAGACACTATTGCCTTTAGGCGGAACGGCTCTTCATTGGGCGGCGGTTACCGGCGATGAAGCTTTATTAGAATTTCTTCTCTCACGCAACGTAAATTTAGAAACCGGAGACCGCGATGGATGGAAGCCTCTACATACAGCGGTTTGGACCGAACAGGAAGCGATCGCCAAGCGGCTTATCGCGGCTGGAGTCAATGTTAATGCGTCGACCGACAACGGTCACAGCCCGCTCCATTTCGCCGCGATGCGTAATTACGATGGAGTTGCAAAGATCTTGCTTGAGGCCGGCGCGCAGATCGACCTCACCGACAAAATGAATCGTACGCCCATGGATTGGGCGGCGCTCAAGGGATTCCAGAGTACCATCGAACTTCTACTCGGCCGTCGCGCTGAACGATGGGTTGCGCGATCTAAAGTCGAGGGATCTCCTGGGTTAGCCGGGATATTCTTGGAGACGGGAATCAAGGCGATCGATCTCTTTGCGCCGCTGGTCCGCGGCGGACAGGTCGGCATCCTAACACCGCATACCAATGTGGGTTCATTTGTCGTGCTCACAGAGCTATTGCGCAGGATGCATACCCTCCACGGCTGCGAGACCATCTGTTTAGGCCTCGACGACGAGAACTTCACAAGCAGAGATATGCGATTACTGATCGCGGACGCGGGAATCAGGCCCTTCGTATCGCTGATCTTTGGCAACGTCGATGACTCGCTAGAGCGGCGGCGTGCGATCTTGGAAGAGGCTCTGACAAAAGCTAATGACCTGCGGCGCGACGGAAAAGAATTTCTTTTTCTGGTGTTGCATCACCTGGCGCTTTATGAAGCTTTGGTGACGGAAGGACTTGCCGGCGCTTCAATAAAAGACGCGGCCACGACGACGATCTATTTTGGCGGTGAGACTGTCGGCGCCGAGCCTGCGATCCTCACCGATCTCGACAGCATGATTACGTTCGATCTCCACCGCGCAAGGAAATCGCTTTACCCTGCAGTCGATCTCATCAACTGCCGATCTCGCCTATTACAAGAAGAACAAACCACCCACGCACACCAGAAAATCGCGTCAGAAGCCCGCCGCTTTCTGCGCCGCCATCAAGATCTGGAGCCGCTGATCGAAAGCAGAGGAATTGAGCCGGTGCCAGACAATGATCACAAAATTGTCGAGCGCGCGCGCCGACTCGACCGCTTCTTAACCCAACCGTTTTATTGGACGGAACCATGGACCAATTTACCGGGGCTGCATGTCCCATTGAGAGAAACACTGGAAGGATGCCGCGCAATACTGAAAGGCGAAGGCGACGGCTTGCCCGAAGAAGCTTTTTGCTTTGTTGGAAATCTTTCTACTGCACGAGTAAAGGCAAAACAAAGTTAAAGCGAGGGAATACTATAATCCTCGCAACAGCAGCAAATTAGTCGGACTCGTTTCACTCACAGATTTAAATTCTGGCCGAGCTTGGTATGAATGCGCCGGACCCGCTCCACTTGCCCTTTAGCGGCAAATCGTTCATAGAATCCTTCGGCGCGAAACTCACGGGTCAAACCGGCCCAAGGTTTGACGACGGGTGTGAAGACTTTCGGGGATCTCTCGTCCTCCCAAGTTTCAATCAGCTTGCGATCGCGAATGAGATCGCCAAACACTCGAAATAGCGCCTTGAGAGTGACGTCTCGGGTGAACATGAATTTTTCGTTATCGCTCCAGACCGTGTCCATCACCTCGCGAACTGCCTTCAGGTAATCTCTCACCAAAGCGTAGGCTCGGTCTGCGCGCATGCCGAAACGGCTATCGAAAAATCTCCGATTTCGCTGTACTACTTTGAAAACTTCGTTGAACACCTCCGACTGCAAAATCCATTTTTCCTGCCGGCTTCGGCCACCGAGACGATTGATACGGTAGCGCAATGGCGAATCGGATTCTTCATAAAGCAGGTTGACCAGCTTGGCAGCGAATTTTTTTTCCGGCGTTTCCCAGGAGACGCGCTCGTACAAATCGACGAGATGCGACTTGTTGATTCTCGTATGGGTCGAATTGATGATCACAAACATTTCAGTGGCGAAATCCGCGCTCTTACCATCGAACAACACACAAGGAACCTCGATCCGGTCGATCTGATCCGGGTGTTTTTGGCGGAAAAAGTGCAAAGCGGCAAGGCGATGCTGTCCGTCGATGATCAGATATTTGCCGTTCGGCTCGCTCAAAAAGCCAACGCTTTCAGAGGAATCCGAGCGACGAAAGCGCAGGGTTTCATCCGTAAACAATAGAATCGTGCCCGGAATCAGTGGCTGATTGACCGCCGTCTCATAGAAGTTTACGATCTGGCGAATTTTTCGACGATTTAATAAACGCTGGAACGATCCTTCGCTCTTTTCTACGCCAGCGATAAATCTTGCCACCTCATCATCGCCCGGTTCATCGGCCTCGATGTGCTCGCCTTCAAAATAGTAGCGGCTCGAGAAATTTACCCGGTCCAGCAATGCAGCTGCGGGATACGCGATAAAATAGAAAGTACCTTCTTTTTGCAGGACGCGTGTCGCCAACATGGATTGCTCCTTCTCGACCGCCCTCGTTAAATCGAAGTGATGCGCTACACCGATGACGTATGAATCTGGCCGATCCCTTCGCTATTTTGCGGCTTCGCGACATTCCGTGCAAGCATGTAGGGAAATTCCTCCCTGGAACAGTGAGTCGGC
>Ga0207683_10001071_pt1 | contig 24964 bp, 23 predicted proteins | sample KBSM73metaG_FD_184333 | JGI IMG/M metagenome (GOLD analysis project Ga0207683, IMG submission 184333) | Miscanthus rhizosphere microbial communities from Kellogg Biological Station, Michigan, USA - KBS M7-3 metaG (SPAdes) (version 2) | ecosystem: Host-associated > Plants > Roots > Rhizosphere >... | reverse complement strand
GAGCGAGGTGGGACTCGTCACCGGCCTGGCCTGGACCGAGGTCGGCGGCAGCATCCTGACCACGGAAGTGCAAGTGCTCGATGGCAAGGGCAAGCTGACCATCACCGGCCAACTCGGCGACGTAATGCAGGAGTCTGCCCAGGCCGCTCTCAGTTACATCCGCGGAAAGGCACAGGCACTCGGTCTGAGCCGCGAGTTCTACCGCAACGTCGACCTGCACTTGCATGTACCTGAAGGCGCTATACCCAAGGATGGTCCTTCGGCCGGTATCACTATGGCCACTGCACTCGCCAGCGCCCTGGCAAAGATCCCGGTTCGCCGCGACGTAGCCATGACTGGCGAAATCACACTGCGCGGCAAGGTACTCGCAATTGGCGGCCTTAAGGAAAAACTACTCGCAGCCCTGCGCGCAGGTATCTTCGAAGTCATTCTGCCACGTGCCAATGAAAAAGACCTGGCCGAGCTTCCCGATAACATCAAAAACTCGATCAAGCTTCACTTTGTCGATTCCATGGACGAAGTACTGGCTCTCGCACTCGAAAGCCCGCTCCCGTCTCCTGTGCCCCCCGAGGCAGAGGTTCTCACCACCGTTCCACCGACAGAGGTAGTCACCGGACAGGTAGCGAGGCAATAGCGACAAGGCAATTCTGCAAGTACCTGGCGGCATCTCCCGCGCGAGCTGCCGTCAATTTGTCAACGAACTTACTTCTGTATGTCCTGGAACGCATGAACCCAGGCATTCATCACGTCATCGAACGTGATGCCCGGATCCATCTTGCAGTTCGCAAAAGTGTCGCCCTTTTTCTCGCACTGGGCAACGCGTTCCCCCTTGCTGTTGTAGAGAGTAAGACCGTTCGGTGCTTTCGGTGGCTGAGCGAGAGCCGGACGAGTCGCGGGTGGATCCGTCAGATTCACCGAATGAACGGACGGTCCATTGGCTGTGGCGGCCAGCAGGCAAATGGCAACAAGTAAACGCACATTCTGCTCCAGATTTTCCCGGATGACGACAGTATAGGGCGACTCTCATCCGAAATCGATCGTTATTCTGTGAGCTACATCACTTGAATTGGCTTGCCCGCACAAATACCTGTCAGAAGAAACAGTGGGATTTGCGGCAACGGAGCCCGTGTGAGCCGGAATAGGTCAAGGCCGACGTCGGGGTGCATGTTCGGTGCAGACCACCACGACCTGGCCGAGCTCCACGACGCAGCCGATCACGTGGGTCGCGACATTCGAACAACCTGAATAGTCGCAGATGTATTCCCTCAGCTCTTCTTCGCTGCCGTCTGGCGTCTTGAGTCCTGTCTTGATGACTACCCAAGGCATTGTGTACCCCGGTCAGGCTCCATCATTATGCCCCTGGAAAGCCCCTCACGTGTCTCGCACAAATTCTGCCACGCCGGTCCTGTATCCTCAACAAGGGACGGCTCTTTTCGCGAGCCGCAGCCCTACGGGTTACCACAGATGCCCACCACGCGATTCACTACGCAGTTTTTACTTTCGGCCTTGTCGGCGGAGCAGTTCCCTGCTCCGAGCGTGTCTGAGATTGCGTTTCTTGGCCGTTCTAATGTCGGTAAATCCAGCCTTCTGAATGCGCTCGTGGGTGAAAAAGCTGCCAAGGTATCCCAGACGCCGGGACGAACACGCGCCATCAACTTCTTTGCGCTCCTCGATCAGCGGCAACATCCCCGACTACTTTTCGCCGACCTGCCCGGATACGGCTATGCCAAGATCTCCAAATCGATCTCCGCCGGTTGGCCCGCATTCATCGAACCGTACTTGGCGATGCGTTCGATGCTGAAGCTCTGCATCTGCCTTGTCGATTCCAATGTGCCGCCTCAACAAAGCGACCGCCAACTGATTGACTGGCTCCGTCACGCGGGGCGCGACTTCGCCGTCGTGGCGACAAAAATCGATCGCCTCAGCGGAAACGAGCGCACACGCAATGTGCTTGCACTCAAAAAAGGATTGGAGTTGGAGGATGTGTTGCCCGTCTCTGCGAAAACCGGCTACGGCGTTAAGGAACTTTGGGCTCGCCTCGAGGCCGCAGGTTCCGAGTAAGCTCGGACTCAGCGGCGTTTGTCAGCATCGCGGGCGTAAATTGATAATCTTCGACGCTGTTCCGATCTGTTATCTGAATCTGAACCTGCGTTCCAATCTCGCCACACTGCACACCCCGGCGAACGCCTTCAACGAAAGCGGCACCAAAATTTTCGCCGCTGACCAGTAGCCTTACTCCCGGCGACATGCGGCCCATATACCGCGGTGCAAGGCGCAGCCATCGGCGGGCCGAGCGGGCCTCGGGATCGAGACAAGTCAAAGCAATCGCGTCGAGCTTCGGCAACCAGTTCGCAGCCGCCGAGGAGACGCCCCACAATGTCAGAACGCCCTCCGCCACTTGTCCGAATAGAGATAGATCTCTCGCATCGGCAGATTTGAGTTCATCACCTGAAGCCGTGAATTGTTCACGCAGAAGATCGGGCTGAACGCCTCGCTCCAGCATCTCGAGGGTAATCTGCTCCGGCCCCTCGCTCACACAAACGGCAACTGTATTGCGCTTGCGAATCTCATTCTTGAGAATGCGTAACGCCTCATCAAGTGAGGTAACGAGAAAATCCACCACACCGTCGCGAACTGCTTGCTTTTGCAAATCGATCTCGGCGGAGGCCGTCAACGTGGCGGCGCCGGCGATGTTACCCGCGATCGTCAGGGCACGCCCGGGGCCATCAAGTTCCCCTGTGTAGAGAAGCTTGCCGCCCAGGCTTGGGTCGTCTTCCGAATCGGCAGAAGCAACGCCGAACGCTGCAAGTCTGTTGTAGAAGACGTGCGTCTTAAGCAGCAAAGCAGCTTGCGAAGATAGAGCGGAGTCGAACGGCAAAAGAAAATTACCCTCGGAGGCGATCGCCCCTTCTACGACTCTAGTCCAGCTTGCTCTTACCCGATTTCTTGCGCACGAAAAACACAATCTCGCCGGGCTTGGGGTCGGGAGGTTTTATCTTGGCGAGATCCTTCGGCTTTGCACAGCCATTGCCAGTCACCACGCCCTTAGTCAGAATGTCGGAAACCGAATACCAGATTTTGCCAATCTTGTCCTTCTGCTCCTCACCGTCGCAGTTGACATAGACCTCGGTCGCCTGATCGTAGCTGCCGTGAATCGAAACAACGGAAACACCTGCGGGAACGTTTAACGCGCCGGTTCCATCCTCGTTCACCCTGACCCATTCAATTTGAATGGTCGACGTGTGATTGCCATTGACAAGATATCCCGAAGGCTCCAGCGGTTTTGCCGTCTTGCTATCCAGAATGCGGATAGTGATCGTGTCTGCAGCCTGCGCGTATACGGAGCCGCAGAGTGCGACCATCAAGAGCGGCAGGAACCGTTTGTTCGTTCGTTGAGACATGGTCTCCCTTTTCCGACTACCAGGTTGAGTACGGTTGCCCATCAGTTCCGGTCTCCTGCGACCCGGAATGTACATCGTCGATGCCGGGTTCAGTCTGGTCGAGCGTGTGAAGCGAATCGCTGGTGTCGGTCACCCAGGTATCCCGAGCTTTTGTCATGGGGTCTTGCGGGATCACCTTGAGGTAGCCGTCCTGCACAAGATCGTCGAGCGACTGCGGGGCCTTCTGCTTGTCCATGGTGTAGGCGTCGATAGCAGATCGCATCACGCGCAGATCTTCTTTGAGCACGGCCTCTTTCGCCGACTTTACCGCGCCGACGAAACTGGGAATGGCCAGTGTGGCCAGAACCCCGATGATCATCATCACGATCATCAGTTCCATCAGTGTGAAGCCAGCGTCTTGTTTACGACTACCGCGCATGTTGCCTTTCAACTTCCGAAAAATCCTGGCTACCATTCAGAATATTTTGTGCCATCCAAAGCTGTTCCCGTGGATTTCGAATACACATCGAAGACGCTTTGGCCGCCGAAGGAGTCCGACTTCGGATCGTCCTGCATCGAATGAAATCCCCACTCTGCCCGCCCTGTCATTGGATCGACCGGAATGCGGCGAAGGAATTTCACTTTCTTGCCTTGAATATCCACGCCATTTACCAGCGTCTCCAGATCGGGCGGATAGTTCTGGCTATCCACCTTGGTTTGGATTGCGCCTTTGTCGGCCGCATCTTTGTAGTGATCGATGGCATCGCGCATCTCCCACAAATCGCGGCGAAGTTCCCGTTCTCGATCCCGTTTGACCTTGAAGCGCGCGACCGGAATCGCAGCCGACGCCAGAATCGACAGGATCGCCACGGTGACAATCAATTCGACCAACGTGAGGCCGCGCTCCGTGCGTTTTCTGACTTGGCGCTCGACCTTCATCTGCGCAACACCTTATTGCACCACGATCGTTGTTTGACCGGTCTGCACCGCCACCGGTTTCTGAGTACTGTCCATCGCACCCGATCGCGTAATGTTGAGCGTGCTCTGGCCTGCGGACTTGGCCTGGAAGGTCAAAACGCAGACCACTCCCGCTCCGCTGATTCCCGGCGCACCCGGTGGACGCGAAGCATTCAGGGTAATCGTGCCAGGACCGTCGTCACGATGCGCCATCGCAACGATCTGGCCATCTCGATTCAGGAAGTCGCCATCCCCCACATTCACGAGAGACAGTTTTTCCGGATCGTATTGGATCTGAAGAGGCACAGAAGAGATGTCGGTGCCACCCGTCAAAACGACCGGGACCTGGAACGTTGTTCCCGCTATCACTGGACCGGGAGAATTGAGCAGGATATTCACGCTCTTGCCTGGCGGAGCGGGCTGTTGCTGAGCAGCAGGCGGCGGAGCAGTAGCCGCGTCGGTGCTGGATCGCAGCTGCGCGAGCCCGGCAGGAGCTGCCGCAGCCGCGCTAACACCCGGTATCGGATTCCCAGCCGGCCGCACAGCAGCCGGCGGAGCAGCACTTACGGGACCGCCGCTGGTCGATTGCGCAGCAACGCGGCGCAAATCAATCGACATACCCGCGCCCGTATCGATGGTGCGGAGGTTCGCCTGCGTCAGCTCCTGCGAGCGGACAACGTGCGGGACCACCATGAAGACGATCTCGTCGTCGTTGATGATGTGGTCTTTCGCGCCAAACAGATATCTCAATACTGGAATGGAACTCAGGCCTGGTATACCGCTCCAGTTGTCTTGTATCTGTCGCTCTTGAATGCCGCCAAGAATGTTGGCCTCGCCCTCGCGCAGGCGAATAACCTGCTCTGCGACGCGCTGGCTGATGATGGGCTCCGTAACACCGCTGATGGTCACCGAGCCGCTCTGCGCTGTTACTTCAATCTTCACCTTCAAAGTCACTTCGTGATCGAAGTGAACAGTCGGCGTGACTTCGATATTGACGCCCACATCCTGATATTGAAACTGCGTGTTGACCAGCGAACTGACAAGTGCTGTGGATGCTCCCGTCTGATACGAACCGGTGGCAATCGGAATCCTCGAACCAATCTTGAGGGTTGCCTTTTGCTGATCTGCGGCGCGGACGCGCGGATTCTGCAGGATCCTGGTGTTGTTGTCGGTCAGCAGGAAGTTGGCGGTAGCGGCACTCACCGAGACGGCAAAGTCAGAAGAACTCAAGTGCGCCAGGTCATTAAGCGTCGGGTTGTTGCTGCTGGGAGTGCAATTAGTGCTTCCCTCCGGGCAGCTTGTTGACGAGGTGCTCGTCGGCGGTACCAGTGCGACGGAAACGCTGCCGGGCCACTGAATTCCAAGGTTACGTTCCCAGTTCTTGCTGACCTCGAGTACCGCGATGTCGACGACAACTTCGGGACGCGCCTTATCCAGATCGTTAACCAGTTTCTGCGCCAGAAGAAGCTCGTCCGGCGTCGCGCGCATCACAATCGCATTCTGGCTCGCGACGCCGTAAACCTTGGCGCTCGGAAGCACATTGCGCAGTGCGGTCTGCACGTCGTTCAAATCGTTTTGCTGCCACGCGTTGGTCAGGTAGAACGTCTGGACTGCTTGCTCATCGAGTTCTGCACGCTTCGAACGAGTGTTGGCCGCAACAAAGATCGTGTTGGGAGTGATCGGACGCCAGAAGGTCCCGGACATCGTTCCAACAATGCGAAGTGCATCGAGCAACGAGACATTATTCAGGTCCACCTGAATACGCTTCGAAATATAGTCGGGGTCGAAGAGAACGTTAATACCTGACGCCTTGCCGACAGCCTGGTAGACGACTTTGGAATCTTCAACCATGTGCAGAGTCAGGGGCTCGTTCGACATGGGTTTCAACTGGGCTGGAGATCCGATTGAGTCAATCTCCTCCTGTCTGCCCGGCGCCATCGCGGGATTTCCTCGCCCCGCTGGCGGTCCGCCATGCTGCGCGCGTATTTTTGCAATCTCCTGTTGAGCAGCTTCATTGCTGGGGTCGATTTCGATGGCACGGAGAAGCTCAACCAGCGCTCCCTGCTCGTCGCCCGCCTCCATCAGATTTCGTCCCTTGGTCACGTGCAACGTGGAGTCCGTGAGCCGCACCCGGAAATAGGCGGCGCGGTAGCGCACGTCCGTCGGGGACATCGAGTAGGCTCTCTGATAATTCGTATAGGCGGCATCGTAATCGCCGGCTGCCTCAGCGGCCTGCCCGTGCTTGAAGTAGCCACTCGCCGACTCGGCGTGGAGAAGGACGGGGCCGAGATTGAGCACCACCACCAGACTGGAAAGCGCGATCCAGAGTGAGATTTTCGATAGAAGGGATCCGGTGGGAGCCGGACCGTCAGCGCGGCTTTTCATCGTACTCCCAAGCGTCATTGCCGATCCGATTTTCGCACCGGATCGTGCCGGGATGCCTTGGCCGCCCTTGACGCACATTTTCAAGTAAATCTTGACACCGTTCCTGTTCTTGACGCTTCCAACCAAAGGATGCCTCATTCTAGCAAAGCCCCATCGCAACATGAACATCAGGCTTGCCGATGCTACGATGAAAGTTCGAGGTTGTTCCCGTATGGCTCGCCAAACCAGCCACATTATCGTACAGCCGGACCGCTCCGGACCGCAGAAACCTGTGCGGCCTCGAGACCCGGTCGCTTCCGGCGAACGGGATGCCGCGCAAAATCGAGCCGCCAGCCATAACTATTTTCTGCTGGAGAAATTCGAGGCGGGCGTGGCCCTGCGGGGGACCGAGGTCAAGTCCATCCGCGAGGGAAAAGCCAACCTCAAAGACTCCTATGGGCTTATCAAAGATGACGAAGCCTTTTTGCTTAACGTTCATATTGGACCGTATTCGCATGGAAACATAGCCAATCATGATGCCCTGCGCACACGCAAGTTACTGCTGCACCGGGATGAAGTACGGCGGCTACAGTCCAAGACGCAGATCAAAGGCCACACGCTCATTCCCACCCGCCTTTACTTCAGAAATGGCCGCGTAAAGTGCGAATTGGCAGTAGCTAAGGGTAAACAGGACTGGGATAAGCGCGAAACCGAACGCCGCCGCGAAGCCGATCGCGAAGCCCGTGCCGCCGTCAATGCAAGCAAACACCGCATGGGGCGCTGACAACCGCAAAACCACACAAAGAACTAGAGGAAAGCATGAAGACTCAGCTGTCTTTCGCGAATCTGGCTGCAATCGAGACCGAACTGCTGGCCGTATTGGCAACCGACACCCAAACCGCCAAGGGAAGCGATGCCAGTCCACAGCCCGTTTTGTTGACGACCGATGAGGCCGTGAAAGCCGCCGCCGCGGCCATCTTGGCCAGCGGCGAATTCAAGGCTGCCGCGAATGAAACCGTGCTGCTGCACGCCCCGGCGGGTCTCGTGGCCAGGCGCCTGCTGATCGTCGGCCTGGGCAAACAGGCCAAGGCGACGGTGCACTCCGTCCGAAACGCCACCGGAACCGCCGTTCGCTTCACCAAGCCCAGGGGCATTCGGGAACTGGTCCTGGCTCTGCCAGAATCCGCTGCCGACTCCGGATTGCCTCTGCCCGCTGCGCTGTGTACTCGCGCAGCCGTCGAGGGTGCTTTTGTGGGCGACTTCGACGCCGACACCTACCGCAGCGACCGCAAAGACCTGAGCGTTCAGTCGTTCACCCTGGCCGCTCCGGCTAATGCAGACCGGGAACCGATCGAAGCTGCATTTGCCGAAGGCGCAATCATCGGGGAGAGCCAGAACTTTGCCCGCACCCTTGTCAATGAGCCCGGCAACAAACTTACCCCCACGATCCTTGGCCAGCGAGCCGGCCAGATGGCCGCCGACACCGGACTGAAATGGGAGGTCTACTCGACCGACAAGCTGCACGAGCTGAAAATGGGTGCATTCTGGAGCGTCTCCCAGGGCTCCGAGGAGCCGCCCGCGCTCATAGTCCTTCGATATGATCCGCCCGGCGTGACCGACGGGCCGGTGCTCGGCCTCGTGGGCAAAGGCATCACCTTCGACACCGGCGGAATCTCAATCAAACCCGCCGACAACATGGAGAAGATGAAGTACGACATGGCCGGCGGCGCAGCCATGATCGGCGCAATGCGTGCAATCGCGCTTCTAAAGCCGAAGGTCCGTGTCATTGGAATCGTGTGCGCAGCCGAAAATATGCCCGATGGCAAAGCGCAGAAGCCCGGCGATGTACAGACTGCCATGTCTGGCAAGACCATCGAGATCATCAATACCGATGCGGAGGGCCGCCTTGTGCTGGCCGACGGCCTGACCTATGCGAAGAGTCTGGGCGCGACCCACTTGATCGATGCGGCTACGCTGACCGGAGCCTGCGTCGTCGCCCTCGGCATGATTAACGCTGGCGCGTTCTCCAACGACGACGCCACATTCGAGAAGTTTCAGGCGGCTCTCGCGACCTCGGGTGAAAAATTCTGGCGCTTGCCGCTTGGCGACGAGTACGCCGAAATGATTCGCTCTGAAATCGGAGACATCAAAAACACCGGCGGCCGCCACGGTGGAGCCATTACCGCTGCCGAGTTTCTAAAGGTCTTCGCGGAAGACACGCCCTGGATCCACCTCGATATCGCCGGATTGGCGTGGGTTGAAGACAAGCGCCCCTACATCGCTAAAGGCCCCAGCGGCGTTGCCGTGCGCTCAATTCTCGAATGGGTGCGGAGCTACCAAGTTTCTTAACCGCATCTTATTTGTGCGCGACGATCATTGACTCAGAACGGGCATGGGACGAGAGCTGAGGAATTACCGACTTCGGTTTAAAACATGCGTGTCATCCGATGAACACTGTGGGCGCTCCTGCGGCAATCGCATTGGGAGCCCCGGCTTCGATCACAATGTCCCCCTGGCGCGCAGCGGGGAAACCACCGATCATCACGGTTGCGCTTCCCACTCCGACCACTCCTCCGACGTGAGGCTTCGGCCCATCGAACAACGGGCAAACATGGGTATCGGCACCGGCGCGCCATGCCGGCTGACCGGCGATCAACACGGTCGGGCATCCCGGGCCGGGGCCCAACGGAGTTCCGTGACTCGTTATGTCTCCCAAGCGTGCGGCAGGCTGTCCCATAGTTTCCTCATGCGTCAGTTGAGATTGACCAGTGATCCGCGAATCGTCAAGGTCGCGCCGGCTTTCAATTCCAGCGTTCCGGCGGCCTCGATTGAGATAGACGAGGCCCTGATGCGCAGTGCACCCCTGGCCTCGAGTATCATCGCTCCGGAACTGCTGTCGACCTTCACTGTGTTGCCGTTTTCATCCTGAACCGAAAAGCCCTGATCGTCGAAGGTAATCTTGCGTCCTTTTTCATGCGCGAGTTCGACAACGCCCTGCTCGCCGTCGTCGAAAAGCAGATGGTGCTTCTTTCTTGAACGCAGGCCTCGCTTGTCGTTCTTGCCATCGTTGTTTGTGTACGGAGGTTGGTTTTTGCCGTTCCACAGTGCGCCAACCACATACGGAAAACGGAGGTCTCCGCGCTCGAAGGCAACCAGCACTTCGTCGCCAACTTCGGGGATCAGTACGAGCCCACGATCGTTGCCCGCCATCGGCATGGCGAGACGCGCCCAGTAGCTTTCACCTGGTTTGTCATGCCAGGGATAGCTGACCTTGACGCGACACAACCCCTGTTCATCATTGTTCTCCGTGACCAGACCAACCGCAACGCCTTTCGTATAGCCGCCAGCTTCGCTCCTGGCTTCAGTGTCCCCGGTGTGACCGATGGGATTCATAGTCCGGTCTCCTTTACCTTAAGGCGGGTGTGATCGTCTCTTGCTCCGACGATAATTCAGATGGAAAAATCAACTCGCAAGGATCTTACGCCCGATTCCTCTCGGCGCGTCTCATCGATCATTGGACCAAGACTCCGCCCAACCCGGTTCGAGGGAATGAGAGAATCGACCGTCCTTGAACTTGTTCGGCTCTTGAACGGGTCGTGTCACCCAAACGCGTGTGGACTGAGCTAGACACTTGAGGACAAATCGCTTCATAAGCCGAATACCGGCCCTCGAAAACCGCGTCCCGATTCGCTGTGAGCGCGAACGCACCACATAATCCCGGCGCGATTGATCCTTAGCCATCGTGCTCGCCCAGAGCAAGGCGCAGTTGGTTTGAATTGCTCCACGCGATCCGCAGTCCGCCCGAAACAGGAGCTTTGCCCAACAACTGCACGAGCTTGATCAAGCAGCCGATGGCAAGCGGCGCCCGCCCTTTGGGCCAGAGGTCTTTCAGTGGGCGAATCACGCCGTTCGCGTCCGGGTGATAGGCACGCTCATCCCAGGTGCGCGACCCGATCGGAAAATCGGGGTAATCGCGAATCGCGTCGAGAGTGGAGCGCAGGATGCGATGCTTCCACGGTTCCGCGTACTGGGGCATGAAGAGCACGTCGCTCCTCTTCTCCCTGCGAATTTCGTGCACGAATGCCGTGAAGTTGGCCGCATTTGTCAGATTGATATTTGCGTTCGGTTCCACACCGTGGCGATCTCCACCGCTTATCAGCAGCATGTTCCACTTGCGAGCCAGGCGCCGCACCGCGCGGTTCTCTTCCCAGTTGCGCAGTCCGTTCAGTTCCAGTGCGTGCAACCACGCACCGTATTTCTGTAGGAACTCGCCCACAAGAAACTCATGCTTCTTCTGCCCGATCAGAAACAGATCCCATATTGGATGGTTAAAGACCACCAGCACATTGGGCTCCTCATTGAGAGCCACCAGAATCTCAAGCAAACGCTTGCCGTCTGGATTCGCGGTGAAATCTTCCAGCGTTTGCATCCACACCTTCGCTCGTGCGCTAGGAAGATTGTGTACGCCCAGATGGAAATCCTGCACGCCGCCATAAGGAACACTCCACTCCACAGAAACCGGAATGCCGCGAGCGCTCGGAACGGTACGGAGAAGCATCGGAGCCTTGATGTTGTCGTGATCGGTAATGGAAACCATGGAAGCGAGATCGAGCTTTTCGATCTGACGACTCTCCAGATCGAAAGCCAGCTTGGGAGTCATCGGCGGCGTCCAGTAGCTTGATGCGTAGTCAACGTGCAACCCATGAATTGCCTCTGATCGACGTTCAAGCCGCGTCAGCAAAGGACGAATCGCCGGGTATTGATTACCGAGATTGGCCAGAAAATCCAGCGTCTCTTTGGATTGATTGGTGTGGCTGTGCAAAGAAACGCCAGTGCGAAACCATTTGGTTGCATTTCGGTCGCGCCACAGGTACGAAACGGTCGAAGTGGCCATTTCTCCTCCTAATATCGCGATCTATGTGATTTCTATGCACAAGTATCGGTGCTTCCCGTCAACAAGGGATGAATGGTACGAGAATTGCCCTTCAATTGGTACTTGGAATCAATTCGGTAAACTGCGCAAAGGATTTTCAAGCAGGCGAGGTTCGGCGACAGCCTGTAAACCAATTGAAACGACGGCGGTCTACGAGCTCGTCTTCGCCAGTTCCGGCCCTAGAAAGTCCTCAAAGCTCGTGATCGGCATCAGATCTTGAGGCGCGCGATCTGCGGCAGCCGCGGCTTCGGGAATGAGGTAGTTCTCAGTCAACCCTTTGCGCAGCAACTCGAAAGCCTGTTCTGGCGTATCCGCATACTGAAAAAGTTCGACATCTTTGGGAGAAATCGCCCCTGTATCCACGAGCGCATCGATATTGAAGACTTTCTTCCAATAGTCGGAACCATAGACTACGACAGTAATCTTCTTCGCCAGCTTATGAGTTTGCGCGAGCGTCAGAATCTCAAACATCTCATCGAGCGTTCCAAAGCCGCCAGGGAACACAACCAGCGCCTTAGCCAGGTAGGCGAACCAAAGCTTGCGCATAAAGAAATAGTGAAATTCGAAATTCAGCGAAGGGGTGATATACGGATTTGGCGCCTGTTCAAATGGCAGCTTGATGTTCATGCCAATGGTTTTGCCGCCTGCCTCGTATGCGCCGCGGTTCGCCGCTTCCATAATGCCGGGGCCGCCGCCTGACGTGACGACGAAGCGATGGCGGCGTGAAGGAACCTTCCCCGCCCACACTGTAAGCATGTGCGACAGTCGCCGCGCGTCTTCGTAGTAGCGAGCCATTTCGACCGCAGCCACAGCCCTCTTCCGCTGCAGATCGGTGGCCTTTCCGGCAGCAATATCAGGTACAGAAGCTGGCTGTTCCTCGCTTGGTGCCGGTTGGCATGACCCAGTGTTATCGAGCAGTTCTAGTTCGTGGTCAGCCTCTTCCCGGCCCCGAAAGCGCGCGGAGCCAAAGAAGACGACCGTGTCCTGGATATGCTCGTGGCGAAAGCGCGCAAGTGGCTCCATGTACTCGGCTACGATGCGAATGAGCCGGCCATCTGAGCTATTCAAAAACGTTGGATTCTCATACGCCAGCGGAGCCATTTCAAGCGGGGGTGGGGGTGGGGCTTCATCCTCGGGTATCACAGCAGCGGAGATTTCCGCGGAGGGTGGCTCATCCGGACCGGTCGAAACCGGGTTCGGGGGCAAGTTCGGCTTCTCTCGTGCTTGGCTCTTGTTCCCTGTTTCGAGTTCCTTGTCGCTCATGCCTAACTATCTCGATGGCGGATGGCGTCCTGAAACGCGATCCAAAGATTCAGTAACCCCAGCCCTGAGATGATGCCGCGTACCGCGCCGTTGGCTGCATAAATCGAGAGCGTCGGAAAATGCACAAATAGCGGATTTTGATCCCAAAAAAGCTGCGACCACGGTGCATAGCAGACCGCCAGCCCGATGTACATCCTCAGGAGCACACGCAAATAAAGCTCTGTACGAACAAGCCACCTGGGTATTCGTTGCGGTGTCTCCGCTGGAGGTTTGCCAACCAGTTCGGGCGTCGCGCCCTCCTCGGCAGCCAAAACAGCTCCGGACACGGGAGCTGGGCTCGCGGGTAACTGAGGCGATGTCAACTCCGGCTGCTGGGACATTCTATCGGGCCTTAAAAACGCTGCCCCCGAATCCATGCCGAATCACCAGCTCAGGGACGCCGTAATGCAACGGTAACACAGTGAGCGACATCGAATCGGCGTCGCCGGGAACCTGACGGCACCAACCCGTTGCCCCTCACTTTTGTAAATTGATGATGCTCATGACGATGCCGACACCTGGCAGAAAAGCCGGCCCATATGTTTACTCATGGGCGCCATGCTTCTTCAAGTAGTCAGCCCACTTGTGATCGTCCATTTGCAGTGCATAAGTCAAGGGCCTATGTTGGCTCTGGTCGAGAGCATTCACATCGGCGCCCTTTTCCACAAGCATCTGTACCAGGCTTCCGTATTGCAGATGCAGAGCGCAGTCCAGAATGGTATCGCCGTACGCGTCGGCCAGATTTACATTTGCGCCGTGATCCAGCAAAAACTGCACGTCATCCTTCTGGTCCCGCAAAACCGCAAAGAACAATGGCGTCGCGCCACTGGCAGCCATCGCGTTTACGTCGGCGCCCTTTTCCACCAATAACTGAACCAGTTCCTTGTGCCTGCTCGCAAACAGCGAGAGGGAGAGCGGCGTGTATCCATTCTTCATATCTCTCGCATCCACACCGTGCACTGTGAGAAGACTCACTGGATCCTGATGGTTGCTTGAATACAAAATCACTCCCAGATCACCCGGCGTAAATGCACCGTAGTTGTTCTTCGCATTCACATCTGCGCCTGCCTCAATCAGCACCTGCGCAGCCGCAAGCTGCCCATGCAATGCGGCGGAGTGCAGCGGCGTGTCGCCTAGTTTGTCCCGGTCACCAACCAACTTCGGATCGCCTTGAAGCAACGTCTTCAGCTTGTTTACGTCTCCTTTGCGTGCCGCATCGTGAACGGGACCACCGAAAGCCAAGGCCACACAGAAAGGCGTTATAAATGCGAAAAAAACGAAACGGATACTCTGCAGACAGAAAGATCGGTTCATAAATGTGTACGTTTTCATTCTTCCCCGGATGAGTTTTGGAATTTATAAATACCAGTCCATCTTATCCGAACAGCGAGATGGCACTCGCCCCGCTGAACTTCTCCGACTCCTCACTCCGCAAAATCACTCGGCTATTCCCGCACAAATCCAAAGTAACGTGACCTGGGAGTTACCATTTCCCGATGAGTCACAAAAGCCTATAAACGATCACGGTACGATGGTTCAATCGCCGAAGAATCACTCCCTTCAATGAGATGGAGCGGACCCGTGGATGCATACGAAGACATGAAACAGGGACGGAGCGTAGTCACGGACACGTTGCAGAACCTGGCTAATCAAGCAAAACTGTGCCGCGAGAGAATCGACCTGCTCGAAGCTGGACAGAAACTCAACAGAGGCGAAGTTGTGGCCGATCTTGGCAAGCTGCTTGACGCTTGTCAGGATCTCAGAGATGCCATCCTGTCAGAAGACAGTGCAGCGTCCTGGAGCACGAAGCAAGAGCTTCACGCGCTCGTGAATCGGCTGGATGATGCAGCGGAAAAGCGGCGTCAGTATTTGGATCTCGCTCAGTTCCTTGCCAACGGCACAGTGTCGCACCGCCGCGAGCGGACACGTCAAGAGCGATTGGCGCTGCGCGACGCTGCGGTTGCCGAGTTGATGGAAATCTCCGAGCGCGCGGCGCCTCCCGCTCTGCCGGGCCCCGCCGTCGAAGAGTGGCTCGTCTGGGCTTGCGGCCTCGAGGACGGCGCCGACGAGCCCGACCTCCTAAACCTCAAAAACAATTTCCCACGTCTTGATGATTTCGTTCGTCAGTTGGAGATTGAATGGTGGCATGACGGCCCGGCCGCGGCGCCTGTTCACCATAATGGATCCAATCCCACTGCCCTCCCGACATCCGACACCGGATCGACGACAAGTGACTTCGCCGAGAAGGCAGAAACGGTCAGCCAATCCGCAGCGGTCAGCGTCATGGAACCAGACCCTGTGGAGATTGAGACGCCGGAGATTGAAGAGGAAGAAGAAGTCATTGAAGAAGCTTCGCAGCTGCCGGATGCATTGCCGACTGCGTCTGATCAGGTTGAAGTCGTATCACAGGTTGAAAACCGATCCATGGACTCGGTGTCATCTCTCACGGACACGATTCTGAGCGGAAAGGTCTCGTTCTTTTCGTGGAATGACGTAGACAATTTCTCGCGACACATTGAGCTCTCGAAAACGCAGCTGAAAGAAGACAGAAAGATCCGGGCATTGGTTGCGACTTCACATTGGCTTCAGCCCAGTCATCAAAACCCTGCGTTTCACCCCAGTTGCGGCATCCGAGCTCTGACGGGTTACGCAGGCACTTCTGACCTGGAAGTCGTATCTTCCGAAGATGCGATGAGCGCAGTGGCAACAGATCACCGCCTCGACCTTTTTATCGGCGGAGCTGATCTGCTGCGCTGGGGCTTGCTGCAACCATTTGAAAATCAATTCAACGGGGTCGCATCTGTGCGACGCCTGCGGTTCGATCAGCTCAAGGCCTGGTTCGGCGAGATCTTCAAGATCGAACTTGCTGACCAGCAGTTCCGCGACATCTACACCCTCAGTTCCGGTATTCCGATTCTGGTGGGAGAATTGCACCGGTTGATCATCCCCGTACCCGAAGAACCACCGAGATGGATCGGCCATGCGCCGTGGATGGAAATCAAGCTGCGTTTCGAAGACCGGCTACCCATCATCGCCCAGGAACTGAAAAAGGGCGTACCTTCGGTGCGGCTGACGGATCGCGAAATTGAACTCCTCAAAATGGTTGTGATTGCCAGCGACGACTCCTCGATTGAGACGTTCGCTTCGAATCTGACCAGCAATTGGCAATCGTACAATCGTCGCGATCTGCGTGCGCTAGGTTCAAGGGACGAAGCCAGCGTCGCGCTCCTTCAGGATCTGGGGCTGTTGCCGATGCAACGTGCTTCCGGTTTAGAGCGGATCAAAGCTCTTCTCCCTGTGGAACGCGGTGATGCAATTCGCGCAATCGTGAAGCACCTGTAACCGTTTGGCAGTAAAACACACAAAAGGCACGCCAACAAGATTGGCGTGCCTTTTCGTTTGTTGAGGAAATTCTCTGCGAAATTTCCTATGCCTCACGGCCAAGGGGAAAGAGTCTCTGCAATCCTTCCGAGCCCTGGCTCTGCGGCTCCTTTGCTCCCAAGGCCACGGAATCATTGGTGAAACCGTCACCTTCCGCAATATCTCCAATCGGCAGGAACACCGAGAACACAGTCCCGGAGGCGCCGGGCCGCTGAGAGCTCCACACCCTCACCCGCCCCCTATGCCGTTCAACCAATTGCGCGACCACCCACAATCCCAACCCTGTTCCCGTATCTGTCTTGGTCGTAAAGAAGGGCTCGAAGATGCGGCGCATTGTCTCCCGATCAATGCCGATCCCGGAGTCGCAAACGCTAACGCGCATCCCTTCAACGGTTGGCTTGTGCCAGTCTCGCGAAGGCCGCAGCCGAATCAGCAGTCTCCCCTTCGGCTGCATGGCCTCTATGGCATTTGCCACCAGGTTCGCAAAAATCTGCTGTGTCTCGCTTGGCATACATGCAATTGGAACCTCTTGTCCTGACTGCACATCCACCGCGATTTCCTGCGCCTGCAGCTTGCCCCTGAACAACGCCAACACCGATTCCAGGACTTCCGACAGGACCGTGATCTTCGGCGTTCCGGTTTGCCGATGAAACTTCAACGTAGACTGCGCGATCAGTGAGATTCGCATCAGCTCATTCAGCGCATCAGAGGCCAGTCGCCGCGTCGCCTCGGTGCTCTCCGTCATCGTGATCAGGTAAAGCATGTTCGCGATAGCCTCGAGCGGATTGTTGATCTCGTGGGCCACAGACGCTGCCAACCGGCCTGCAACGGCGAGCTTCTCCGCGCGCAGTATCGCCTCTTCAGTTCGCTTGCGGTGCGTAATGTCGGTCATCACACCGACGATCCGCGTGACTCGGCCTTCGGCATCACGCTGGCACTTGCCATCCGATTCAAGCCAGTGGACCGATCCGTCGGGCCAACACACGCGATACTGGCGGTGATAGTCCCGAACACCGGCATGCGCTAGCTCCATCGCTTCCTTCAGTCCTTCAACGTCATCTGGATGAATGAAGCTCAACCACGCGTCCGGATCGGCATCAAAGGATCCGGGGGCGCGACCAACCATCCGGAAGACTTCATCCGACCGGTGAACGCGGTCTTCTTGCAGGTCCCAAACCCAAAGTCCCACCCCGCTCGCTCGCAGCGCTATCTGCAATACATCGTCACGGTCCCGAAGGGCCTCGCTCGCCCGGGCCCACTCCTCCGCTAATCTGCGCTCGGTTTCTGCCAGAATCAATTTCTGTTGCAACTCCTGATTCCTTAGTTCCGCTCGCTGCTCCGAAAGCCGGCGCATCGACCATCCCAGCAGAAGAGAAACTGACAGAAATATCCCTAACCGGATTCGTTCCGCCGGGTTACCGGTTGCAAACCGCAATTGTGTTCTTGTCAGGAACGTGTCGATTAACGCCACATCAACGAGCGCGCAGCCCGCCGCTCCCCACATCCCCAAAAACCACGCCGCGAAAACGACCGTCGGAAATGATAGCAATAAGGGAAACGCTCGTAACGGAGTGACCGCCGAGGTCAAACCCATTGCCGTTGCTGCCATCAGGCAACCAAGCAGAAACCGGACGGACCCCGGTAGCCGCTCAATGGCCTCGATCTTCGAAATCTTCATTGCCACTGACCAGCCTCCGGTTTAGACGCAACACTTGAGAATGTCACCCGGCGTACCGAGCAGAGGCTTGGGCCGTCACTCCGTTCACAAACGGGTCAGCACCCTGCAATCTAGGCAACGGCAGAAGGGCCCGGAGGATTACAGTGTGGGTAGCATAGGCAAAATCGAGTTGTGTGTCCAGTAGCGCCGGCCATTTGAAACCCTCCGAATCCGCCAGTTCCCGTCTCTCAAGGTGGACCCTGGCAGTAAGAAACGGTAAGTTATTGCAAGAATGAGACAATAGGCGAAGGATCAGCTCGGCTGCAGCAAGCAGCCCGGCGCAGGGGGCCTCTAGTAAATGCTGCGAGTTCTTTCGACTCACCTGCTGCTGAAGCAGCGGCTTCACCCTGGTTTGCTTGAGTTGGCGTCGCGTTCCGGAGCCGAGGCAATTGAGGTTTTTGCGGCGCGCCAGCATTTTGACTACACCAGCCGGGAACAGGTTGCGGAACTGGCAGGCTGGTTCGCCTCCAACCCAATCGAAGCATTCTCGATGCATGCCCCACTCTTTCCCGATCGCGAGATGGGACGAGCCGGGGCACCCGCAGTCAACGTGCTGCATCCTGAAAAGTCGCGGCGCATTGACTCCATGGATGAGATCAAGCGTGCTCTCGAGGCTGCCGAGCACATTCCTTTCAAGAAACTCGTAATGCATCTGGGTGAGCAAGGTGACGGCTGGTCGCCCCGAACTATCGAGTATGCAACGACCGCGCTCGAACATCTGGGAGCCTTTGCCCGCCCACTGGGTGTCAAAGTTCTGGTTGAGAACCTCACCAGTGAAGCCACGTCGCCCGAGCATCTGATGACCATTCTCGAGATGGGACATCTTGATAACATCGGTGTTTGTCTTGACCTGGGTCACGCGCACATCACCGTGGGAGTGGCGGAAGCCATAGCCACACTCGGCAAGCGTATCGGCGAAGTTCATGTGCACGACAACCACGGCATCAAGGACGAGCACTTGTGGCCTGGCGACGGAACAATTGACTGGCCCGCAGCGGTGGAGTCCCTCAAAACGCTTCCGGAGCCTCCCCCAACCGTGCTCGAAATTGGTTATAACCTCGAAGATGCAACCGCGACCCTTGCCGCGCGAATCCAGCAGGCATTCGAACGCATAGCCTGAAGACGTTCGCACTCATCCAGATAAGACCCCCGCGCCGTGATAGCATTCCCGCGCATCTGACTACCCGATATGACAGACCTAAAAAAGTTTTGGCTCAGTAGAAGACAACTCCTTCGTGACGGTGTGCTTGTTACATCGGGTTGCGCGTGTGCCCCGCTCATCTCATTCGGCCAGGCCAATGAGAGCAAATCCTGGACCATCGGCAACGACCATATCAAGCGAGTCATTACGTTCCAGAGCGGCAAGGGCTTGTTCACCACGCAGCTCTCAGCCCTTTCGACCAATACAGATTTCATCGCACCTGGCCAGACGCACATGCCCGTTGCGCAGGAATTCTCTTTCCGATGCGACGAAACTGTCTGCTCCGGAACCAATGCGACTTTCGATTTCTTGAGCGCGAACGAAGCCACCCTTGGCAACCGCAAATCTCTGACCATTCGCCTGCGCCACAAGCAACTCGCGCTCGAAGCTTCGGTCATCTACACCGCCTATGACGGTCACCCTGCCATCCGCAAACACCTGTCGTTACGGAATACGGGAACAAAGACGCTCCGCATCTCGCATCTCAACATCGAAGCCATCAATCTTGCGCTTGGCCCGGAGAACGAGACCACGCTCCTGACCCAGTACGGAACGATCCCCCGCGAAATCTTTTACACCGGCCGTTCCGAAGATGCCGCACTGCTCGTAGCCAACGGACGAACGGGCAATGGAATCGCCGTGATCAGCGAAGTTCCCGGCTACATGAAGCGCACCGAGATCGTCGGTTGGGACGATCCCGGCGACGTGCGCATCGGCGTCCTCTACGACACCGACATCATGCCCTTTGAACGCTCCATCGCGCCTGGCGAGGAATTCAATACGGCCTCTGTATCTCTCGTCGCCTTTCGAAATGAAGATGGCTTCAACGATCCGCACTGGCTGCTTCCCTCCTACACCGCCCAGGTGCTCGTGCGGCGTGTCGAGGTGCAAGGTCCACCGTGGATCTACAACACATGGGAGCCATTCGAGCGCACCATCAACCACGACACGGTGATTGAGCTGATTGATGCCGCAAGCGCGATGGGAATGGATATTTTTACGATCGACGATGGATGGCAGCAGGACTACGGCGAGAACATCGTGAACCTCACCGCATTTCCCGGCGGATTGCAGCCGATCATCGACGTCGTCAAGGCCAAGGGCATGCGGCTTGGTCTGTGGATTCCCATGGCGGCCATCGGGCAATCGACTGCAGTGCATCGCGAACATCCTGAATGGGCCGCGCTCGATCAGCAAGGCAAACCGAAGATCACGGGAACAGCCGCCGGGGAAAAGGCCGTGATGTGCATGGCGTCCGCCTTCCGCGATAGCGCTGCCGACCGCATCAATGACGCCATCGAGCGCTTCCACCTCGCCTACGTCAAACTCGACTTGACCACGGTGTTCAACGCATATGGCGAAGCTCCAGGCTGCTGGGCCAAAGGCCACTATCACGGCAACTGGGCTGAATCGCTGAACCTGATCTATGAAGGCATCGCATACGTAACCGGAAAGATTTACGCAAGGCACCCTGAGGTTCTTCTCGATCTGACGTTCGAACTGTGGGGACAGAAGCACATCATTGATGCCGGACTTTTAGCAGCAGGCGATTTGGATTGGTTAAGCAATGTGGACGATAAGCAGCCACAATCGGCCGGTCCGTTGCAGGCGCGCCAGCTCCTCTACCAGCGTGCAGCATCCATGCCAGTCGAAAGCATGCTCATCGGGAATCTGCACGGCGAGCAGGCTACGATCCAGGAACGCTTTGCAACAGCCATAGGCTCAGCCCCTCTGCTGCTCGGCGACTTGCGCAAGCTCAGCGCCGCCGATCGGCAGTGGTATCACGAGAAGATTTCCTGGTTTAAAGAGCTAAGGCGAACGACCAAAATCAGCGAGAGCTTTTTTCCTCTCGGCAGTTGGCTGCAACCCACCCCGGCAGCCTGGGACGGCTTCGCGCGCCTCGATCGCAATGGCAAAGGTGTGATCGCTCTCTTCCGTAACAAGTCGACAGAGGCTGACCTCAACCTGAAACTACCCCTGCTCCCAGCGGGTAGATTCAAGCTTCAATCCGTGTTCACCGGCAAAGATGTTGGCACATTTACAAAAGCCGACTGGGTGCGCGGTGTTCCAATCAGCTTTTCCAATTCTGCGCCAGTCGAAGTTTTAGAGATCACGCCAGTCGGCCATTGAGCGTGCGCCAGCCGCGACCTAGCAGATGCGCGGAAGCTGTTCGCCAATTTGCGTCGCGATCACGCGATTCGCTCCCATGCCAGTTCGTGCTACGAGCATGCCCGGATGCTGCGCGGTGACCTGCCCTATTCGAGCGGCATCGCGGCCCAGCGGGTGTGCGCGCAAAACTTCCAGCACTCGCTCGGCAGCAGACGGCGCGACAAAGAATACGACCTTGCCCTCGTTGGCAACGTAAACCGGATCGAGCCCCAGCAACTCGCAGGCCGACTGCACTTCTGTGCGTACGGGAAGGCTGGGCTCATCAATCTCCACGCCCACGCCTGAGGAATGCGCAATCTCATTCAGGGTAGAAGCCAGGCCGCCTCGCGTTGGGTCACGCATGGCGTGGACATCCGCTCCAGCCGCGTCAAGAACCTCGGCAATCAGCCCATTCAGCGCCGCGCAATCAGAGCGAATCTGGCTCTCGAATTCCAACCCTTCGCGCACGCTCATGATGGCCATGCCGTGATCGCCGATCGTTCCCGAAACCAGCACCGCATCGCCGGCCTGTGCACGATCCGGACCCACGGTGACGCCCGGACGCAGCACACCCACGCCCGCAGTATTGATGTAGCAGCCGTCGCCGTGTCCGCGCTCAACGACTTTCGTGTCTCCGGTTACGATCTTGACGCCCGCAGTCGCAGCAGCCGCAGCCATAGCCTCGACAATTGCAGCGAGTTGCGCCAAAGGAAATCCCTCTTCGAGGATGAAGCTGGCGCTCAGAAACCTGGGCTCCGCACCGGAGACGGCGAGATCATTCACGGTCCCGTTTACCGCCAATTCTCCAATAGACCCCCCAGGAAAAAACAGCGGCTGCACCACGAACGAGTCCGTGCTCATTGCCACTCGGCCTGAGCCGAGATCGAGCACCGCTGCGTCTCCAAGATTTTCAAGCGCCGGATTGCGAAATGCTGGCAGAAATAAGTGCTCGACAAGCTCGTTTCCCAGCTTGCCCCCGCCTCCGTGGCCCATCACGATGCTGGGATACCCAACCAACGGCAGCGGACAGCTCCAATTCGAAAAATCAGGCATGCCGGCCTTGTCAGCCATGGGCCAGGCTCGACGGCACATTTCCTGTCAGGCCAGCCCCGGCCGTTGCCAGGTCCTCTGCCGAGAGAAACCGCCCATAGTTGAAGTAAGCTGCACATGCTCCTTCACTGGAGACCATGGTGGCGCCCAACGGATGCCGAGGTGTGCACTCCTTGCCGAAGGCCGCGCACTGCGCCGGCTTAATGGCTCCGCGAAGCACATCGCCCGAACGGCACAAGGGAGACTCCTCAGTGTGAATGCCTGTGATGTGGAAGCGCTCTTCGGCGTCGAAATCCTGGTAGGCCTCGCTGAGCTTCCAACCGCTCTTCGGAATGACCCCGATGCCCCGCCAGGCTCGGTCCGTCACTTCGAACACCTCGGCCAGCAACTTTTGCGCGGCCTGGTTGCCTTCAAACGTGACGATGCGTTCGTAGCCGTTCTCCACCTCGTGCCGTCCCGTCTCAAGCTGAATCACGCATCGCCGAATGCCATCCAGCAGATCGAGCGGTTCAAACCCCGTGACTACAAGTGGAATCCCATACTTCTCTGCGATAGGCGGATATTCCCAATACCCCATCACGCTGCAAACGTGTCCAGCCAGCAAGAATCCCTGCACCTGGTTGCCCGGGGATGACATGATCGCCTCGATCGCCGGTGGAACCAGAACATGCGAAACCAGCAGAGAAAAATTCTTCAATCCCCGCCGCTTCGCGAGATGCACGCTCATAGCGTTTGCCGGAGCAGTCGTCTCAAACCCCACCCCAAAGAAGACCACCTGTCGGTCCGGATTCTTTGCGGCTAGTTCCACCGCATCAAGCGGCGAATAGACTACCCGCACATCTCCGCCTGCCCCTTTAACTTGAAACAAGTCGCCTTCGGTGCCCGGCACACGAAGCATGTCTCCAAACGAGCAGAAAATCACCCCCGGCTGCGCCGCAATCGCGAGCGCCTTGTCAATCAGCGACAAAGGAGTCACGCAGACCGGGCAGCCCGGACCATGAATCATCTCAATGCCTGCCGGCAGCATCTGGTCGATGCCGTTGCGAATAATGGAGTGTGTCTGCCCGCCGCACACCTCCATGATCTTCCACGGCCGCGTAGCGACCTGGCGGATTTCCCTCGCCATACGCTGGGCTATCTCGCCGTTACGAAACTCGTTGAGATACTTCATTTGGTTTCGCAGCTCCCATCAGGGCAGGGGGATTGGGGCGCCTTCGCCGCCCGCGCAAAGGCCTCTTCCTCGCTGGCAAGTTCCTCTTCCAACATTCCCATCTCGCGGAAAACGGCAAGCGTCTTTTCGGCACTCTCCTCATCGATCTTCGAGAGCGCAAACCCAACGTGAACAATGGTATAGTCGCCCACCACCAACTCGGGCACGTAGTCGAGACAGACGCGTTTGACGACCCCCCCGAAGTTCACCCGCCCCATTCGCAGATCGCCTTCGGTGATGATTTCTTCGACTTTTCCGGGAATAGCTAGACACATGGCATCCTTCTTATACGCCGTTTATATGCCTGTCAAATGTGATTTAAATCACCTTAGGAAATGCCTGATGCTCGCTTTCCAGTCTGGGCTAAATATCAAGCGGAGAAGATAATTCAGCAGGGCCCATCCGAAAATGACAATGAAGGCCGTCAGAATCAGTCTTCCAAAGTCACCGGGCTTTCGCTGGGGACGACCGTCCGCGACTGGTATCCAAGGAGCCAACCGATCCCAAAACGAAGAATCGGTACCAGCCGTCGAAAGGTTCGTGTCAATCAGAACAAGGAGATAGTGGTCGCCTTCACTTAGCTTCGCAACCGCCGCATCCCAGTTTGCCTGGTCCTGTGCACCTTTGGCCGCATCGCTCTCCTCGATCCTTCGAGCCAACTCGGCGATCTTTCGCTCATATTCATCATCGTCGTAGTCGCGCTCGAACGCTGCATTTACTTCCAAAATGTTCGGCAGTGTCCAGCCGCTCTCCGTGAAGTAAAGCATCTTTCGCTCGACCTCCGTCAACGGCACTCCCCCTCGCTTAGCCTCGGCGACAATCCTTTCGATCAGATATTCCTTTGCAGCCCGCTCCGTCTCGAACCGTGCCATCTTTCTCATTCTCTCTGTGAACAAAATATCTGACGTCAGGGCTCAGAGCGCCTTCTTGCGCTCATTCTCCGCGATCCGCACCTTCACCATCTTCTTCAACAGCGTCGCAGGCAGCGGCTTGTCACTTGGGAATTGCAGCGTGCCCTTAGACGTACGGTAGCCTTTGAGCTCTTCTTTCATCGTGTCGATCAGTGAGGCGTTCATAGGGAAGAAGCTGCAGTGGTCCTTGAACGCGGCGTAGCCCACCAGCGCCCCCCTGTACCGAAACGCCGGCATGCCGTAACTCAAACCCTCGGTCGCCTCTGCCGGCACCACCGAACGAATCATCGCGCGAACTTTTTCTAGCGTGGTCCTCGCCGGTTCGGGTACCGCAGCGAGATAGGCTTCAACGTCTTTCGCGGCGGCGCCGTCGCCCTTGTTACCCGCAGCGTCCTTCACGGCTCTTGCAG
>Ga0207683_10001070_pt1 | contig 24966 bp, 26 predicted proteins | sample KBSM73metaG_FD_184333 | JGI IMG/M metagenome (GOLD analysis project Ga0207683, IMG submission 184333) | Miscanthus rhizosphere microbial communities from Kellogg Biological Station, Michigan, USA - KBS M7-3 metaG (SPAdes) (version 2) | ecosystem: Host-associated > Plants > Roots > Rhizosphere >... | reverse complement strand
AGAGTGACTGATGCGGATCCACTGTGTCCCTTCCGGTAGTTGATATTTTGATTCATAACTGATCTGCTCGCCTTTGAATACTTTGTCCAGGTTCTCCAACGCCTTTGTCCGCTCCGACTCTACAACAAAGTCCATCAGGTTCATACCTGTGGCCAATGGCTTTCCGCTTAATAATTCCAATCCTTCCTTTCCCTGTTTGTTTACAAGTAGTAATTCATAATTCCTGTTGATCATAAAAAAGCCTTCCCGTGTATTGTCCAACACAGATTGCATTAAATGTTCCGACTTTTGTAATAGACGATCTGCTTCTTTTTTATCATTTATGTCCTTTACGACACATTGAAAACCGGCAAACTTGCCGGCTTCATTGAAAAGCAACACGGCTTGTTGCTCTACCCATTTTTGTTGACCTTCTTTGGTGATGATCGGGAATTCGATTGTAGATTCCGCTTTTTTTTCTTTTGCCTGCTGTTGATATTGTTTCGCTACATTTTCTATCCAGGAAGGCGCTACCAGTGTTGCAAAACTTTTTCCCATTAACTCACCGGCACTAAAACCGGTAAGCACCTGTGCACGGCCGCTTACATATGTAAACACGCCTTCTGTATTCGAAGTAAATATCGTGACTCCTGCATGTTCAATCAGGTCGCGGTACTTTTTTTCACTGTGCCTTATTTCATTCTCCGCTTTTTTACGGCGGCGTATATCGTTATTGAGACGTACAAGCGTGGCGGTAATGAAAAGAAAGAAAAGTCCCATTCCTGCGATAGCGGTTGTAATAGCTTTTGTTTTGGAATGTAAACCCGTTTCCGAATGTTGTTTCAGCAATTCACCCTGGCGGTTCATAAACTCATCCAGCAACAATTGAATGTCACTGTTGATACTGCGGGTTTGCCTGTCATAGCCGGCCTTATCCATGTTTGCGGTAAGCGCACTTTCGTTATCTATCCGTGCATTTTCTGATATGATCTTCTCATGAATTATTTTTTCGAGTTGTCTTAAATGTTCTTTCTGATGAGCGTCCTCTACCTGCGACAATGCACTGTTTAGTGCCTGTACAGTTTGTTTGTGCGTTCGCTCCAGCAATTTTTTCCAGTGTTCATTACCGGTCAGCAAATAAGCACGTTCAGCTGCTTCGCTTTCTGCAACGGATGACTTTACATTTTCTATATCCTTTATGATCTCATATGTATGTGTGACCATAAAATCGGTGGCTCGCGTATCTGCATTATATACGCTGATAAGCCGAACGACAAGTACGACGGTAAATGCGGCGAATAAAAAAACCAAAAAGATGCGCAGCCGTACTCTCTCGGTTATGAATGAGATGAATGTTTTCATGTAAGTGATATAGCACCGGTACGTTCCGTTATTGCTATGGGCATAGATGGATTGGGACAATACCCGGGGCGAGGAATGAGCGGATGGTTATTCATGGAATGGATACAATTACCTACAAAATAAACATAAAACGCTTAGAATTCGTTTAACCGTTTGTTCTGTTTGTATGTAGAATAAGTATTACGGAAACTTGCGTCGTGCATCTACTTTGTATTGTATTTTACCCATCATCATACAGGTCAACAAGCCGCGCTGTATACAATGCGAATGGTCCAACGGCTTATCAGTTTAGAATCCCGTTTATCATCTCTCAAATAGCTCATTCAATCTTTCTCCAACCAATTTTACCAGCTCCATAAATCTCCTGTTCTCCGCCAATGATTGATTTATGGAAATCGCCCTGAACGATCTTTCCTCGTCAGGCTCATAAATAATTTCATTGTCATTTATCCAAACAGCGATTTTATACCCGTAGCCCAACTTACGAAATTCGGCATCAAATACGTTTGTCTCGTTGTCAACGGTAACATCAATTTGAAATTCTTCGGTCATAATATATACTTTGATCGGCGTTGCTGAATGGTTGATTCAAGGAAAAAAATCAATCGTGCTTTTCTACCGGAATGTCTCAATAGCTTCAAACCCGTTATTCAAATCGAATAACAACTTAACCAGGCGGCATAGTTTTTTTGTTACCTGACATGACCAATTTTTATTTAAATCTATGCCTCACAAAAATGGATGCCCCGCCTTTGTTAAACCATAATCTGAAGAAGGATGTCGAAAATTACATCAAAACAGAAATAGATTACCTGGAAGTAAGCGGCATCGCTAAATTGGTCAGTGTATTGTCCCGTATATATTTCACTTGTCTCATCATTTTATTTGTATGCATTTGTATCCTCTCACTGTTGCTGGGAATTGCCTGGTGGGTCGGGGATAAGGTCAGTAACTATACATTGGGATTTGTATTCATTGCAGTGTTGATTATTACCGGTTTGTCTTTCTTAACGATATTTCAGAACGCATTTTTAAGAATTTTCCGAAACAAACTAATCTCTGCTATTTATACGTGACTAAACCGCGGATCAACCGTCCATAACCGGCCGGGCACAAAATTTTACCTGTAAATGAAAACAAAAGTATGAGATGGATAGGCGGACGCGAAAGCAGCAACGTTGATGACCGGCGCGGTATTTCCGGTGGTGGATTGATAGCTGGCACGGGAGTGCTGGGGCTAATCATTTACCTGATCAACATGTTTATGGGCGGCGGAGATACGTCTCAACCTCCGCCTTTGCCGCAGCCACAGCAGGAAATGACTGCCGAAGAAAAAAAGATCGATGATGAACGGGCCAGTTTCGTGAAAGTAACATTGGGGTATACAGAAGATGTGTGGAAAGATTTATTCGCAAAAGCGGGGAAAAGTTATAGGGAACCTACACTTGTGCTGTTCAGAAACCAGGTGCAGTCAGCTTGCGGTATAGCCGGGTCAACGTCAGGTCCTTTTTATTGTCCATCTGATCAGCAACTTTATATTGATCTTTCATTTTACCAGGAACTGCAGGACAGGTTCAAGGCACCGGGTGATTTCGCAATGGCTTATGTCATCGCACACGAGGTTGGTCATCATGTACAAAATCTTTTAGGTGCAATGGATAAAATGGCGGGACTTCAACGGCAGGGCAACCGGGAAGAGGCGAACCACTATTCCGTGATGGTGGAACTACAGGCCGACTTTTATGCGGGTGTGTGGGCGCACCATGCCCAGGAAATGAAAAACATTCTTGATGCCAGTGATATTGATGAAGCGCTAAATGCAGCGAATGCAATTGGAGATGATCGCCTGCAAAAAGAATCACAAGGATATGTTGTTCCGGAATCGTTTACACACGGCACATCAAAGCAAAGAATGTATTGGTTTAAAAAAGGCTTCGAAACAGGCGATATGAACCAGGGAGATACTTTTCACGATCCTTCTTTGCAATAAGAAAATTATAATAAACGTTCGATTTGCTTTCTGCTGACCATTTCCCGTGGTCTGCCTGATAAACTATCGTCGCATTATGCCTGAAGGTCCCAGTATTATAATTCTGAAAGAATTGATACTTCCTTTCAAAGGAAAAAAAATTCTGGATGCAACAGGTAATGCATCCATTGAAATGGACCGGTTAAAGAATAAAAAGATATTGGACATCCGGTCATGGGGCAAACAATTGTTTTTAGTGTTGGATAAAATCACGGTGCGGATACACTTCCTCTTGTTTGGATCGTATAGCCTGCATGAACAGGTGAAACCGGATAAAAGCGTTCGTTTATGTCTTAAGTTTAAAAATGGTACCGTTTATTTTTATACTTGTTCGGTACGGATACTGGAAGAAAATATTGATAGCCTTTACGATTGGTCGGCAGATGTAATGAGTGATAAATGGAACCCGGGCAAGGCAAGAAAGAAATTAAAAGATCATCCGCAATTAATGGCTTGCGATGCGTTGCTCGATCAGCAGATTTTTTCCGGCGTAGGAAATATCATTAAAAACGAAGTGCTGTACAGGATCTACCTGCATCCTGAAACACGAATTCAGCATATACCGCCACGCAAACTGACTGAGCTGATCAATGAAGCGAGAAATTATAGTTTTGATTTCCTGAAATGGAAAAAGGAGTATGTCTTAAAGAAGCATTGGCTGGTGCATACAAAAAAAATTTGTAAACGTTGTGAACTTCCCGTTATCAAAAAATACTGTGGCATTACCAAACGACGCACATTTTTTTGTGTGAATTGCCAGCGGCTGTATCCGTCAAACGTATAGCGGTGATTGCTCCATCGTCGAAGCGCTATGTTTTATAGATGATCAAATCATTCGCGTGTACATCAGGGAAATCCCGTAGCATATTTTTGGAAAATTTATGCAAACGATTACAGGCAAAATCTCTACAAAACAACGTTTATATTTTTCCACATTTATTTGTTTTGCACAAGCATAGTTTACTTTTGTCGTCCCATTTCGTAATGGTGTTTTATACATAGGCCAACCCGGCCTGTTTTCCTTGATAATTGCTTGTAGATTCTAAATTTCAAACGGTTTTATCTTCCGTACCTGTCAAGTTTCGTCTGCTTATGGGTCTTTCCTGATGGAGAGAAATCTTTATTGCCGTAAATAATATTTAAACGAATCACGATTATTGTCAACAATTTTTTGTGTATATGAAAATTGCAGAGCCGCTGTCTACAGTATCGGTAAAAAAATTGGAACCTGTGACTAACTATCCTTCTGCCAGGCCGCGCAGAAGAAAATTGTCCATTGTGAGAAACATGGAAGTTAAACCCGACGTTTTTCATACATGGTCAATGCCGCAGGAACCGATGGGTTATATGCCGGTAAAGAGAAAGGATTTGTTGTAGACAATGAATTTTTTCTTTTAAAACTGCCCGTTTTATTCTCATCAATATTTGTGCATACGATTACACAAAAAATCATTTGAAGCTGTTGAAAAGATAGTAACGTTTATTATTCGCTGTATAAAATCGATGTCACCAGTTGATCCAATATCATCAACGAAACCATAATCCTGCTATTCCTTGCTTTTGCCGGATTTTCTTTGATAAGTCTGCTCTCTTTTGTTCTTCATTTTACTTGATGCCTCTGCTTCTTCAATAGAATGCGACTGCTGCAACGTTTCTTCACTCTTTGCAATATGACTCAGGTGGGAGTAATATTTTTGAATGATCTTCAGGTCTTCCTCGGGTATATTTTCAACATCCACTAACCGGTTACTCGCGAATTCGTGAGCAGCAACAAGCTCATTTAACTTTAATTGAATCGCGAGTGAATCTTTATTTTGCGCTTTCTGAATCAGGAAAACCATTAAGAAGGTGATAATTGTAGTGCCGGTATTGATAATCAATTGCCAGTTTGAGGAATAATGAAATATTGGACCTGTCAGGCCCCATGCCAGGACCAGTAAAAAGGCAGTAATAAATGCAGCTGTACTGCCTGCTGCTTTTGAAACGGCAGATGCAATCCGTTCAGACCAATGATGGTTTTGTTGTCTGTTATTTTTTTTCATTTTATAGAGTTTAGAAAATGATATAGAAGGTGCTTGTAGTTGTGTGCGAACCAATCAATACCAGAAAGGTTATTAATAATATTATGCCACTTGTTTTTGAAATATTCTGCAAGCTCAAATGATTTTTTTAGACGTATATATCCCGCGATCGGAACTAATTAACCTACCGGTGGCACATAATTTATATCAATATCTCCAGATTTTCTACGCAACTAAATTTTATATTATGCTTAGATGGGCGGTTATATTTTTAATTATTGCGGTTATTGCCGGCATCTTCGGATTTACCGGCATTGCAGCGACCTCTGCATCGATTGCCAAAATAATTTTTTACATTTTTATCGTTCTTTTTTTAATCGGTTTGATCCTGGGTTACACGATATTCAAAGGGAAGTAATATCAGATCGATTCATGACGGCTGCATACCTGTATTGTATACAGGCCAGTTAAGTAATATATTCTTCAATCCTGTCTTTGCATATTCCCCATGTTTTCTTAAATTGACTCAGATTATAGCTGCATGGAGATACAAGCAATGGTTTACAACGTTTATTATGATGAGCTTTCCAAGTATGTAGTGATGCAATGGCAGGGTTATGCCAACAGCAATGAATTTCGTGAAGGCACAGAACTGATGCTGAATACGCTGATAAGTAATAAATGTTCAAAGGTACTGGCCGATATAAGCAAAATGGTGCTGATCAGCCAGGAAGACCAGCGCTGGCTGGAAACTAATTTTTTGCCGAGAGCTATCCGTTTTGGTTTTGGCAAAATTGCCTTGATACGTCCCGATTCGTATTTTAATAAAGTGGCCGTTGAAACGATCAATAGTAAGATTGATAAAGGAAAATTGATTTTCGAAATATTTGATAGTGTAGAAGACGCCAAAAAATGGCTTACTAAAGAAGACGTGGTTTCATGAACCCCGAATTGTACCTGCTGATACTGCCATATCGTATAATTATATACTCACCAGTCAACTTTTTCTACAGCACTCAGGGATTTTCCGGATATAAAGATGGAAACTTCTACATTGTGTTATGCTGCTTGATTAATTCCAACCAGTGCTTACGCGATCTTTATTAATTACAGATTCTATCGTAAGAAATTTCATGGGCATAGTTTTTTATTTGTACGCTGTTCATTAAAAACAAAAACTATGGCTACTAAATCAAACACTAAAACGAGCTCTAAAACTGCAAGGAAGAAACCCCAAAGAGAGCCCGTATCAAATTCCCAATTACAGGAATTTTTTGTGGATACATTAAAAGACATTTACTGGGCTGAAAAGCATTTGACGAAGGCATTGCCTAAAATGCAAAAATCAGCAACCACTCCGCAACTACAGGAAGCTATTGAAACTCATCTTGATCAGACAATGGAACATGTAACGAGACTGGAGCAGGTATTTGAAATCATTGGTGAAAAGCCGATGGCGAAAAAATGCGACGCAATGGAAGGACTAACAAAAGAAGCAGAATCGATTGTGGAAGAAACTGAAGATGGAAGTATGACAAGAGATGCGGCTATTATTCTTGCTGCCCAAAAGGTCGAGCATTATGAAATAGCTACGTATGGTGGGCTGGTTGAATATGCACGGATACTGGGCTTCGATGATGCAGTCGATATTCTTCAAAGTACGCTGGATGAAGAAAAAGAAACGGATCAATTGTTAACAGGCATTGCAGAAAATGACATCAACTGGCAAGCCGAGCAGGAAGGTGGAGAAAATGAGGAAGAAGAGAAAGAGTGATAAAAACTTTATGATGAATGTAATGAGAGTCCTCCACGGAGGACTCTTTTTTTTCAAACCCGGTTGTATAGAAGATCGTATCGAGTGCCGTTTGCTTAATCGTTGATCCAAAATTTTAGATTTCCCGCAAATGCCGAAGCCTGCAGGCTGAATACTGACGGAATTTGTTCACGCCTTGTATGATAGGTGACCAGCCTGGTTCCCCTTCGCATATGGGCCAACTGTGCAAACAGATACTTTGTATACTCTTTGTACAGTTCTATGGAAACTGTGGTGTCTTTATCTATCCGCACTGAATTATCCAGGTGCTCATAAAAGGCATTGAAGAAATAAAAATGGTCGTAGTCTCCGAAATCGATTTCTTTTATATTGGCATGAAGAAATGCAACGTTATGGAGGTCCATTTCATACTTGGCTCTTTCCGCATATTCAATGAGTTGTTCACGTTGCTCAACTCCATAATAGTAACAATCAGGCTGAAAACGCCCTGCAGCAAGACAAAATTTGCCAACGCCGCTTCCGATGTCGAGAATTTTTGCACCATAGTTCTGTGCCAGGAATTTCACCGCAGACTTCGTTACATCAACCGGTGTCCAGTGGCGGTGAGAAAGTTTGCGGATGTGAAGAGGATATAAGGAGTCTATGTCACTGTCCTTTACGACGTGTCTTTCTTTATCGTGGTGCACTTTAAAGAACGTGAACAGTGACATACCATGGCTATTTAACTATAGGCAGGTTCTTTATCGTCTGCATCATGTCCTTCTATTTTTACCAGCTTATTATAAAGACCAATGATCAGTAACGAAGGGGCCCATTGTCCAAAGAACAGGGCAGCATGTTTTTGCCTCGTTAGAATTAAGCCAAATGACAGCGCCATGGAACCTACAGCCGCCCATAAATAAACATCTGATGGAATCTTAGCTGTTTGTTCTTCCAGCATTTCTGCTATTTTTCCTTCTTTTCTTGCATTAGGATTTGCCATAAAAAATGTTTGATTTCATAAAGAGTTTTTGGGCAGTGTTGAGCACATACTTAACTGAAAATATCTTTTACATAATCTATGCCAGCCACCGGCAGCAATCAATTAAAACTCATTTTGGGAATCTCATTGTTCTTTCCTTATTATCATTAATAACTCATTCATTATTGATTACCGATGATTGTTGATGACAATTTTCTCGAATTGGTTCAATTATGGGGCATAAACCTCCCGGTGAGTTTTTGGCTTAACAGGAACCGGTAAGGCATGCGATTGGCTATTATTGGTTAAAACTAAATAGCCGCATTATGAAAACAATCATCAAATGGTCCAGATCAGCAATGGCTTTCTCAGTAATGGCAAGTGTACTGTTATTTACAGCCTGTCATAAAAGCAACAACAACACGGAAAATAATCTTCCTTATACGATTTCCGGAAATGCAGATGGAAGCCAGGTGGTTCCACCGGTTACTGATACTGCCCGGGCTACGCTAACAGGAACTTACAATCCTTCAAACAGGGAATTACAGTATACGTCGAACTGGATGGGACTCTCCGGATCACCTACATCTGCCGGTTTTTACAATGGTGCTGCCGGCGCCAGCGGTACTGCCGTGGGAACGACGTGGACACTTAGCGCCGGGCCACTTGGCACCACTACCGGCAAGATAACCCTTACTGATGCCCAGGCCGATGAACTGCTAAAAGGGAACTTTTATTACACGTACGGTACGGAGTTGAATCCGGGTGGTGAGGTAAGAGGCCAGGTGACAGCGGAGCGTTGAAACAACGGGTCTTACATAAATGCACAAACGTAATTTCAGAAAAGCTGGTGATATACTTCGTTTGCCGGGATATCGTTTGATGCCGGAAATACTGGCTTATTGCAAAAAGGCGCACTTACAGTTATCGTTAAGGTGAAAATCTTTAACGTCTGGAAGTTGTAGAATGATCCGGCTTGTTGAATTCAGCTTTATGTTTCCACACTATTTCTTCAAATGCAGCTTTATCATCAATGCTGTTTTTTGCTATGTTACGTGCCTTCGCAGAATAGGTTTCAAGATGTAACCTGCGTAATTCGGTTGTGTCTGTAGCCGTTACTGATCGTCCGGTGGCAGACTTGTTTATAGCGTTTAATTTCTGCTGGTATTCCTTTGCCAGCTCTTTCAATTCGGCAAGTGCCGCATCGTTGTTAACAATCCGCGAATAATCTAAAATAAATTCGGGCATTTTCATAAAAAGGATCTTAAACAGTTGGTAATAAAATTCAATACGGGTTGTATCATAGGGATATATGATTAACACACAGAATTTTTGAACTTATACTTAAAAGGGGATAAAAAATAAAAGAAGTTCGTACCAATATTTCAATTCAATCTATGTATCAACACACCGGAGTGGTAACCAAATGTACAAATGTTTGGTGAGACGCGCGATATAAAAAACAAGGGAAATTTGAAATGATTTGCAATTAATCAGCCGCTGTAGACAGATGTGATATCAATATTGTTTAAATAGGGGTCAAGATAGCAGGCCGCTCTGAATGTTTTTGAAATTTGGAAAGCAACACCCGAAAGGTCGCATTGCTTTTCCACGTAAAAATTGTTGACCTGGTATAATTCGTAATGATTAAAATTATCATCGCGTTCCGCAACCAGGGTCCCGTTTCTCCAAACCTCTTTCTCTTTGTCTGCATGAGAAAGGAGTATAAAAGCAAAGTAATTCATACGATAGTTTAAGGTAAAGATTGCTTCAAAAAACCATGCCTTTGATAATAGATAACGAATGAATATTTCATCAATTGCCTCTGTAACTTATGTTTTCAAAAAGATTTTTCGGTTTTACAATCGTTAAAAGATTGTTTTTATCGTCAACTGCTATTACTACCCCGAGGAAAAACCATTTTTCTTTGTCGTAGTCCCATATAAAAACCGGGGAACCCGAATAGCCTTTCAGGTGCGAGGGGATCAGGGTATCGGCGGGTTTAATAGTATAATTTAATGTATCGGTAATGGAAGATCCATCGTGATCCGTATAATTATAATTGTCGTACAGTTTATAATTCAGCATTTCCAGTTTCAGGGCAGGGCGCACGAAATATTGTCCGCTGTCCATATTATTGTAAGAAGGATAACCAAATACCACGATTTTCCCTTTATGGTAAGGCAGGTAGGAAGAAAGAAAAGGATTAATGGAATTGATCTCATTTCCCGAAGTATCTTTTACAGGATAAGCGATAACATCCGGCGACAGGTAATATTGCAGACACACTGCTGTATCTTTTATCTCTTTTATATTCAGCGGAAATGATCTGAACTTCAGGTGATCAACTTCATTATAGTACAACACCATTTCGTCCGGCAGGCTCCTGTCTTTTGAACCGTTAAATCTGCAGCCTGACAAGACGTGCTTGGCAGTAACAAGCAGATTTTCACCGTTATTATTTATAAAAAAACCGGTTCCCTGCGTAATCGATGTAGTGGAATCAATATAACCTTGTAAAAAATAACTGTATTTAATAAGAGAATCAGCGGGGTTATAACTGTAGTACTGACTAAAACATCTCCCGCTTAACAGTAAAAAAATAAACAGGCACACTCTACTCATCTTTTTATATACTTTATCGTCTGAAAAGTTAAACCGACCTGAGGTGACTTGCTTCCTAATTTTTGTTAAAATTTAATACCATCAGGTTGAACGGCCTGAACTCTTGATGACGGGTTTGAAATAAAAAGTCCACTGTAAATACAGCGGACGAACCACGGTAAAAATCTGGATTAGAATATCTGCTGCAGAAAATTAAAATCCTGTGCCAGTTATATTCACGGATAAATTTGACGCTTTGTGCACACTACTCTCCGCAATCGCGAATGAATAAAAACCAGGGGACATTTTTTTCACAATCAAAACTTCTGACCGACAAATACCAAAATGTTGTAAGCCTGCATTCTCATGCCTCGCTCGATTTTTCTTTTGCGATCTGCCTGCCGTTTTTTCGGCAGACTTGTTTATCATCCGCTTTACGATAATTCACACGGTTTGTATACAGCATACTTTTTAATTGTTTACCTGTATAATGTTTTCAAGTGATGCACTTAAATATCAACTTTAAGATCGGGGAATAAATTCAACAGTCATACACATACGAAAAAATGGCAGTGTCGACACAAAAAAATAATTATAAATTTTTGATAAATGGGGCAGCGAAACTATGATGCAAATAGTCTTGCTTTCGGAACCATGATTGTTGACGTTTAAATCAATTGCATCTTTTACAAATCACCTTTCCGTACATTTTACAGCAACTTATTCCTGTAAGATTAATTGGTGCTTCTTGTCTTGAAGTTATACCCACTGCAGCTTCAGTTTAATTAATGTCTGAACTCAAAAGGTTTTTTGAGTTAATGTATTCATCCCATATGAATACAATGCAATTCTATTTTTTCAATTCAAAAATGTATGTATGAAAAAAAAGGGAGTTTACTTTTTTCGTGTTTGCATGCCATTTATCTTATTAATGGTTTTTTCTTTCCAATCTTTTTCACAGGTAAAGACGGTGACCGGTACCGTGCGCGGTGCGAATAATGAACCGTTAGCCGGCGCTAACGTGCAGGTAAAAGGAACAACGACGACTGTGCAAACGGACAGTAGCGGTAATTACAGTATCCAGGTGCCGGCGGGAGGAGCTTCACTTGTATTTACACATACCGGAATGGAACCCCAGGAGATTCCTGTGGGAAACTCGACTGCATTAAATGCACAGCTAAAAACCAGTGCGGGGTCACTCGGCGAAGTAGTGGTAATTGGCTATGGCACTGCAAGGAAATCGGATCTCACCGGTGCCGTAGGCACAGTGAAAGCGGCGCAATTGCAGGAAAGACCTGCTGCATCATTAAATGAAGCAATGGCAGGAAAGATATCCGGTGTGCAGGTGAATGTGAATTCCGGTCGTCCCGGTGGTCAAACCAATATCCGGATACGTGGATTCAGTTCGATCAATTCATCCAACAATCCCCTGTATGTTGTAGATGGCGTTTATTTACCGACAGGTACACAAACGCAATTAAGTAATGCAATAGATTATATTAACCCGAGCGACATTGCATCTATTGAAGTGTTGAAAGACGCTTCTGCTACTGCCATTTACGGTGCACGGGGTGCAAATGGTGTTATTCTTATTACCACAAAGCATGGAACTCCGGGAAAGCCGAGAGTAACTTATGATGGCGATTACTTTGTCAATACCATCGGTCCGAAACGTGTGCATATGCTGAACGCACAGGAATATCTTGATGTAGAAAATAAAGATTACGATAACATAAAGGTGTATGATCCTGACGGATGGGCAGCCGGTAATTATGCATCCGTTGTTGACCCGAGGGAGAAAAGAAAAACATTGCCTTTATTGTTTGATGCCAACGGGCAACCATTATATAATACAGACTGGTTAAAGGAATCAACACAAAGTAAATTTTCTCAAAGCCATCAATTGGGAATTTCCGGCGGTACAGAAAACGGAACGTATGGTGCGTTCCTTGGATACAGAGATGAGAACGGGCTTCTTCTTAATTCATACCTGAAAAGATATTCTGGCCGCTTCACAATGGACAGCAAGATTACCGACTTTTTAAAGGTAGGCGGTAGTGTTGCTTATAATAGCCAGGAAGAAAATATTGTTGACCAGGGAACAGGTGCATTGAATACAGTGCGCATGATTACAGAAGCGTTTCCTTTTTTGCCTGTAAAATATCCCGACGGTACATGGGCCGAAAATTATCAATATCCCGGAGCTGAAGGTGGCTCGAACCCGGTGCACCAGTTAACGGACAGAAAGTTTCTTGTGAATACACAAACGACGCTTGGAAATTTTTATGTCACACTCAACCTTGCAAAGGGATTAGAATTCAAAAGCCAGGCAGGTGTAAGTGTTGTCAATCGTGGGGTGAATCAATACAGTGGCAGAACGCTTGACCAGATATCACGTGATCAGAATGGTGTGGCCAGTGTAAGTAATAGTCGCGAAACGTATTGGTCATCCGAAAATTATTTTACGTATACAACAAAGCTTGCACCGAAGCATGATTTCAATGCATTGCTCGGGCTTTCCTGGCAGGGAACAGATTATTTCAGCATCGGCGCAGCATCGCAAAATTTTTCTACAGACTATCTTCAGTTTAATAACATCGGCGCAGGCAGCCAGCAAAATCCCGGTTCTTCCAATAAAAGCGCTTTTGCTTTTAATTCTTATTTCGGAAGAATCAATTACACGTTTAATAAGAAATACCTCTTGACGATAACAGGTCGTGCAGATGGTTCATCAAAATTCGGTTCAGATCACAAGTATTCATTTTTCCCATCAGCAGCGCTGGCTTGGAGAATATCTGATGAAGACTTTTTGAAGAACAGCAACGTGATATCGCATTTGAAACTGCGGACAAGTTATGGTTTGACCGGTAACTCTGAAATAGCACCTTACTCTTCGGACGCACTGCTTGGTTCTTACGCTGCTGTCATAAACAATGAACGTTTTACGGGCATTGGTACCAACAGGCTGGCTAATCCTGATTTGAAGTGGGAAAAAACGGCACAGGGCGATGTCGGTATTGAACTTGGCTTGTTTAATAACCGCATCATGATAGAAGCTGATGCCTATTACAGGAAAACAACAGACATGTTGCTGGCGGCCCCGGTGCCACGGTCGAGCGGATACAGCTCTATTACCAAGAACATCGGCAGTATGGAAAATAAAGGATTGGAACTTGCGATCAATACGGTCAATATCAAGAACAGGGATTTCTCCTGGTCGAGTACATTGATCTGGTCGATGAACAGAAATAAAGTGTTGTCGCTTGCAACACCTGCTCCGATATTTTCAGGCAATCCAAACTTTCTTTCCAACACAGGTATAATACAGGTAGGTCAGCCAGTCGGCTCGTTTTGGGGATTAGTCCGTTTAGGTGTGTGGACGGAGGCTGAAAGAGCAGAAGCTGCAAAGTACGCCAGTTACCGCGGAGGCAAACCTATATTGCCAGGCGATCTGAAATATCTTGACGTGAATGGCGATTATGCAATAAATGATGCTGACCGGATGATCATTGGTCAGGGCAATCCTGATGGATGGGGCAGCTTTGTCAATAATTTTCATTATAAACAATTTGATCTGCTCATTGATTTGCAATACATGTATGGTAATGATATATTAAATCAAACACATCACTCAGGTGAAGACAGAACCGGTATTGCCAACAGTTTCAGCTCTGTGTTGGGTGCATATGATCCTGGAAAAAATAATAACAACACAATGATAGCTGCACTGCGTGACACACGGGCCGGTTATATAACCAATGTAGATAGTCACTGGATCGAAGACGGATCATTCATTCGCGGCAGGAATATTTTATTGAGCTATACCTTACCTGCCGTACTGGCAGAAAAAGTTCATTTAGACAAGATCAGGGTATCTGCTTCGGTACAAAACTTTTTCCTTTCAACTAAATTCAGCGGCAACGATCCCGAAGTCACAACCTACGGTGATGCCTTCGCGCAGGGACAAACATTTTTTGATTATCCCAAACCAACCACATACCGGTTGAGTGTTAATCTTGGTTTATAAGATGACAATAATTTCTGTAACGCAAAAGAATGTAAAATCATGAAAGGTCTAAAAATCAACTATATAAATTTCCTGCTGCTTTCTATAATACTATTAAGCAGCACCGCCTGTACCAAATGGCTGGAGAAGAAAGATGAAGATCCTTCCAATTTATCGCCCGATTCGTATTATACGCTGCCGGCACATGCAGAAGCTGCTATCGCTGCCGCTTATGCGCAAACGAGGTTCATAAACGGAGGCGCAGGCATTTTCGCCAATAATTTTTCAATGGTAGAAATGGTAACTGGAACGGCAAAAACTGAAACAGGTCAGAATACGGATCTGAACAACCTGCTGGGTTTATCGTACAATGGCGATAATGTTTTTGTCGGCAATTGGTGGAATGGCGCTTATAGTGTTATAGCACAGGCAAATCTTGTTCTGGACAAAGTTCCTGGTATAACGCCAATGGATGATGATCAAAAGCAGCGGATTCTTGGAGAAGCAAAGTTCCTGAGGGCATGGTCTTACTTTTATCTCGTAAGATTATATGGTGCTGTTCCCGTAATTACGACGCCTGTGGAAGCAAGTTCACCTGAGTTAACGCCATCAAGAACACCTATCGATTCTGTATATGCGCAGATTGTAAAAGATCTTACCGAAGCGGAAGCATCAGGGCTTGAGTGGACTGATGCAAGCGGACGAGCTTCATTAGGCGCTGTAAAAGCAGAACTCGCAGAAGTGTATCTTACGATGGCGGGATTTCCATTGAGCAAAGGCGCAACTTATTACCAGATGGCGGCAGCAAAAGCACTGGAAGTAATAAACAGCGGCAAATTCTCATTGTTTACAAATTACTTTGACCTGCATAACGAAGCCCAGGAGAATAAGGGCGAACATATTTTTGAATTGCAATACCTGTCAGGTGTAGCCGATAATCCTAACCAGGGCATTCTGTTGCCCAACTTCAAAGAAGTATCTGCTTATGGTACGGAAATCGGTTCCACTGTTCCTACTTTACAATTTTACCAATCGTTTGAGCCCGGTGATCTCCGGGCGGTTGACAGAGAAGGATTTTTTTATACCCATTACTATGATGCCGGCAACGGACCGTTGAAAGATTTATCTGCACCTTACATCTACAAGTTTTTTGACGTTGTAGCAAACGGAACAACGGGTGTACCAGGCACTGCAACCAGCAGCCTGAACTGGCCAAACATTCGCTACGCTCAAGTGTTGCTTACCTATGCAGAAGCGCAAAATGAAGCGGATGGTGCGCCCAATACTGCTGCATGGAATGCATTAAGTGCCATTCGCACCAGGGCAGCATTGACGACACCAGCGGTGGGTACATTTACACAAGCAACTTTCCGGGACGCTGTGTTGAAGGAACGCTGGCATGAACTATGTTACGAACAGATTACATGGTTTGATATGGTTCGTTTGAGAAAGGCTTATAATGAAGAGTCGCACGCATTTGACGATTTTGTCGGACACAGGTTTCCTGACAACGGATCAACATTGGCTGAGAAAAATTTGTTGTTTCCACTTCCAACGGCAGAGATGTTAAACAATCCCAATCTTACGCCACAAAATCCGGGATATTAGAATCAATTGTATTCGTTGCTCAATTGGCCGTTGTACGCAACGGCCAATTTTATTTAAAGGGTTGTTTAAAAAAACCAGTAACTGCAATGTTGTTAGGTAAAATGAAACAAACTAAAAAGCTTTCGGGCCGGTGATCGTCGTAACCGCTGGACGGGTCTTAAGAAACCTGTCTTTGTGTAATTTTTTTGCAAAGGCATTCCAGAATTCATCCTGCATGCTTTGATGAATATTTCCGTCTATCGTTTTTGTTTGAGCTATATAGTGAGGCTGAAGAGTGGAAAGATCAAACAGGATCATTTCCCATGCATATTTAAGCAGCGAATCGGAACCGGCAACAGGCTCCTGGTCCTGCAATTGCTTATAATGCCAGATGCGGTTATAATAATATTTTACGGGTTGAGCATACGACATGTGAGGTTCTGTGCTGTTCATCTTTTCTTTATCCATAAGCGCTACTGTAAGAATCGCATCAATGCCTTTATTGCAAAGCGTAATGTAAGTGTCTTCCTGGCCAAGGTTCTTTAAGCCGGTGGGTCCGAATTCCACAAGTGCCGATACGGTAACGTAGCCCATCGACTCCAGTGTTTGTTTGAAATGTTCTTCGACATCTCTTCTGAAAGCAGTATCCTTATTATTAACAATGGCAGCGACCATTATCCTGTTGTATTTGCCCGGAAATGCATGATCATTTTTCCAAACTGTATTAATATAGCGGGGAGAGCAGCCAGTAAGTAAGATGCTGGTAAGTAATAAAACGGTCATATGCAGTACCGCTCTGACCATATCTATAGTAAGTTACGAAATAATGTTAAAACAGGTTTACATTACCGAAGACGATCTGTCCCGCAAATAGCTTTAACTAAAAACAAATTTTACAGTAACAGGTTGGAATGCCATACCTGTAAATCCAGTTAAATTTTTGAGTGAGAACGGGTAAATTTTGTAAGCATATTATTTCCGGCAGATTGTTGCGTCAGGTTCTGACCTTTATTCCTTTCGGATCGTATAAAGGTCCTTTAACAATTTTACCACTGATCCAGTTTCCGAAGACTAATATTTCGACGGGCGTTCCGGTTGACGATAATTCAACCGGCAGATATCCAAATGCAACAGATGATCCGATACTTGCTCCATATGCACCGGAGGTGACGCGACCGGAGACTTTATCATGAATACGCACGGGCTCATTGCCCAACACCACTGCTTTTGGGTCGTCTAATACGATAGTGACCAATTTCTTTTTAATTGTATGTTGCGATAATGCTTTGCTCCCCAAAAATTCTTTGTCTTTGGCTACGGCAAATGATAGACCCGCTTCGTACGGCGATTCATCCGGCGTAACATCGGCTCCCCAATACAGATATCCTTTTTCTGTACGCAACGAATCAATCGCTTTATAACCACAAGCGATCAAACCAAAAGACTGGCCCGCCTTCCATAACAACTCCCATAGTTCTAAGCCATATTCTACAGGCGTATATAGCTCGTATCCGAATTCACCTACAAACGTAACACGTACTAATTGCACAGGAATGCCTTTAATCGTCGTTGCACGCATATTCAGGAATGGAAACGAATTCGTTGACAGATCGGCGTTAGTTAACGCGGACAATATGTCTCTTGTGGATGGACCCCATATTCCAAAACAGGTTAATAATGCGGTGACATCCTTTAAGGTAACAGAATTGTCTGAAGGTAAATGATCTGTCAGCCACGCCATATCGTGACTGTGTAACGCAGTGCCTGAGATCATCCGGAATGTTTCTGTATCTATTTGTGTAATCGTTACATCGCTTTCAACGCCGCCTTCTTCGTTCAGCATTTGTGTGTAAGTAACATGCCCGGGACCTTTATTTATTTTATTAGCGCACAGGTGTTCAAGGTACCCGGCCGCTCCCGGTCCCGTGATTTCAATTTTAGAAAACGAAGATTCGTCATACAACCCGGCTCTTTCTCTTGTTGCCAGTGATTCGGTTACGATTGCCGTGCTCCAGTTTTTTCCTGCCCAGCCGGCCGGCCGTAGCGATTCGTATTGCACATCTTCATTTACCGAATAATAGTTAACTCTTTCCCATCCAGATTTTTCTCCGAAAACAGCGCCGTGTTTTTTGTGCCAGTCATACACCGAACTTACTTTCAGCGGCCTGCCTGCTTTACGTTCATCACCGGGATACCGGATATCGTAGTACATTTCATAATTTTCGGTTACCCGTGCCAGCGTGTAAGAAAAAGATTTGTATTGAGCGCCAAAACGCCGCACATCCATTTCCCATATATCCATTGTCGGATGACCGTCTAAAAGCCATGCGGCCATTTCCCGGCCAACGCCGCCCGCGCCAGCTATGCCATGTGCACAAAATCCCGCGGCAACAAAAAAGCCTTTTACAGCTGTCGGGCCAAGACAAAATTCATTATCAGGTGTAAATGCTTCGGGGCCGTTAATCATTTTACGTATTGGAGCGGTTGCCATGGCAGGTACACGCATCGCAGAATTCGTAAGTATTTCTTCAAAACGTTCCCACTCTTCGGGTAATAATTTGCCATTGAAATCTTTTGGTATCTCATCTGTCAGATCATTATTCAGAAATGCCGCCGCCGATTTTCGCTCATATCCTCCCATAACCAAACCGGCGCCATCTTCGCGATAGTAAACTAAATTATCAGGATCACGAAGTGTAGGAAGATGAGGATCACTCTTCGAAACATTTCTGAAAGCAGCAGTTACCAAATATTGATGACTCATCGGCACAATCGGTACGCGAACATTTACAAGGCGGCCAATCTCTGCTGTGTAAAGACCACATGCTGCAACCACCATCCCGGTTTTAATCGTTCCCTTATCTGTTGTTACCGAAACGATATGATTATTGTTTGTATTGATGGCAGTAACGCAGGTTTGCTGAAATATCTTTACACCCATTCTTCTTGCTTCCTTCGCCAGCGAAGTGCAGAGCAGGCTTGGATCTAAATAACCGTCAGTTGGTAAATAAGTAGCGCCTCGTACATTTTCTGTAGATATTAGTGGAAATAATTCTTTTGCTCGCTCAGTCGTAATTTCTTCAAGCGGCAAACCAAATGTAGTGGCCCATGCTACCTGTCGTTTGAGTTCCTGTTCCCGTTCGGGTGTGCAGGCAAGACGAATGCCGCCGCATTCTATCCAACCGGGATCTGTTTCCGGATCTTTGGATAATTTTCTATACAGTTCTGCACTGTACATCATCATCGATGTAAGGGAGACCGAACCTCTCAATTGACCTACCAATCCTGCGGAGTGGAAAGTAGAACCGCTGGTTAATTCACTTCGTTCAAGTATGACAACATCACGTTCACCCCTGAGCGCTAAATGATACGCAATAGATGCGCCGCCCACACCTCCTCCAATGATAACAATCCTGGCTTGTTCCGGCAATTCGTTCATGTATATGTATTCTTTAAATTTTTAAAAATTGTCTCAATACAATCGCCTTCCAGTTGCGGAAGCACCGTATTCCATTTTCTCATTCCCCACGACCTGAAATCAAAATCAATGGGTGATATGGCTTCCTGTATAGAAGCCCACAATACCCAGCCATAGCGGGCTATGACAGACCAGGCTTTAGCACGGTTTATTTTTTCAGGCAAATGTTTTTTCCAGTATGCATCACAGAGAGTAGTCAGCTCGGCATCATTCAAAAAAATTTCATTGGCAAGATTTCCGATTTCAAAGGATGCTTCATTCTGACCTGCATATTCGTAGTCAATGATCCAGATCTTTTCGCCGTCATCAATAAAATTTTCAGCAAGCAGATCATTGTTGCAAGGCACAAAATCCTCACGTGTTTCATCCATTCTTTTTTCAAGTTCGCTGATTGAAGGTTCGAATTGAAGATACCTGTCGGGGAGAAAATAGTTATTGTTTAAAACAGTTTTCAGATATTTTTTTCGGATAGCCGGGAAATAAAATTCTCCTGCGAATGCAGGTCCGTTATGCAATGTTTGTAAAGCAGATGCCAACCGAAGCAATAGTTGCGGATTGCTATGAATATCGTCCGGGTGCAATGTTTTTCCGTCAATCCAATTTATCACCAATACATTTTGATCTGCTAATGAATCAACCACCACTGCACCAACCCCTGCCTCACTGGCTTTTATTGTATTCAATCGTTCGTGTTCGCGGTTAATGCCAAGCACGGAAGAAGTATTCGAACTGACCCGCATCACGTATGAGTTTGTCGCCGTATCAATTTTGTAATTCTGGTTGGTTAATCCGCCACCCAGAGATGTAATAGCCCTGATATCGGTAAACACAGGTATGCGATTGATCAGTGCATTCAATGATAAATCCTGTGTTTCCGCGGACATAGAATTGTTTGTTGTTGAACTAATTTATTTTAAAAGTAAAATATCGATCGCCTCATGTTGAAAGTTGAACGTTGACGGTTTTCATACCTGCAGATCTCTTTACCGAGAGAAATGACGCATCAAAAGGCTCCTAACTTTTAACCTTCAACTTTCAATTGTTCTAATCGGTCCTTTAAACCATCGCTTTACTGACAAATGCCACCATATCCACAAAAACAACAGCGTAAGGCCAACAAGGATCGGTGCATAGTTGACCGCAAGCCACGTAAAATCTTTATTGCCTGGCATCGCTGCCGGTTCAAAGGGAAGTATAAAATAAATACACATGATAGTTATTTCCGCAACGGCTACAAGATTCATCCACTTATAATTGTTGCCCAGGTTCCACTCTCCCTGGTGAAATTTATTTCCCATTTGCCATCGAAGCCAGATGGGAATAAGAAATGCGAGATATAAACCGATTACCCCGATAGATACAACTGCATAAAAAGCGGTGGGAATACCTCTCGGGCTTTTCCATAGCGCCGGCAAAGTGATGAGAACACCTATTACAGCCGATGCCAATACAGCGTTTACAGGTACATGATGCCGGTTTACTTTGCACCAATGCGCATGACCGGGTACGGCTCCATCACGGGAAAAAGCAAACATCATCCTGGAGCAGGAAGTAAGACAGGCTATGGCGCAAAATAATTGTCCTGCGGTCGAGATCAACAAAACTATTTTGAACAGAAACGGAGTTAAGGCATTATTTAAAATAGCAATTACAGACCCGCTGCCATATGGATTTATTGCAGGATCAAATGAGCTGACAATATCTGGTTTTGTCGCTACGTACAGGAATGCAAGCAAAAGAATATAACCGCCGATTGCAGAATAAAAGATAGATTTCCATATTCCTTTTGCAGCAGTCAGATGTGCACCTTGTGTTTCTTCGGATAAGTGGGCCGATGCGTCAAAACCTGTAATCGTATATTGCGTGAGCAGGAAACCTAACGGTAACACGTATAGCCAGTAAGTCGCCCCATTAGAAAATCCTGAATTATTAATTTGTGCTGTAAAAATCCATTTCAGGTCCTGGTGTTGTGCCGGTGCAAAAACCAGGATGCCTATAATTAATGCTGCTCCGAATACATGCCACCAAACGGATATATTGTTAAATGCTGCCTGGACCTGGCTGCTGAAACAATTGAGAATGGTGATGATGATCATGATCACTGTAAACCAAAAGAATTGTTGTTTTATATAATCACCATTAATAAAATCTGTTGCATAGCCGGGAAAATATGTACCGATCGTAATGTTTAAAAAAGTGGCTGCACCATATACTACGGAAGCGGTAACAGCAAACAAACCGACCAGGTTGAGCCAACCGGTATAAAAGCCAGCTTTGGGGCCACCCAGCTTTGAAGCCCACCAGTAAATGCCGCCGGAAGTTGGGTAAGCGGAAGCCAGTTCTGACATACAAAAACCAATGATCAATATAAAAAAGGAGATCAATGGCCAACCGAAGGAAATAGCAATCGGCCCGCCATTGTTCCAGGCTTGTCCGAATGTGGTAAAGCACCCGCTAAGAATAGAAATGACGGAAAATGAAATAGCGAAATTTGAAAAGCCGGACCAGCTGCGTTTTAATTCCTGTTTATAACCGAGCGCCGCCAGCCGTCGTTCATCTTCTGAAATATTGTCCTGGTGAGTTGCAGTTTCTGGTTCTTTTAGCAGCGCCATCACCCAAATTATGGAAAATGAAGCAATAAATTATATGCCCTGTCAAAACAGTTGTTATTTTCATCTCGAAACAAAAATGAACAACATCAGTTATATGCCGCTTGTTTAAGGGTCTCTATCTGCTCATAAGTTTCCATTATCTTATCGAGCAACAAATCTGTTGTTTCAACTTTTGTTTCACTTAACATTGCGTCTTCATATTCACGCATCAGGATTATAAGTTCGTTAGCCAGCGATTTAACCTGGTTTCGATGTTCAAAATTCATGTAATTTGTATGGGGCGGGAAGGTATTGAAAAAAGAACAATGATAGCTAACCTGCTTATGTGAGTTTGTCCACAACGTGGATTTACCTGATTCGATTTAAATTATTTGAATTTTTTCTTTCGAAATTTAGCTTGTGCGAATGCTATTTAGTGCTTTATACAGATGGTGCGTCATTGTACATTGATTAATCTCCCGTATTTTCCGGGCGATTTTTTATTATTATTAAAACAGCACCAGCATGAAAAAATTACTGCAAACTTTTTTCGTTACGTTATTGTTCGTTGGAGTGTTTGCTTCAATTCATAGCCAGGATCGCTACCAGGCGAATTGGGAATCATTGGAAAAATATAAGACGCCGGATTGGTTCAGAGATGTGAAATTCGGAATCTTTATACACTGGGGTGTGTATTCCGTGCCGGCTTTTGGTTCAGAATGGTACCCAAGAGAAATGTACCAGCAGGGAACGGAAGAATATAAACATCATCTTGCCACATATGGCCCTCACAATAAATTCGGTTATAAAGATTTTATACCTATGTTCAAAGCAGAGAAGTTTAATGCAGATGAATGGATCGACCTTTTTAAAAAATCAGGAGCAAAATACGTAGTTCCTGTTGCGGAACATCATGATGGCTTTGCGATGTATAAAACATCTCTATCCAAATGGAACGCCTCCGAAATGGGACCGAAGCGGGATGTGGTTGGAGAACTGGCCGCCGCTGCAAAGAAAGCCGGTTTAATATTTGGCGTTTCATCTCATCGGATTGAGCATTGGTGGTTTATGAATGGCGGCCGTCGCTTTGATTCAGATGTAAACGATCCGAAGTATGCTGACTTTTACGGACCGGCAAGGGAGCAAAATGAAACAATGAGCCCGGAGTATATGAATGACTGGCTGCTGCGTTGTACAGAACTCGTGGACAAGTATCAGCCGCAATTGTTCTGGTTCGATTGGTGGATAGAGCAACCTGCACTTGATCCTTACCGTAAGAGCTTTGCGGCTTATTATTACAATAAGGGATTAGAGTGGAACAAAGGTGTTGTCATTAATAATAAATATGACAAGGCATACCCGGAAGGCACAACTGTATTGGATATTGAAAGAGGAAAACTTTCTGAAATACGACAGTTGCCCTGGCAAACCGACGATGCGGTAAGCTATAAATCGTGGGGATATATTCCGCGGGATTCATTTAAAACGGTTAAATATCTTGTCAACAATCTTATTGATATTGTCAGTAAAAACGGGTGCTTATTATTAAACATCGGGCCAAAACCCGATGGAACTATTCCCGATGAAGCGAAAGAACGTTTACTGGCAATTGGCAAATGGCTTGAAGTAAATGGAGACGCCATTTACGGTACGCGGCCATGGAAGGTATATGGCGAAGGGCCCACAAAAGTTGCCGGTGGCGCTTTCAGCGACGCAAAGGATCAACCTTTTACTGCAGATGATATACGGTTTACATCGAAAGGAGATTATTTATATGCGATTTCAATGGATACACCGAAAAAAGATTTGCTGATAAAAAATCTTTCGTTAACTGCGGGCAAAGTAAAAACTGTTGAATTGTTGGGCAGTACAGGTAAAATAATTTGGTCGCAAACAAAAAGCGGGCTTACCATTAAGCCATCGGCAAATTACGCTTCAGAAAATGCTGTTGTTTATAAAATAAGTTTAGAGAAATAACAAATAGTTTCATGCGAACACTGGTGTGCACAAAACCGGGATTATTTGAATATAAACAGGATGAAATTAAACAGCCGGTTGAAGGAGAATCTCTTTTACGGATAAAGCGCATAGGCATCTGCGGTACAGATCTGCATGCGTTCGAAGGTACCCAACCTTATTTTGTATATCCCCGCATATTGGGTCACGAACTGTCAGCAGAATTTGTAGAGGGAGATGCGGATGGATTTAAAACCGGTGATTTGGTTACGATTATGCCTTATTTCTATTGCGGAACATGTATTGCCTGCAGAAATGGTAAAACAAATTGCTGCGTTAATATACAAGTTGCCGGTGTGCACAAGGATGGCGGCATGCGCGAATACTTTACAGTTCCGTCTTATTCATTATTACATAGCGAAGGATTGAGTGAAGATGCGCTTGCATTGACAGAACCATTGGCAATAGGTGCACATGCAGTAAAAAGAGCGGGCATTCTACCGGGTGAATATGTATTGGTAATTGGTGCGGGACCAATCGGGTTGGGTATTGTGGAGTTTGTAAAAATTGCCGGTGCACAGCCAATTGCGATGGATATAAACAGTCAGCGACTTTTAT